>WNFG01000431.1_pt1 | contig 48954 bp, 46 predicted proteins | sample 5400431 | NCBI WGS metagenome assembly WNFG01 (sample SAMN13153346, study PRJNA577476) | soil metagenome | isolation source: 120 cm saprolite under Douglas fir tree site 2 hole 3 replicate 2 | place: USA:California | collected 2015-04-18
TAGTCGGCGCCGCTGTCCTCAGTCCAGAGCGCATCGGCCTGCACTCCCCGAGGATTTACGTCAAAGAGGAAGCCGTGACGTTGATCGTGGAAGGTATCGAGCGTGAGCTCAATGTAGTCATCATCCGGAGGAGTAACCGCTTCACGCCGGCTGAGATGAGCACGGATGCCATGCAGATCGCTATCCCAACAGACCCAGACAGCGTAGAGATTCGCCGAGTCGTAGCCCAGGTACACGTCGGTGCGCTGAGTCGCGGGCCTGCCATCGGATGGTTCTTTTTGGATGAAATCTGTAACTTTTGCCAGTTGTGTTGAATTACCGCGCGGCGTCATATCTTCGAAATCCTCAAGCCGCGGAGGACTCGACACGTGGGGGATCCGGACAGTGGCCGTGGCGCCGGCAGCGTTCTGGCCGGATATGAGAATGCCAGCCAACACGAGAGGATGGAACCGGAGAATCAGCCGGTGCGCGTGCATCGAACCTTTTATGCAGACGTTAGAAGTCGCTATGTTGGTAATCGACAGAGAAATGACGACGGAAATTAGACTCCCGATCAGGCAAAAAGGTTAGTCAATGCTGCGGCACAAAAATCGGAAGAGGAAGATTAGGAATATCGCTGCCGATACCCTATCTTCCCATGGTCAGCACAACCCGGAATCTCGCTCTTCCGCTGATCATTTGATCGTAGGCCTCGGCAGCCTGCTCGAGTGGATAGCGCTCAATCATCGGACGAACGCCGCTAAGCGAACTGAATTTCAACGTGTCTTCGGAGTCTTTGGCGGTGCCGGATGCCCAGCCCTGTATGGACTTGCGTCCGCCAATGATCTGCACCGGAGTGATCGTGAGAGGTTCCGCGCCTGCCCCTACGACCCATAATTTTCCATTGCCCGCCAGTCCGTCGACCAGAGCCGAGATAGATTTCGAATCGGGGGCGGTGGCGAGAATTACGCGGGCTCCGCCCAGCTTTTGCAGCGCTTCGGCGGGAGCGCCGGCCCCGGTGTCCACGTATTCATGGGCACCCAATTTCCTGGCGAGTGGCTCTTTATCTTTGCCGCGGCCGATGGCGACAGTGCGGAAGCCCATTTGACGGGCATACTGAATCCCAAGATGTCCCAGTCCGCCGATGCCCTGCACCGCGACTAGGTCTCCTGCGCGCGCTCCCGAATTACGCAGCGAGTTGAATACCGTGATTCCGGCGCAAAGCAACGGAGCGGCCTGGTCCGCAGGCAAATCATCCGGGATCGCAGCGACTGCTTCCGCGGGCGCGACCATATACTCGGCGTAGCCTCCATCGAAAGTAATAGCCGTGACCTTTTCGAATTGGCAGAGAATGAAGTCGCCGCGCCGGCAGGCATCGCACTGAAAACAGTGTCCGCCATGCCAGCCGACACCAACCCGCTGACCGGGCTTCCACAACGTAACGTCTGCGCCAATCGCATCGATGCGCCCGGCAATTTCATGCCCCGGAACGCGCGGATATTGAATCCCCGGCCAGTATCCTTCTTTCACCAGTGAGTCGCTGTGGCAAAGGCCGCACGCCTCCACCTTGATGCGCACCTGCCCGCGACCGGGCTGCGGAATCGGGCGCTCGACGACTTCGAAGTTTCCACCAGGCTTGCTGATTTGGGCTGCTTTCATACGAGACCTCTCTTGCTTGCGGGAATATGAACGGAATTGTTAACGGACTTTCTGGTCCGCCGGGCAAAATGCTTAAGGTCACAGCTATAGATCAGAATCAGGATTGCGGAGATGCAAAAAGCAGCAGAGTAATTCTGAATACGGTGCCTATGCGAATTTCTGAATTGCCTGATCAAGTCGCCTAAGCGTGAGTTCTTTGCCCAGCACCTCCAGCGTCTCGAATAAAGGCGGGGCATTCTTGCGGCCGCAGACGGCGACGCGGATGGGCTGAAACATCTGCCCCGCCTTGATCCCCATCTCCTGGGAAGCCGCGCGTAGGGCTTGGTCCAGCGGATCGTGTTTGAACTCAGTGTGCGCGAGTACCTCCTGCGCTTTCTTCAGAACTTTCAACGCCATGGCCGCGTCCCCTTTTTGCGGGATGAGTTCGGCCGGATCATAGGGCGGGAGTTGGTCGACGAAGAAGAAGTCGGCGGCCGTCAGCACATCGCGCAGCAGCTTGATGCGCTCGCGGATCAGCGGCGTGATCTGCAGCATCTTTCCCTGTGTGACGTTGAATCCAGCCGAGTGAACGATAGGAAGCAGGCGTGCGCTTAGGTCTTCCACGGGCAGAGCTCGAATGTGCTCCGCATTGAGCCAGAGCGCCTTCGGATCGAAAGTGTCTTCGGGTGCGAAGTTGTCAGGCGAGAGCGCCCGCCCCACATCTGATTCTTTGAAGTTCACCACGGCGTTTGAACGGTTGATGCCTTCGAGCGAGAAGGTGTCCAGAGACATGTTCTCGCGATCATTTTTCGGCGACCAGCCCAGCAGGCACAGAAAGTTGATGAAGGCTTCGGGTAAAAATCCCGCGTCACGATAAGTTGTAACACTAACCACTGGGCCGTGACGGCGCTTGGAGAGTTTGGTTCCATCGGGCGCCACCAGCAATGGCAGATGCGCGAACTGCGGCGGCGCGAAACCGGCGGCTTCAAAAATCAGGACATGTTTGTAGGTATTCGAAAGATGGTCCTGGCCGCGAATGATGTGGCTTATTCGAAGGTCGACATCATCGGCACAAGAGGCCAGGTGATAGGTGGGCATGCCGTCCGAGCGCAACAGCGCAAAGTCTTCGACGTCGGCGGCTGCCTTCACCTGCTCGCCGTAAACTGCATCCGTGAACCGCACCAGCTGTCCCGCCTCGCGTGGTACGCGAAAACGGAGCGCAAAAGATTCGCCGGCAGCGGCGCGCCGATCACTTTCCGCGGACGAAAGCTCCTGCATCCCGGGATTGAACAGCCACGTCCCCTGCGCGAGGCCTTTCCGCAAGATTGTCTCCACCATCTGGCGGTGGAGGGCTCCCCGCTCCGACTGCTTGTACTCCTCATCCCAGTTTAGATTCAGCCACTTCAGCCCCTCGAAGATTGAGTTCACTGAGGCTTCTGTATTGCGTCCCACGTCGGTGTCGTCAAGGCGGAGAATCATTGCCCCACCATTTCGGCGGGCGTATAACCAGTTGAAAATAAAGGTGCGCGCGCTCCCGACATGCAGAAATCCGGTGGGAGACGGCGCAAAGCGTACGCGGGGCTTCGACGTAACGGCAGGGGTGCCCGGTGATTGGTGCATTCAGAATCCCTTGCGATGGTACGGGCAGCGGAAAACTGCCGTCAAGTAAAGGTGCCGGTCGACAAAGCTAAATACATGAATTCCCGGCTTGTTAGGCGACGGCCAATGTACTTAAATCCTGTTGTGTTCGCCACCGTACTATGAAAACATTGAGAGATCGTCTCTCCTTGAAATCTAATTGTCCTCAGGAGAACGCTTCGCCGGTCATATGAATAGCATTGCCATCAGCGTGGTGATCATACCGGGGTTCGTCTCGGTGCTGCTGTTCCTGGTCTTCACCTATCTGCATGAACAGAGCCGGCAGGCTTATTTCCGCGCGTGGCAACTCGCATGGGCTGCTTATTCACTTCACTACGCGCTTGACGCCTTTTCGTTCTATCGGGCACCTTCTGCACTAGCCTTCTTCGCGAGTTCAGTCTTTCTGGTCGCAATGGCGCTGTGCATCTTTGTTTCGACGCGGCTGATGCGCGGCCCTTATCGCTTTCGCTGGTACGATGCCGCGCTGGGTACATTCCTGCTTCTGCTCGCCTACCTGACTCTTCAGGGACACATCGTAGAGGGCACTTTTCAGCCGGATGCGCAGCCGACGCTTCGTCTCGGGTTAGGACTCGCTATCGTACTGCTCTATTGCTCTGCTGTGTTCTACATCAATGGACATAAGCGAGGTTCGCTCGCCTTCCAGGTGCTTGCTCTCGCGCTCGCGTTATGGGCGGTATTGATGGCGGTGGGCCAGTTGCGCAGTCCCTGGGGCGAACGTCTGGGCAGTGCCAGCAGCATGTTTGGCCCCGTGCCGCAGATGCTGTTAGGCATCGCCATGGTCATGGTGCTGTTTGAGAACCAGCGCAATGCCGTGCAGGAAAGTACGCTGGCGCTCTCCACTCTGGGCGTCGATCCGCGGCGACTGCTTTCCGCCAGCGACCTGCTTCCGAGCATGGAGGCCGCTCTGGACCGGCTGATGGGCGCGCTCCCCATGCGTCGCGCCGCAATCTTTGTCGGCGCTGAGTGGAGCGGTCTGCTGCCCTCGGTGCAGCGCGGTTTTTCTCCTGGCTTTCTGGACACACTCGAAACCAGCGGAGCGGGAGAGTACATCTCGGAACTGGCTTATCGCCAGAGCGGTATCTTCACCGTCCACGATTTGTCGGAGATGAGAGAGCCTCTGCCTGCAGCCAAGATTGGGACATTCGCGGATTTCAAGCGTGTGTTCGCTGAGGCGGAAATCCGCAACCTGACCGCCGTCAGTCTTCAAACCCGCGAACACAATTTCGGCGTGATCCTGTTTCCGCACGCGGAGCGCAAAGCCTTCGGGTCGTCGGGCCCGCGGTTGATGGTCGGGCTGGCGCTGCAATTGGGACTTACCCTAGAGAATTACGTCGTAACTCACGATGCGCATCGCCGCACAAAAGAATATGAATTGCTCACGGAGATGGGGCAAGTCATCAGCGCGCGTCTGAACCCGGATGAGATTTTGCGCACTCTCCAGACCGAGCTCGGCCAGATCTTCGACACCAGTAACTTCTACATTGCATTCCGCGAGGGAGATGAGATCCGCTTCGAACTGGAAGTAGTCGGCAACCAGGTTCTCCCCAAGCGTTCTCGCAAGGTGGAAAGCGCCTTTACCGAACACGTGATCCAAACCGGTCAGCCTCTGCTTATTCGCTCAGACCTCGAGAAAACACGGTCACGTTTGGGCCTCACTTATATTCCGGAACATCCCGCGCGTTGCTTGATTGCGGCACCGATTTTTCTAAGCAACAAGTCATCCGGAGTGATGGTAGCCATGAGCACGGAGCGGGAAAACCTGTTCGAGCAACGGGACCTGAATGTGCTGATCACTGCGGCGGGCCAAGTCTCAGTCGCGATGGAAAATGCGCGGCTGTTTGCCGACGAGCAGCGCCGTTCCCGGCAACTGGCCTTTCTCAACAACATTTCCCGCACTGCCATCTCCAGTGATGACCCGGTTCACATGCTGGGCCAGATTGTCGGAGAGATCCAGAAAAACTTCAGCTTCGATCACATCGGAATTGGATTACTCGACTACGGGACCAAGGAGATCGAGATCAAGGCCGAAGCCGGGGCCACCGCTCATGCCATGGGCAAGAGAATTCCCGTGGGAACGGGCATCCTGGGACGCGTGGCCCGTACCGGGGAGCGCGCCCTGGTGCAGAATGCGGTGCAGGGCCAGCTTTCCGGTATCTTGCCTGAAGCTCGTGCCGTACTGTGCATTCCGATCATTTACGCCGAGATGTTGCTCGGTGTCCTCAACGTCGAAAGCCGCAACGAGAGCGCCTTTTCTCCCCAGGACGTCCTGATTCTCAACACGCTGGCAGATCTGCTTGCCACCGCCCTGCACAACGCATTCGTCTTTCAGAAGCTGCAACAGCAGTCGATCACAGACGGTCTCACCGGAATCAAGACGCGCCGCTTTTTCTGGGAAGCATTGTCCGCCGAATGGAAGCGCGCCTCTCGCTCGGGACGCCCTTTCTCCGTAGTGCTCATTGATCTGGATAAGTTCAAGGAAGTAAATGACACCCTGGGGCACTTTGAAGGCGATCTGGTGCTGGCGCGGGTGGGGCGGTTGCTGGAGCAGAAGTCGCGACAGTCGAACGTCGTGGCCCGCTACGGAGGCGACGAATTTATCGTGCTCATGCCGGAAACCGGTCCCGACCAGGCCTCGGTGCTAGCCGAGCGACTGCGCCAGTGGATTGCCAGTGATCCGATGCTGAGTGAGCACAAAATCACGGGCAGCTTCGGCGTCGCGAGTTTTCCTACGCACGGCTTCTCCATCGAGGACATCATCCGCGTCGCCGATGCCGGCATGTATGTGTCAAAGCGTTCTGGTGGAGATCTGGTATCGACCGCCCAGGAATTTGCCGAAGGCCAGGACTTTGCCCGCCAGCGGCAACAGGTGTCCGCCTACATCGAGGGCTTTCTACAGCGTGAGCACACCGGTCTGGAGCATCTCGAGGAACTGACCTCAACTCTACGCAAGCTTTGCGGCGCCGACGAAGATCTCAACGTTCCTCTGTTGAAGGAATCGATCGAAGCCCTCAGCCGGGCTGCTGAATCGCGCGAATTGCGAACCTCGGGACATGGCGACCTGGTGGCTCGCTACAGCGAGATTATTGCCCAGGCGCTTCGCATGTCCTCTGAGGAGACAGCCGATCTGGTTTACGCGGCCCGGGTGCATGACGTGGGCAAGATTTTTGTATCCGACCACATCCTGAACAAACCCGGCCCGCTCACCGATGCTGAATTCCAGAAGGTGAGAACCCATGCCCACGTGGGCGCTGAGATCGTGGCGACACTCCCGCGCAGCAGCATGATGCGCGAGGCCATCGAACATCACCACCAGTGCTTCGATGGGACAGGCTATCCGGATGGCCTGCGCGGAGAGCAGATTCCCCTCTGGGCGCGGATCATCGGATTGACCGATGCCTACGCCAACATGATGACGGAACAAACAATCTCGGCCGCTCGAACTCCCGGTCAAGCCCTCGACGAACTGGCTAAGATGAGTGGAACCCGCTTCGACGGGATGCTGGTGCGGCTGCTCCTGCGCGAACTGAAGGCCGAGCGCGCTTCGTCTCTCGGTTCGTAAGAGTCGTGACTGATCCCGAATAAGTCTCCGCATCCCGCTTGCAAATGCGGCAAGGAAACGGGAAACTAGCTTCCCATGTCCGTTCCTCTCTCCCTGTCCGGTAAAGTAGCGCTCATCACAGGCGGTTCCCGCGGCATCGGCGCAGCCACCGTGCGCCTGTTCACTGCGGCCGACGCCAAGGTGGTTTTCAGCTATCAGAAGGCCCGCGCGCAGGCCGAGTCCCTTGCCAAAGAGTGTGGCGAGAAGGTTTGCTATCCGGTTACCAGCAATCTCGACCACCCTGACGCGGCCCGCGCCTTGATTGCCGAGACTGTCAAACACTTTGGACGGCTCGACATTCTGGTCGCTAATCACGGCGTGTGGCCACCGCAGGACGTCCCCATCGAGCGCATGACCGATGAGCAATGGCGCTCGACGCTCTCGATTAATCTCGACGCTGTTTTCGGTCTCGTCAAACACGCGGTCTCGCAGATGAAGGCGCAGTCCCGCAGCGGACCTGCCGCCGGGCACATCGTCTTGATCAGCTCTACCAGCGGCCAGCGCGGCGAGGCCTTTCACTGTGACTACTCGGCTACCAAGGGCGCTCTGATCAGCATGGTGAAAGGACTGTCGACGGAGCTGGCCTCCGCAGGCATTTACGTGAACTCCGTGGCCCCCGGGTGGGTCGATACCGACATGAGCGCCGAGGCCTTGGAAGATCCGAAGAGTGGAGAGGCAATCCGCCGCACCATTCCCATGGGCCGCGTGGGAAAGCCTGAGGAGATTGCGGCTCCGGTCTTGTTCTTGTGCACTCCGCACGCCAGTTTCATCACGGGAGAAGTTTTTAACGTGAATGGCGGCGCAGTACTGGCCGGCTAAAAACCGCAAAACGCAAGCAAACAGTCGGCACACACGTCGTTTTTTGCATCCAAGCGGAAGGAGGTATTTCGTCACTGGGAGCGGGGAATGCCGCGCCAAACGCTACAATTCTCATGCGACGCATCGATTCTTCAAGCTGAATGAAACTGTTTTCCCCCATACTGCTCTCGTTTCTTTTGGTGTTGAGCCTGGCTCCGGCCGCTGGTGCGCAATCTTCGCCGCAGACCGAATTGCCAGCCGACAAGGTTCCGGCAGGCTCCTTAGTTCCTTCCCCCGATCAGGAGAATGCGCACAAAGCCCGGGCGCTGCTCGATCAGGCCATTCAGACTCTCGGCGGCCAAGCCTACCTCGGGGTGCACGACATGCAACAGAGTGGACGTGCTTATAGTTTTTTTCACGGCCGCCCCACCAGCAACGGGGTGCTCTTCTGGCGCTTCACACAGTTTCCCGACAAGGAGAGGATCGAAATCACCAAGGAGCGTGACATCGCCCAAATCTACAACGGCGACAAGGCATACGAGGTCACCTATAAGGGAGCACATCCGATGGAGCCGAAGGATGTCACCGACTACCTCCGGCGCCGCAAGTTTTCCTTGGATACCATCCTCCGCACATGGGTCAACGATCCCAGCGTCGCTCTTATCTATGAAGGGAACGCCATTGCGGCGGAGCATCCTGCGGTGCAGGTGACGTTGATCAACTCGAAGAATGAGAGTGTCACCCTGTACTTCGACACTGACAGTCACCTTCCCATTAAGAAGACTTTCAGCTGGCGCGATCCAGTGGACAAGCAGCGCAATCTGGAGGAAGAAATCTACGATAACTATCGGCTGGTTCAGGGCGTCATGACGCCGTATGGCTTCACGCGCTATTACAACGGAGACATGGCGGGCCAGCGCTTCGTGAATACCGTGAGCTACAACCAGGGGCTCGATCCCGCGATGTTCGATCCTAATTCCGGCTACAATCCAAATAAGTCATCGGGCAAGCATTAGCCTAGACCAAAGCGGTATTCCTATTTCAAAAAGCTGAATCGAAGTGACTTACATTGCAGCTGTTCCCTTGTCGAGAGTGGTTCGTCCGCGAGCATGCAGCCACGAACTGTGGCTGTTTTGCCACATACAGCTTCTGCCACCACACTGTACTCTATCCGCTTACCGCTCACACATTTCACTCTTGACTCAAGAGCAAACAATCCGCTCGGCAACAGAATGTAGTGGCATTGGCTTGCATAGCGGGGCGCCGGTTTCCGTGCGCATGCTGCCGGCGGCTCCAGGAACCGGCATCGTGTTTCGGCGCACCGATCTCGACGGTTTCGAAATTGAGGCCGTCAGCCGCAATGTGGCGCGCGTCAGCTACGCAACCAGCCTGATGAAAAAGGGCGTGCTCATCTCCACCACCGAGCACATTCTCTCGGCTTTCATCGGCATGGGCGTGGACAATGCCATCGTCGAACTCGACAATCTGGAGTTACCCATTCTTGATGGCAGCGCCAACCCTTTTGTCGAGATGATTCAGAAGGCTCGGATTCGCAAGCAGCGCCGCCCGCGCAAGTATTTGAAGATTCGCCGCGAGCTGGAGATGCGCGAGGGAAATAAGTTCATTGCGGTCTATCCCGCTGACACGTACTCGGTTTCTTATTCGATCAATTTTCCCCACCCGCTGATCGGTAAGGAAACTTTTCAGGTCGTACTCTCCAACGGAAGCTATCTTCGCCACATCGCAGCCGCTCGCACCTTCGGGTCACGCGAGGACGAGCGGACCATGCGCAATATGGGGCTGATCCGCGGAGCTTCGCGCGAGAACTGCATTGTCCTCACTCGCGATGGCGTCGAGAACGGCCCCTTGCGATTCCCCGATGAGTTTGTGCGGCACAAGGTTCTGGATCTCGTCGGCGACCTGGCGCTGCTGGGCAAACAGATATTGGGCAAGGTCGTTGCCGATCGTGCCGGTCATGCCATGCACACCGCGCTAGTGTCACGCATCCTTCGTGATAAGACTCTTTGGGAAGAAGTGACCGTGTCTGAGAGTGATGCGCCCAGCGCAAATGTCTCGAGCGCGCACGTGAGTGCCGGATCCTCTGTCTAGTCTCAGCTACTATTCTGAAAAATTAGTCCGCGGGCTCGCAGGGGAAGTCCTCGGTATGAAAGCGATCGTCTGGCTGTTGTTGCAGAAGCATTTGCAGTTCCGCGCGAGTTTGCTCAATCACGGCAGCGGCAAAGCGCCGTGCGGATTCCTGTCGCTCGGCAGACAGCTCTTTGACTCGCATGTTCAGCAAAGGGACGTCTTCTTCAAACCAGCGCAAAGTCTTCTGCATCTTCGCAATACGAAAATTGTTGGTTAGCATACCTGTAGCTCTCCGTTAGTCTTCCAGAGTGCCACATTCACGCGGGGGCACAAGTTCCAAAGTAAATACCTGTCCCGGAGCAAGTTTGTATCGACAAGAGAGGATTCGCCTACAAGTGTTGTGAAACGCAGGGTGGTGACACGATTCGTGAGATAGTTCGATTGGACAGTCCCACTGTAGAGATCAATATGCTGTCTTCGACTCCGCTGCGGCGATGCGTTCCTTCGTCCCAGGAAACTCTTTTTCCATCTGATCGTCCAGCCACTTCTCCAGCAACTGCTGGGAACTTTTGGGAACGTTGTGGAAGCGGCAACCGACACGTCCCTTGATGTCAGCCCATGCCACCTCAGCCTCCACATTCATGCTGAGATTGATTTCGGGCAGCACAAATCTCAAGTGCGGCGTGGCTCCCTTGGGCAGAGCTTCTCGCAGGATGAGAGCGATTCCACCTTCGCTGATGTTCGTGCTGCTGGCCTTTATCTCTTTGTCGTCAAGTACCACAATCACCGCCATCTTTAGAGGTTGACGGAAGTAGCGACGCCGCTCCTTTACCATGAAATTTAAGGCGGCATTGAAGCATCTCGAAGCATTCAGGGTACTGATCGGTTTTTGCAGCACAAAGTTCGCGCCCAGCCCGAACGCTTCTTGCGTTGTCGTCTTCTTCCCATTAAGGATGGCGAACGTAACCGAGTTCTTGTTGCTGGGTGTAGCGCGCAAGCCCTGAAGCACTTCCAAGCCCCCGTTTAGGTCATCGCAGTCCACGACGATGGCATCGAATTTCTCCGAGACCAGGATCTCCGTGGCGGCCAGCGCTTCCTGGCAGACCTTGACGTCGATAGACAGATGTTCCAGCGTGGGGCGAATCACGCGTACCAGATTCGCGTCCCGGCTCAACAGCAGAGAGTCCAAGGTCATAACCTGATTCTAGGGAAGCCCGCAAATACACGAAAGTAACAAAGGTAATGCAGCGATTTGGGACTTTGGGCATGAAAAGCACGGACCGAACGACACCTGCCAGAAATCCAAGGCCGCGGAAGAAAACACGGGCATTGTGCGCCGGAAAGTGAGGGAGTACTGTCACTGGCACGGCTGCCCGTCACTGGCCGTCACTTTCTGAGGGATGCAAGACCGCGTCTATCTTTCGCTAGGTTCGAATGTCGGCGACCGTGAAGATCACTTGCGGGGCGCTATCACTCGACTGGAATCAATTGCCCGCGTCATTTCCGTCTCATCGTTCTATGAAACCGAGCCTATGGAGGTGACAAATCAACCGTGGTTTTTGAACTGCGCCGTCAAGGTAGAAACGACGAAGATGCCAAAGCAACTTATGGCGGCTATCCTCGAAATGGAGCGGGAAATGGGCCGGCTGCGCACGATGAAGAAAGGTCCCCGCACCATCGACATCGATATCCTTCTCTTCGGCGACGCCGTAGTAGATTCGCCGGAGCTGACGATCCCTCATCCTGCAATGCATGAACGCCGCTTCGTGCTTGAACCTCTGGCAGAGATCGCGTCGGAAGCGCGGCATCCGGTTTTCAAGAAAACAGTTAGCGAAATGCTCGACGCTCTTCCAGGGGGACAAACAGTCAGGAAGGTTGTAACTTGATGCCGGAAAAGAGTCGCCGGCTACCCGCTAGCAACTAACAATCCTCTAAGGCACGATAATCCGATTGCCCGCTTCCTGCGTGGCCTCCACCGCCGGCTTCTCGGGAAATTGCGCCAGGAGAAAATCCACGAATGCGCGCGACTTCGGCCGCCCTGACGTGCGACCGTATGCCAGCCGCACCAGGAACACCAAAGCTTTGAGCGCGTCGGAATCCCGAACGCTTGAATATCCCAGATGTTTTTGCTCGGCCTCACGATATTCCTTCAGCATGTTTTCGACTTCCGCAGCAACTCTCTGCTGCGACGCGCTGGTGAGCGGCTGTTCGTAGTGGAGCCCCGAGTTCACCAGCCGCTGGTAGCTCGCGCACAAGGCCGAAAGCGCAGCAATCAGATCGCGGTCGTTCGAGCTGCGATCGCTGTGAGCGGCCTTGGCGAGTGCGTAAGTCAATCCCATGAGCAGATGTTCACGCTCATACAGATATTGGTCCGGGACCTCAACCTGCAGAAACAGGGCCGCGGGATCCATCTCGTCCGCCGAACGCGGCTTTTCGTGCTCACGTGCCTGTTGCAGGTAAGGGCAATCGCTGGGGCAGTCCAATGTCACTTCTCGCTGCTCACCGCAACATTGCGGACAGATCCGGCCATGGACGGCCGGACAAAAGCGCTTCTCCTTACGGATCTCGCAAATGGCGCAACTCAATGATGGCTCCTCTTAGCATTATGGCACCCCGCGAGAACGTGAACGGGACAGACGAACAGGACGAGCCGCGTTTCTTCCGTGCCCGAGGAACATGCGGAGCGAAAATTCGCTCGGGCTCCCGCAGATGGTTGCCACCTGGTACGCCGCAAATAGCCCTTTTCGACACCATAATTTCTTGGCAAGCGCGTAAAAAGGGCCTGCGGCTCATGTTATATTGTTTTAACCCGCATAAAACATGGGTATTTTCCACAGGGCGCTGGTATAAGATTGCGCTCTCGGAATAAAATTCAACAACTTTTTCTAGGAGGATGTATATGGCTTCAGGTTTGACTAAGACTCAACTCATCCGGCACCTGGCCGAGAAGACCGAGCTACCCAACAAGACTGCGGCGTCGTTTCTCGAGCAGTTGGCCGACGTCGCTATCAAAGAAACCAAGAAGAACGGCGTGTTTGTCGTCCCCGGCCTCGGCCGTCTGGTGAAAGCGCACCGCAAGGCCCGCGTAGGACGCAATCCGCAGACCGGCGAGCCAATTCAGATCAAGGCGAAGACCGTGGTTAAGTTCCGCGTCGCCAAGGCCGCGAAAGACGCGATCGCCCCCAAGAAGTAGTTATGCTGGGTCGAGTTTGAAGCTCGACTCTTTTTGAAGATCGACTGTGTGAAGATCGATATTGAAGGCCGGCCCTGGCCGGCCTTTAGTTTTTTGCCGCGCTCAACAAAGCGGACAACACGGAGAGGCTTTCCGACATGCTCAACTGGATTGTGGTCGGAATCGGCGACATCGCCACCAGCCGCGGTATCCCGGCTATCCAGTCCGAACCTCGCAGCCGCCTGTACGGCCTGGTAACGCGCGATCCCGCGAAGGCCACTCCATTCGTCGTTCCATTCAATGCGCGCGTCTGGGCAACGTTGGATGAAGCTCTCACCGATCCCGCGGTTCAGGCCGTTTACATCGCAACTCCGGTATTTCTCCACGCAGTACAAACGATCCAATCGCTTCGCGCCGGCAAGCATGTGTTGTGCGAGAAGCCGATGGCCATGAAGGAAGCCGAAGCGCGTGCCATGTTGGACGCCGCAACCGCGAGCGGCAAAACTCTAGGAGTGGCCTACTACCGGCGTAGCTATCCCAAAGTGCATCGCGCGAAAAAACTGCTTGAAGCTGGCGCCATTGGCCAACCGGTGCTGGCCGAACTCACCTGCCACGATTGGTTTGACGGAAAGGGCGATCGCAGCTGGTTGATCGACCCGGCGAAGGCAGGAGGCGGACCGCTCTACGACATCGCTGCGCACCGCATCGACGTGGCGAACTTCCTTTTTGGCCAACCGATGCGCGTCAGTGCCCATCTCTCAAACGCCGTTCATCACTATGCAGTCGAAGATAACGCGACCGTGATGATTGAGTACGAAGGCGGAGTCCGCGGTATCGTGGATGTTCGATGGCACTCAAGAATTAAGCGGGACGAATGCCGAATTCGCGGAACCGAAGGCGAGATGGAACTAACCCCACTGAATGGGCCGGGTCTTGTCTATCCTGGCGGCCGCGAGAATCTTACGCCTCACGCCAACCGGCACTATCCCCTCGTGGAAAACTTCGTCGACGCAGTGGAAGGAAAGGCTCCGTTACTGGCCAGCGGGGCATCTTCCATTCCCGTAGTCGTTCCTGACCGTAAAGCCCTTACTCCGAAAGTAAAGTCCATCTGTACCAACGCACAATAGATTTGGACCGCGCTCGATGCTACTTTCGACGACTGAGACACTTCGTTTTCAGAACAACTGTGAGCTGGGGGCTTTGTCATTCAGGAAGAAGCGCAGCTGTGCCGGGCACGTTATCGCGTTCGACAAGAATGTTGCCGGCGCTATCCTGACAATTCCCGAGGGTTGCATTGCAGACTGCAATGAGGCGTGTGCGTGGATTTCTGGGCTTGATTCCAAGGAGGAAATACTGGTGCACAGTGCCTGGGACTTGTACTTCAATAGGGCCGAACGGAAAGGCTCCTAGAGCGCCTTCGAACACCAGGGAATAACCCTGCTGTAATGGCCTTCCATGAGAAGGCCGGTCGGTGTGAAGGCCAAGGTTATACCAGGGATGTTTGCCGTTGTCGCTCAGTGTTCGGATTCCGAAACACGACAAGACTCCGAACGTTTTGCACATACACAGCAATACTAAAGGACGAGGTAGGACAAGGAGAATTCATGGATTCGGAGTTCGAAGGCAAGCAAAAAAAACCATACGTTCCTCCCAGCATAAAAAAACTAACTCCGGCTGAGGCACGGCAGTTCATCATGGATCACGTGCATTGCACAGACCAGGAAGCAATGAAACTGCTGGAGATGCTGCAGGAGCGGGTGAGGTTAGATTCCGAAAAATCAGCGTGATTAATCCTCGTGGACGCAAAAACCAATTTGTGCCATCGTATATATGTAGTGGTGGGGATCTCGTCTTCCCGGAAACAAGAGCAAAAGCTAGACTGATCAGTATGCCAGTTTCGGTAGAGATACAGCACACGGGCGACCCGAATGTTCAGGTGTAAGGTCGAGCCGCTATCGAGACTCGTGCCTGCCGATCGGCTCGGAGATTGGCGAGTTTCGAATCCTCGGATCCCAAGCAAATGACCGGTGGGAGATGAAGGTTGCGGGCCCCAATGCTTTCGAGCGTTCGTAACGCTAGGAGCGTCTGCCGGAGAGCGCCGTCCGGCAGTGATTCGGGTGATCTTTTAGGAATCAAAAAAACGGGGTTATCTTGATCGCACATGCCGCCGCCCGTCTAGGCCCCACACGCGCCCGGCGTCAGCGGCGCAAAAAATGATCAACAGCAACATCAGTGGCACCGTATCCAGCCGCGCCCCAAAGTAGCGCCACAAAGGCGCGCCGTGCCCCGGCTCCCACCACCCGGCCAATGTCAGATTCAACAGGAACAAGACTCCGACAACTGCGGCCGGGCGCACCCACAGCCCGAGGAGCAGGCATACCCCGATCAATAACTCGACGACGCCAACGGTGTAGCCGAAAAATACCGCGTGCTGCAACACCACACCGGACAGCACCGGGCGGTAGAATTCAACCGCAGTAGTGGTGATGTAGTCGTGGAGATATCCCTGAAACTTTTCGTGAGCGAAGGCAGGGCTGGTCAGCTTATATTCGCCAAAAAGCAGAAAGAATACCGACGTGGCGATGCGCACGCCAGCGATCGTTCTTGGCAGACCAGGAGGAGTTGTAGCCATCGGTTCAGCAGTGCGCAACGCCAGAGCCCTCGGGCAGTCTAGCCTCCCGGCCCGTCATTGGAGACGTACTGCTCGAGCGAATCTAGTTCATGGCGCAGGTCATCCACACGCCACTCCAGCAGATTTCGGATGGACAGGATTCCCAATAGCTTGCCGTTGTCGTCAGCCACGGGAAGATGGCGGAAGTGCCGCTCCAGCATCGTGCTCAGCGCTTCTCCCGGTCCAGTATTTCGCGTTGCCATCTCGACGGGCGTCGTCATCAAGTCGCGTAACGGAGTGTTTTGCGGGTCCATGCGGCTGAGCGCCATTTTGCGCAGCACATCCCGTTCGGTGAAGATACCCGCGACGCGATATTCGCTGTCGACCACCGCCACCGCCCCGACGTGGTGGTCAAGCATTTTGTGAATGGCTTCTGCCACGCTGGCTTCTAACGGGACCGCTGCGACCTCCCGGTCACAAAGCTCTAAAACGCCCATAAATACCTCCTTCGCCGGACACGAGATTGCGCCGGATCCGTCCACCGATCATAAGACAGATTGACGCATTATGATCGCGGCGAAGCCGATGTCAAGCAAATTTGCGAAAAAATAGCGTCGAGGACGCCCCTGGGCCCTTCCAAGAAGGGAATCACTTTACATCGCTGCGGAAGACCTTGCCGTCCTTCATCACAAACTGCACGCTTTCGAGTGCCTTGATGTCGCGCAGCGGATCCCCACCGACCGCGATAATATCCGCAAACGCGCCCGGCGCAACCACACCGATTTTGCCTTCCATGTCCAGCATCACCGCAGCCCGCGAGGTTGCACTCTGAATCGCATCCATTGGCTGCATGCCGAGTTCGGTCATGCGTGAGAACTCCTGCGCCATGGGCTCAGTCCACGGTATCCCGCCCATGTCGGTCCCGAATACAATCTTCACGCCCGCCTTAAGGGCTTTTTTGAACGACGGCTCGTGCACCGAGGCCCGCAGCCGGTCGCGTCGTCCTTCGGGAGTGTCGCTTGGAGCCCAGTCCGTGTAATATGCCGCGATCGTCGGCACATACCACGTCCCTTGTTTCAGCATCTGTGAAATCGCCGCATCATCCAGATCAAGGCCGTGCTCAATGGAGTCGCATCCGCCATCGAGAGCGCGGCGCAGTCCAATCCCGCTATAGGCGTGACACGCGACTTTCTTGCCCCATCCGTGGGTTTCATCCACAATTGCCCGCAACTCCTCCAAGGTGAGGGTCGGCTGGGATACAAGCTCACCGTTCTTCCCGACCCACGAACGATGCGTCATGTATACCTTGATCCAATCGGCGCCGTGGTCGAGCTGTTCGCGAGCTGCCTTGCGAGCTTCAACTGCCCCGTCGATAATCTGCGCTCCCTTCGGCATGTCCAGTTCCGGCGCATAGCCTTCCAGCGGATAGCCGCCGGTGCTTGAAATGGCTCGAGTGGAAACCAAAAGACGCGGCCCGGGAATATAGCCGGCCGCGATCGCCTGTTTGATACCCACATCCCCATAGCCGGCGCCTTCCGTCTCCACATCGCGGAGTGTGGTGAATCCCTGATCGAGCGCACGTCGAGCCGCTACGGTTGCCCGGGCCGCCCGCAGGGCCAGAGGAGCGTTCAGAATGTTGGCATCGTACCCGCCCTGCGCAGGACTCTCGCCTTGAAGAAAAATGTGTGTGTGCGAGTCGATCAGGCCCGGCAGCACCGTGGCTTTCGACAAATCGATCACCGCTGCCCCGGCCGGAAGCTTCGCGCTTGAGGCGTCGGAAACGCTCTCAATGTGGTCGCCCTGGATGACGATGACTTGATCGTGCCGCGGCTTGTCTGATCTGCCATCAATCAGCGTGCCCGCCCGAACGACGGTGACTGCCTGGGAGTTCGACGGCTTTGAATCTTGCGCCGCTAAACTGGCTGCCACGGCGAGAACCAGTGCCCACCACAAGTGTTTCACGAGGTCTCCTCAGTAAGTTCTCAAACGCAACCATCGGGTTTCGCCAACGATGGCTGCCGCCTTCGCAGCGTTCGAAGCTGCACGGCGGACGGCGAGATTCTATATCAGTCAGCTCTTGTGGAGAGACAGGTTTTCCTTCTCAGCTCAATAGCACCGCATCTGCCTCGACCTCGACCAGTATTTCCGGCGAGATGAGCGCGCTCACCTGGATCATCGATGTGGCTGGACGAATTTCACCAAAGACTTCTCCATGGGCCTTCCCGATCTTTTCCCACTCCGCGATGTTCGTCACATAAATGCGCGTGCGAACCACATCTTTCATGCTTCCTCCCGCCTTTTTCAAAGCGGTCTCAATGTTTTTGAAGATCTGTACCGACTGCGCGTAGGGATCGCCCACACCGACAATTTTTCCGTCCACGCCGGTTGCAGTCGTGCCCGAAACGTGGATATAAGGACCAATTTTCACCGCACGGGAGTAACCAACGATAGACTCCCACGGTGCCCCGCTCGAAATGTTTTGCCGTTCCATTCAGCCTCCAATGTTTGTTCATTCTACAGTTCTGCTTGTAGAACTTTCGTGCTCGAACTGCAGCCCTCGCCGTGGAGCCCTATCAGTAGAAGGGCTTGCCACGCTGTATCCCGCGTTTGGCAGCCTGTTCATTAGACTGCCAAACAACTCCGCGTTCGGCGGACTCGTCTAATCAATTAGAAATATGCATCACAACGATAAACAAAAGTCACTTGCATTTGAAACACAGCTGAGGTATTTACTCACGCATGAGGATTCTGCACTGATTGGGGCTGACAAGCCGCGCGAGGGAAAGATTCGAGGGACGAAAATATGATTCCGGAATCGCATCCGCTGCAGCACCTCTTTGAGGACCTGGTGGGACGTCACTACGCCGAGGAGATCGGCCTTCGTGATCCGCAATTGATCGCATACGTCTCGCACCTGCTCTCCGAGTTTTGCGAGGCCGATCAACTGTTCAAGGTCCACGACGCCGCTGACCGCCCACTGGCTGACGTCGGCGAAATGCTGCTTGAGTCCGATCCCGTCTACGGCCCCGCACCTTCTTTCGATCGCGAGCGCCAGGTGCGCAAACATATCGGGGACTTCACACTGTTCTTCACCGGGATGTTCCCCGAGAGCGTCAATCATCTCCGCCTGCGCCGTCACCGCATGGAAAATTTTATCGACTGGATGAAGGCAGGCAAGGAAAGCTATTACATCGTCTCGAAGTTCGAGCACTTCGAGTACGCCAAGGTCGCGCCGCTGTTCGCAACGCTCTCGCAGAACTTCGAAGGGTGTGTGTACGGCCTCAACATGGTGAAGAACGATCTGCAGGAGATGCAACATCCCATCACGCGGCGGGCCAACGAACTCATTATGTAGTCATGGGGTAACGCGCAAGGCTCTTTTGCGGGAGGGAAAGCTCTTAACTGCAAAGGACGCTAAGGAAGATCCGCAAAGAGCGCAAAGTTTCCGCGGTTTGCTTTGCGGCTTTGCTTCGCGAACTTTGCGGTTAAAGTGTTTCTTCTTCAGCCAAGTCTGGGAACATCAGACCGCAGCGCTGCCCGAGATTGGCATTTCGGATTCCAAGCCGCGCGGCTGCAGATAGTCCCGGATTTCTTGAATAGCAGAAGTGACAATCGGCGTGGGATATTCCGGGTGATGAAATTCCAAATGCATGCCACGGCCCACGAACTGCAGCTTCAGCATGGAGCCACCCCAGGTTGACCCCGCAATCGCGACTTGTACCGGATGAGGGCAGAATTCCGGATGCCCGGAAATGAGCGCGTCGCTGCCTCCCAGCAGCACCGCCGTGTAGCAATGATGCATGGTCTGAATCTGCAGAACAGTCGAAGGTGGGAGGTCTTTGAGGAACACACCGCCCTCGACTTCCGACTGGACGATGCCGCCGTTTACCTCGTTGCTCAGGTTTGGATGGGGCGTGAACATGCTCGTTACGAGACTGGCCCCCGCGGTGTCTATGCGGGCAAAGGTCCAGCCTTTAGAGGATGGAACCCCTGCAGAAGTTTACTTTAATTTCGGGGCGTTCGTCATTCCTGATTCGGGACGACTGGTGGTCTGCTTGTTCGCCGACTTCTTCGCAGCTTCGGCGCGTTTCCGCTCCTGGTGGCGGCGATCATGGAATTGCTGGTCAGACGCTTGTTTCTTCATGGTTCAGTCTCCCATAGCCCGAGAAAATAAGCCATTCTTAGCCCGTTCGATCCCTCCGCCGCCAGGTGCTCCAGCAGAGTCCGGCGCAATTCATGGACAGATCCTCGTTGAAGCAACGGCATTTGTTCCGTATATTCAGTCTGTACTGAACCCACAGATATGGCAGCTCTGACCGGAGTGCAGAAGCAATACATCCTTCACTGGGGCGAGATGGGCACGCGCTGGGGAATCAACCGCACCGTCGCCCAGATTCACGCGCTGCTCTACTTGTCCCCGAAAGCGCTTCCTGCCGAGGAAATCGCTGAGACCCTGAGCGTGGCTCGGTCCAACGTCAGTACCTCGATCCGCGAGCTTGAGACGTGGGGGATCGTGCGCGCAGTCCACGTGCTGGGTGACCGGCGGGAACACTATGAATCCATGAAAGATGTGTGGGAAATGTTCCGCCTTGTGATCGAACAGCGCAAGCGGCGCGAGATTGATCCGACCCGCGAAATGCTGCGGCGCTGCCTGTCTGATCTCGACCCCAAAGAATCGGGAGCCGACTACACGCGGGAGCGCCTGGAAGCTATGGCTGGCTTTTTCGAAGCCGTGACGGAACTGCACGACCAGATGAAGCGGTTGCCTACGGGAACGGTGCGCAAGCTGTTGCGAATGGGTACCAAGACGCGGAAAGCGCGGGCGGGATAATTTTCCGCGCTGATTCCTTTCCGTACAGAACATCCTTCTGGGAAATTGCGATCAAACTCTACACTGCCCTAAACTCCCAGCGTTCCGTCCGGTAAAATGTGTTCATCGTCCCTGGGGGGATCTCGTTATGAATGGACAAGGAAATGGCGGCGCAGCGCCCGTCGCGCACGCTGAGAAGAAAGTCTGGATGACCTTAACCGGTCTCCCGCTGACATTCGCCATCGAGTGGCCGTTTCACAAGTCTACCTCGGGCGCAGATTTCTGGGTGCTGCATGCTGACATCCGGCTTGAAAATTCCGCCGGTCTGCATGCGCTGGTAGCGGTAAACCTGTCGGCGACCGTGCGCGAAGTCCTGCCCTCGCTGGAACCCAGGGATGCCGAGACCCCAGTGATCAACGCCCTGCGCAAGGAAGTTGATCGCAGGCAGATCGAGTTTGTGAAGTCCGGTAAATTGCTGCCGCTTGCATTTTCCAGCCGGTTCTATGATTTCAAACGGGAGAAATGGGTGTTTGGCAAGGCCAGCGATGAAGTGATCGCCGAGTTTATCGAGCGAAAGGTCTACTGGCAATCCAACCTGGGCGGTACGGCGCGAGTGTGGATTGCCGATCCGGCCGAGGCGCAGTATCTCGAGACTACAACTGCCCATTTGCTCGAAGTTGCCGGCAGGCTGGTGGCCGCACAGGGACTGCTTCGGATCGAAGGCGACTGGGCCGAGCCGACGGCTGGCCTGACCGCACACTCAGAGAGATTCGATGCCTCGATGCGCCAGTCGCTGGAGGAGTTAGAGAAGAAGCACGCGTTCGAGAGAGGATGAGGACTTCCTAAAGATTTTAAGATGGAAGCCAGACCTACTCGGCCACGACTCGGTACGTTGTAGACTTAACCGGCTTCCGGTTCGAAAATGCTTTTCAGAACATTGTCCATGATGAGAACTCAACACCTGCTCCGTGATTTACTGCTGCTTGCGGCTTCTGCAGGCCTTCTCCTTGCTGCGCAAGCCCAGTCGAACTCGCAGACCGCAGCCCCGTCTGCAAGCTCGGCAACGGACGTTCCGGTGATCGACGGCGGTGCCGGCCCATGCGCGCTGCAGCTTATCGTCACCACGGTCGACAACAAGCCTGTGTATAACGCGAAGGTCAAAGTTCACATCGCCTACCGCTTTGGCGGATTCCACAAACTCGATCTGGAAGCCGGCACCAATGCTGAGGGCAAAGTGAAGTTTGTTGGACTGCCTGCCAAGGTCCGCAGGCCTCCGCTGGAATTTCAGGCCTCGAAGGACCAATTGGTGGGTGTGCTCACGTACGATTCTGCGAACGACTGTCAGGCCAAACGCACCATCACCTTAGACAAGCCAAAGCCCTCAGCAGCTCCGTAAGCGAGCTTTCGAGATGAGACGTTGCCTTAATCCGCTGTTCATTCTTCCCCTCTCTTTTTCTCTCATGCTCCTTTCGCTGCAAGTCGCAGCCCAGGAGCCGCGTGAGCCAGTCGAACGGCAAAGTCCAGATGCGTCCGCGCAAAATCCACAGGAGAAGCCGGCGGATAAGAAAGAGAGCTCGAATGCACCGCTAGCACCGGCAGAAAAGAGGAGAAGCCGCACTACCCAAGCTGCCGAAGCCGCCAGACGCATGGCCAGGCAAGATTTGGTTCGCCTACGCGATTGGGAAAGTGGATGGCTGACCGGCGTTTATGTGGAGAAAGAGCAGCCACTTCTTCCTTTGACTCACGCGGCTCGTCGACAGATTTACCTGCGCCAAACCCTGACGACTCCGGGGGCCTATACGAAACGTATGTTTGCTGCGGGCATCGATCAGGCGCGTGGGGTGCCTTCGCAATGGGATGACGATCTGGGAGGCTATGCGAAGCGGTTCGCCTCGCGTGAGGGCCAATTCATTACGTCCAACAGTCTGGCCGCGATGGGAAATGCGACGCTGCATTACGAACCGAGATACGATCAGTGCCGCTGCAGCGGTTTCTGGCCGCGCACGCGGCATGCCCTGCTACGGAACTTTGTCACTTACAACCGCACCGAGCAGGAGATGCGTCCCCAGTGGGCGCTCTATGGAGGTGCCTTCGGCGGTGGCTTAATTTCGACGGCGTGGAAGCCGCATCCCCGGAATGCTTTCGCGGAGGGTGGGCGCGCCATGTTGGGGCAGGCCGGCTATGGAGCGTTGTTGAATTTCTTTACCGAATTTACCCGCGACATCAATCGCAAGCTGGGAGCTAAGGTAAAGTAGTCGTCGGCGCGACCCGTGCGGCACAACCTTCACTTGGAACGTTGAGCAGTATCTGTCGCGTCTTTCACCATCTCCGCGGGCTGCCAATCGCCGCCGTGATACCACTTCACGAGTTTTCCGTCAGGTCCAATCACAGCGCTGCTAAGGGTGTGAGTAATCAGACCACTTTCCGGCTTGTAAGAGAGCGCGAAGTAGTTTGCGATCTTTGGCAAGTCTGCCGGGCGAGGCGCGACAAACTCCCAGCGCTCGAATAGCGACGCCTGTTTGCTTCCTGCCACAGAGAATGCGTAATCACGAAGAACTCCAGGCGTGTCGTGTGCCGGATCAATGCTGATGCTCAACAGGTGCGTTTTCCCGGAGAGCGCTGCATCGTTGCCGAATTGATGGTAGATCTCAGCAAAGTTCTTGCTCATTCGCGGGCAAAAATCAGGAAAAGGACAACGCGTATAGATAAATGTCAGTAGCAGCACCTTGCCGCGATATTTTTTAAGCGAAATCCGCTTGCCGCTCTGATTGATGAATTGAAAATCGGGCACTTCTTCTCCGGGCGCGGGAACGTGCATTGCAGCCGCCGGATTGTCCGGGGCTGGCGTTGTATGGCCCGTTACTTTGACATTCTCCAGCCAGTAATCCTCGTTGGCGACCACCACGTCGGCCGCGATTGAGTCGCCCACCGACAATTTCTTCAATTCTCCTGAGTCTTTTATCTTGTAAGTCATGGCCATCGCGTCCATAAATCCAGGTATGGCATCGCCGTCGATCACGGCCGACTGGGTTCCCTGATCGATGGAAATGACTCGCCCTGTGAATGGAAACCTCTTCACGGTGGGGCTCTTAATTTTTGTGCATGCCCCAAGGCCAGCACACGCCATCGCGAGGATTACCAAGAGCAGCACTCGGGGCCATCGGTGTGCTGCATTACCTTCCAGATCTCTCCGCAAACTGCAAGTCCGGCCGCCAGTTACGCCAGTCATCCAATTCATCCTGATCTTCATTTTGCTCCCGTACCTGGGAATTTCCTTTCGCTTTCAACGCTCGTCAGGCCCACTCCGCCCAGTGATAGACTTCCGCCAATGACGGACGCGGTCAAGCTTGCTGCGCAGGCCCTCTACATAGTAGCCACACCTATCGGCAACCTCGAAGACATTACCCTGCGCGCCCTGCGCATTTTGAGAGAAGTTGATTTGATTGCCTGCGAAGATACCCGCCAGACCCAGAAGCTGCTCAACCATTACAACATCTCCACCCGCACCATCAGCTATCACGAACATAACGAAATTACACGCTCCTCTGAGCTCGTCCAGCAAATGGAACATGGAGCGAGCGTCGCGCTGGTGACTGACGCTGGCATGCCCGGCATTTCCGATCCCGGATTCCGCCTGATCTCGCTGGCGATTCGCCATCAAGTACCGGTGGTCCCGATCCCGGGGGCATCGGCATTCCTGTCCGCGTTGGTGGCCAGCGGCCTACCCACAGATTCTTTCCGTTTCAGCGGGTTCCTTCCGTCCAAGAGCGGCGAGCGTCGCGCAGCACTCGACGCGATCAAGCTATCACCTCGCACCCAGGTCTTCTACGAAGCTCCCCACCGCGTGGTCGCGGCGGTGGAAGATATCGTGGAAGTGCTCGGTGCCGACCGGCAAATTGTAATCGCTCGAGAGGTAACTAAGCTCCACGAAGAATTTCTCCGCGGCTCTGCCGCCGATCTACTGAAGACCCTGGCGTCGCGCGACGGAGTGAAGGGTGAGATCACGCTGTTAATTGGAAAAGCTGAGGAAGCTGAGCTGCAGACTGCGGCGGCGTCGCGGGTGACCATCCGTGAAAGGGTTGAGCAGATCATCGCCGAGGAAAAAATCGATGAGAAGGCCGCACTCAAAAGGGTAGCCAAGGAGCGCGGAATTTCCAAGAGTGAGGTGTATCGGGAAATGCAGAGAAGCAAGTGAGTCCGATTATTCGATATTGGTTTGTCAGCGCTCCGGGTTAGGTACCTTCACAACTATTCAAGCTGGCAAACCATGACAATGTCGTTCTGATAGGGGCACTGCAGTCCGGGAACGCCTGGCCGCTCGACCACCACCCAGGTGACCCCATACCGGGCACGCAGGTTTTCGAAATCCGCCTTCTGAAATTGTTTCCAGCCACTCTGCGCTCGTACCTGTTCCTGCCATCGCGAGGCCAGTCGGGGAACCTGGGTAGCCACTGAAGCGTCCTTCGCATAATCGGCGAGGACGCTGCGCTCGGCCCAGGCTCGAAAGCTGTGGGCGTCTTCCCCGGGACGCTGCATGTAGTAAGGGTCCAAGGCGAACAGGCTGTCCTGCGGAGTATTCCGTTCAATCCAGAGAAATGCTTGCACCCATCCATTGCGCGGAACTGCGCCAGGCCACTCCACGTGAGCTGAGTGAGGGAAGGTTTGTCGCTGCACCACGAACATGCCGGCGCTGAGAGGAACAAACAGTACGAGCCAGCGGACCCAGTGGGTACGCAGCAGACGCTGTCCTGCCAGACCTCCGGCAAAGAGAACCATCAGCAGATATAAGAGGTGGAGATAACGCATCGGCTGAAAGGGCTTGAGCCGATCGAGCCTGGCCGGCAGCACGATGACGAGCGCAATCAGCAGTTGGAATATCCCGTACCAGAAAAGCCTGGAACTCATGTGGGCCAGCACGGCAAGACCCCTGGAGCGTCCGAGGCGCCGAAACCACCATAGGATAAGTAATGGAGCAAACACTCCAACGCACTCATACCACCGCCAGGCAGAGAGGTAAAAATAATCCCGCGTGTGGGCCGCTTCCTGCCAGGCCGGGGAGGTAGGCTCAAAGATCCAGCCCAAGGGCACGGCGATCAGTGTCAACGCAGCAAATTGCATCTGCGATCGGACGGACGGCTTCCAAAAAAGAAATAAGCAATACGAAATCCCGAAGCTCGCCATGAGGGGATGGATCAGGCAAGCTGCGGCGAGCAGCACAGTCATGAGCCAGCTTCTTCCTTCCGCGGCGGCGGCGATCGCACCTAGAATGGCCGCGGTAGCGAGGGCTCGGGGATGCAGGTATTGGTCAACAAGATAAAGGGCAGTGCCAGCAACGGGAAGAGTCAAGAGTACGGCCATGCTACAGACGGCAGCCCACTGGGCGTACCATTCGGGAAAGCACAAGCGGCTGATCCGCCAGCATCCCCACAAGATTGTGAAAATCGTCAGGATATGCCAGGCGAGCACGACGACCGGCAGTGGCAAGTGGCTCAACCGGACGGAGCCCGCGACCAGCTTGTCAAATACAGTCGCCTGAAGCTGCAAAGTAAAGAATTCGAAGTCGTGAGGATACAGATTGGGATTGAGGTCGCGCTTGATGGCGGAAAGATAGACGCCATCGTCCTCCACTCCCGGGTGATAGCCGTGGATCAGGAGGGCGAGCAGGGTCAGGACAAACAGAATCAACAGGATTTTGCCAGCGGAATGGTCTTTCAAGCCCAGACCCTTTAGAATGTTAAAAATGTTAAATGGAGCCCTGCAAGTATTGGAACCGGACCAGCTCGCGGTTACTGGACCAGACCCGGTTTCTGTCCCGCGCGCCAAGCTCGCCCTGGTGGTGCCCACTCTTTGCGAGGCAGATAACGTTCGAACGGTCGTGGATCGCGTTCGAAGCAGCCTTGATCCGCTCCGCATCCCTTACGAACTCATTGTAGTGGATGATGACAGCCAGGATGGAACCGCAGGGATTGTGCGGAAGATCAGCGAGTCTGACCCGCGAGTGCGGCTGTTAGTGCGTACCAATTCGCGCGGTCTGGGAGGAGCGGTCGTCCACGGCTGGCAACATAGCGATGCTGAGATTGTGGGTGTGATTGACGCTGACCTGCAGCATCCTCCGGAGCTGCTGCCGCAACTGTGGAAGGCGATGGAGCGCGGAAGTGATCTCGCTCTGGCCAGCAGGTATGCGGAGCGGGGTAGCCTGCGAAACTGGCATCCAGTGCGGCATGGGTTGTCACGATTGGCGATTTGGCTGACATGGCCGTTTCAGAAACCGGAAATCTACGTCCAGGATCCGATGTCTGGTTTCTTTCTAGTGCGGCGATCCTGTATTCGACACATCGCGCTGGAGACGCAAGGATTCAAGATTCTGCTCGAAATCCTGGTCCGGGGAAACCTGGATTCCGTGACCGAGGTGCCGTTCTCCTTCGGCCGTCGCGAAGCGGGAAACAGTAAGGCTGGACTCAAGGAAGGCTTGGGCTATTTCTTCCTCTTGGGACGGCTTTGCTGGAGCGCTATCCCACATCGAACGGGTCACACTGCAAGGAACACCCTAAAACGTTGAGATGTAAATAACCGGCGCTGCACGGCGGGGAGTGCCGCTGTGTACGAGCCCGGACGCACCTTTCCACCAACATCCTGATTTTTCTTCGTCCTCTTGACTCGCGCTTCAAACTTTCCAGCGGCCTTCAAGCGATTGTTCCAGAAACGGAACAAGCTGATGATCAGGGAGCTGCGTACGCGACGACGCGGAAAATTCGTTGCTCGGGGGTTAACTGCATGCATCTTCAGCTTGAATCGGAAACCGGTGCTGCGGGCACGTTCCACTTTCAGAACAGAATACGATTGTTGATCTCTTGCATCGCTTCTGGCTCACACTGCTCGTCCCGATCATTCCTTCAACGTTCGTCTCTGTGACTCTACAAGATGCCGGTGAACCAGGCACTTGTTGAGACAACATGGACAACAGGTATTTTCGGGTCGGTTCGTGCGAATCTCAAGGAGGTTTAGCGTGAAGCTACTTTGGGCGATATTGGCGCTTCCCTTTCTCTTAACTCTCAACTCCCAGGCACAACTTGACACACCGCTGCAGGACAACCCGGAGACGCCGGTCAAGAAGGAAGTTGTCCCGACTATTCCTGAAACCATCAGAATTCTAAAGCGGGACATCCGAAACGCGGCGCTGGGGAACGCCAGTTCGTTCGAGGTGGGGATCGCTCCTCCTCCTCCCGATGTCAGCAATCTGGGCACAAACATCAACTACCATGATGGTGCCGTGATGGAGAGCACTCACAACGTCTACATCATCTGGTACGGGAACTGGAATGGACAGCCCGCAACCACGATCCTGCCCCAGTTTATTCGGGATATCAGCGGCTCTACCTATCAGGATATCAATAACACATACTTCGACAACTCACGGCATATCACCGGCAATTTGACGATGTCAACGCAGATTTTCGATAGTTATTCGCAGGGCACGTCATTGAGTGATGCGGCTGTGACCAACGTCGTGAGCCGCGCCCTCAACAATGGTCTATTGCCGACCGACGCGAACGGGATCTACTACGTACTTACTTCCGCTGATGTAAATGAAACCAGCGGATTTTGCACCATCTACTGCGGCTTCCACACGAGAGCCACGTTGCGGTCTACCGACATCAAGTATTCGTTTGTTGGAAATCTCGATCGTTGCGGTTCCGGCTGCGAGTGGCAGCAGATCAGCCCCAATGGAAATGTCGCCGCCGATTCGATGGCGAACGTGATGTCGCACGAGCTGAGTGAGACCCTGACCGATCCCGACGTCGGCAGCGGATGGTATCGCACAGACCTGTCGCACGAGACCGGAGATCTTTGCAACTTTAACTTTGGCACCACCTACACTGCTCCGAACGGGTCTAAAGCAAATCTCGCCCTGAATGGCCGGAACTACCTGACCCAGCAGCTCTATATCGACTCAGGGACGGGCGGCTGTGTGATGTCGTACGTGCCCATTACCGGGCTCTGCTATAACGCCTACGTATCCAATATCGGGTTCCTGGGATTCGTTTGTGATGGCGATGTTGGCGGGACAGTACACCAGAGTCGCTCAATGGAGGGAATCGAGATAACAGCTCCATCCGGATACTCGGTTTGCTACCAGGTGTACGCCTCCGGCATCGGCTGGATGTCCACCGTCTGTAATGGGGGATTTGCGGGAACCCAGCACCAGAGCAGACAAATTGAAGCCATGAAAGTCTGGTTCACAGCTGGGTCGGGCCATGTTGAATACTTCAGTGAGCTTTCCAACCTGTTCTGGACAGGACCGTCTCGCGACGGACAGCAGACTGGTACCACCGGGCAGTCGCGCGCGATGGAAGCTGTGGTGATAAGGGCATTTCACTAAATCACAGTTACCAGTCTTTTCTTCTGCGCCTTGGTTACTACCCTGTGTTCCTCTGTGTCCACTGTGGTTAAGAAAATCCTTCACCACAGTGGGCACAGAGGACACAGGGTAATTCTGGAGATGAATCCAAGTTCAACAGGGCTTTGCACCGGGGGCCCCGCTAGTAATGAAAGTGATAGCGCAGCTCCACGTAAATTTCGCGCGGATTGTTCCAATGGAAGCCGCCGAAGGTTAGGCTGTTATCGGTAAGCAGGTGGCGATTGGCGACATTGAGGGCATTCAGCGAAGCGGAGAAGCGTTCGCCGAAATTCTTGCCGACAGAGAGATCGAAAGTTGTATGTTGCGGCAAGTTAGAGGGCGGGGGATTGCCGTTGGTAAATCCTGAGCCGTAATAGACGTTGGTCGACGCATAGGAGTGCCAGGGAAGCGTGAGATCTCCGCCGACATTCAGTGTGTTGCGCTGGTCGTGATCGAGCGCGAAGAAGCCGGCGCCGGGAGAAAAATCCGTGAGACCGCCGGTAACAGGTCCGCGGGCGCGGGCAATCTGGTTGGAATATGCGAGGTGGACCCGGGCGCGGTGCGCGAGCAGCGGCGAGCGGAGGGTGAGTTCCCATCCACGAATAATCGCCTGAGCAATCGTTAGCGGAAAGAAAACATTCGATTCCCCGATATTGCTGTGATCGAAGAAATTGTGGGCGTTGGTCTTAAAGGTGTCGGCATCGATCGTCCAACTGCGGTATGGGATAGTGACGCCGAACTGATGTTCTTCGTCGCGCTCGCCATGCAGCGGGATGAAGGCAAGATTGTTCTGATTGACGAATTGAACGAGAGGACCGGCGGCAGTAAGCAGCGGCGGCGCTTGATAGTAATGGCCGTAGAAGGCGCGGAGTGTCCATTTAAGTCGAGGAACGACCAGCGCTGCGCCGAAGCGGGGGCTAATGGCGGATTCGCTGACGCCGCCGGAGAAATGCGTTGGCCGAATCCCTGCGGTTAGAGTCAGCCAGGAAGCAACGCTGAATTTGTCGTCTACAAAGAAAGAAGCGAGGCCGCCAGAGCCCAGCTGGCGGGTGGACGCCAGCCCCGCAACCGTGGAAGAGTTCGCGATCACTTGAAGCAACTGATTGTCGCGGTCGCCAAACCCGTAGGCCCCAACCCGCAGATTGTTTCTGGCAAGACTGGCGCTGAACGAGACTTGAGCGCCCCCGTAGTTTGATGAACGATGATCTGTCGTGGCGGAGGGAAAGTCGAGCGCATTTGCGTCGTAGTTGGCTTGATTGAAATGGTAAAACGGCGATGCGGTCAAAAGCAGTTTTGAGTTGAAGGTGTGCACCCAGGAAAAGTTTACGAAGGCGTCGGCCTCGTGCTGGCCGTCGCGAAATCCGTGGGTGGAAGAGTTCGGATCAGGGTCATACGGAATTTGGTAATAGTCGCGGCGCATCGAGGTCACGAGGCGAAGCTGGTTGGAAGGATCGACGTTGAAAATCAGCGAGCCGAAGCCGCCGTATCCGTTTTCGGCGTCATGAATCACCTGCGCGACCGGAGTTTCCAGTCCGAGGTTGCTGCGATTGCCATTCAGGCTGACGTAATAGGCGAAGCGTGAACTGTGCGAGCCGAGATTGAACTGGTCATTGGTCTGAAAGAAGTTGCCGAAGCTGGTGATGATCTCGGCTTCCCGGTTGCGCTCGAATCCGGTGCGGGGAAGGACGTTGAAGACACCGTAGGTGCGGTCGCCTTCGGACGCATCGTAGCTCCCGCGCTGGACCTCGAGATAGTCCATATCCTTGGGATCAAACTGTGGCCCAACGTTGGAGGCGATGTTCGTGTTGGGAACGGGCACGCCGTCGATCAACCAGCTCACCTGATGGCCGCCGCGAATGTGAAGCTGATCGTGAGTGAAATACGTGCCTGGAACATAGTCAGTGATGATGGCAAGGCTGTTGGTGTGGGAAGCACCAGGAGTCCGCGCCACGTCGGCACGGCTGACTATGGTGGTGGGCGTCGCCGAGTCACTAGGCGCCGCTTCAGGCTCGGCAGAGACCGTAACCGATTCTTTCACTCCGGCGAGTTTGAGTTGGTAGTGCAGCACGGGCTCTGTACCAGACTTGACGATGACGCCCTGTGCGGTTTGTAAAAAGCCTGGGCTTGCCACCGTAACCGTGTACTCTCCAAGCGGAACGGCGCCAAAGTTGAACTGCCCCCCAGCATCGGTGTTCGTAGTAGCAACCCAATCAGAGGATTTTGAATGCAGCATGACCATAGCCTGTTCCACGGGGCGATGCTGCGGATCGTGAACGATCCCGCGAATGGAGCCGAAAATATCGGCAAAAGCGACACAACTCGTCAAGAGCCAGGCGGCAAGTCTCAGTGGTCGAAATTGAGTCATATGGTTTACCTGTACATTAGAGTTTCAGCAAGCGGACTGAGGGAGATTCCTCCAGTCCTGGCATTAGCGGCCCGGTGCAAAGGATTTTCTTCCGCATGAAGGAGACGAGGCTTAGCGAAGAAGTTTGCGCAATACGGGAGATTCAGTTTTAGAGGGCTGGCGGGGCGCGGCTGGGCCGGAATTCTGTACCTTCGATGCGCGGGGAATCAAGCCACGATGCGATTGCGCGCACGGCAACGTTTATGTCCAGCGGGCCATGAACTAGAGGCGAAGGACAGGCCGATCGCGCCGTGGTTGCGGCACGGCAGCAGTCGTGGTTGCAGCAACCCTTTGCCCGGATCGAAGGTTGATCTAACTGCGCTGCCGGCGTGTGGCAGTGGTTGGCCACTTTGCGGAGGCAGCAGGCATGAGCCGGGGTAGCAGCCGCCAGCGCCAGCGGAACAAGGTTTCCCGTGAGCGCAAAAATCAGTAACAATCTGGCGGTCAGGCGGTGCATTGTTTCTCGAATCAGAACCTGCGCGATCAATTGCACGAAGGATAGACGACGGTGTGCCGCCGAGCAAGTCCGCTCGCTGCACAGCAGATTCCTGATGGACGTGCAAAGACCGTACAGGGCTCCCATAATCTATCTCATCAGCACGTACGAGCCGCCATTCGTAAAGAGAATCACGGCATTCATCAGAACAAGCATGAGATCGTAGTGCCATCCCGAGGATTTATCTCCCCAGAAACCGGCATGCCAGGAAAATATTTTCTTTTGGATGGCGCCGAACATGATGAGGATGAGGCCGATTGCGGCGAGTTGAGTCAGCACCCCAAAGGCCACGCCCAAGCCGCCGGCTAGTTCGGCGACCCCCAGAAATATGGTGACGCCCTTACTCATTTCAATACTCTTGGCACGAGCCTCGGGATCTTTAAGATCACTGTAGCCGCTGGTGACAAAAACCAGGCCAACCATCAATCGGAGCAGGAGCAAGCCGAGATCCGTGAAACGCGCGAACTGAGGAAACATTGTGAAACGTCCCTGATACTTAATTGCCGTTTCTTTAACCATCGCAACAGACGGTCCCGTTGGACCGAAGTTCAGGCCCGGCCACGGATCTTGGCCCACCACCAACGCACTCCGACAAAGAGGAATCGCCAGTCGTGAAGAAATTCAGGTTCTTTACCCTCGAAGGCATGGCCGACGAACTGGAGTATCCATCCGAGCAAGAACAGAATCGCGGCGTAAAGCCACAAGCGATGGAACAAGATACTGGCAACAAAAAGGACGACCGAAAATAAAATGGTGGGGATTCCGAGCGTATGGCAAGCCCGGTTGACTGGGTGCTTGTGGCTTGTGGCGTATTGCGCGATCCACTGCTCGCTGGTCCGTCGGCCTAACATGGCGCGATGATACACCTCAGGTGTACACACTGTACCTCCCATGTCCGATGCCATAGTTGAGTTGTCCGAGGAACCGTATAAGTGAACCAGGGTTCTGTGAGAGCTTAACGGACTCCCCACACAGCACCCCTGGCGTCTTGCGTTGTCTTCAAGCTGATCGTTTATTTCTCGACCTTCACACCCTTCCAGAATGCGACATGATCTTTGATCTGCTTCGCTGCAGGCTTCGGATCAGGGTAGTACCAAGCCGCTCCAGGATTGCGCTTGCCGTTGACTTCAATGTCGTAATAGCTCGCCGTGCCCTTCCAGGGCAGACGCTATGTTCCTTGCTCGGCTGGAAATATTCCTCGCAGATGGCGTCGGACGGAAAATACTGATTGCCTTCGACTTCCACCGTCTGAGTGCTTTCCGCGAGGACTGCGCCTTCCCATGTTGCTTTTGCCATGATGCGCATTTAGATTCCTACCAGGGCTGACGGCTTCAAATTTCAAACGCAATTCAGGACGCGATGACGGAAGCAATTACCGCAACAAGGTTCAACGGTCACTCCATGGTCGGCTCGCTGCAGCGGGTGCTGGTGTGCTCTCCCCGCAATGCGGGATGGCATCAGCCCGAGCGCGCGGCCGCATGGCGGGAACTTGGCTTCCAGCATGCGCCGGATTTCGCCAAGGCCCAGGCTCAGCACGAGGTACTATGTCGCGAACTCCAGCGCGCTGGAGCGGAAGTCGTGGAACTGCCTCCGGCCCCCGGTTTTTCTCTTGATGCCGTCTACGCGCACGATGCGTCGCTCGCCACCGATTTCGGATTGATCGTGATGCGTCCGGGGAAAACCAGTCGTGTGGCGGAAGGTGGGCATCACGGCTCATTCTCTGAGACTCTCGGCATCCCGACACTCGGCAAGATCACCGCGCCCGGAACAACCGAGGCCGGAGACATGGTCTGGCTCGATTCCAAGACGCTGCTTATCGGCCAGGGGTATCGCACCAACGCCGCCGGTATTCAGCAGATGCGCCATTTACTTTCGCCGAAGGGAGTCGAAGTGCTGTCCGCCCCGCTTCCTCACGGTCTCGGGCCATCCTCCTGTCTCCACCTGATGTCGCTGATGAGTCTGCTCGACGAACACACTATGCTGGTTGATCACCCGTGGCTTGCGGTCGAAACCGTCGAACTTCTCAAGTCGCGCGGTCTTAATTTCATCGAAATCGATTATTCCGAGCGCGACACGCTTGCCTGCAACGTGCTCTCCCTCGGCAGCAAGCGCCTGCTCGCCATCGAAGAAAATCGCAAAACCAATGCCCGCCTGCGGCAGGCAGGATTCGACGTCCGAACTTTTCCAGGGATAGACCTTTGCGTCAAAGGCGGCGGCGGCCCGACGTGTTTGACGCGGCCGCTGTTGCGGGAATAATGCAGGGCCACTTTCCCGAGCTCTCGTGAACGGGTAATAAGTCAGATGTTGCGTCGCATCACCATTTATTGCTCAACGAGATGTGAGAAACAATCCTCCTCTTGCGCGGTGGGATCGCTTTAGTTCCTGTTAAAATCAATTTGCATGCTTCTTTCCTTCGTCCGCGAACTCTTCGCGGACGTAGAAAAACTTCCCGCCTTCACGCGTGTAGCCTCCCACCTCAAGGAGGGCACGGGGCGTATCCGTGTGTCTGGACTGACCCCTACGGCGAAAGCCTTGCTGCTGGTGCTGTTACGGCGGGCCGCGGATCGTCCTGTGGTCTTTGTCGTCAACGACAATCGCGCCGTTGAGGATTTGATCGCCGTGCTGCAGGGTTTCTGCGAACTTACTGGTGCGTGCGATCCTGACTCGGTCGTTCCCTTGCCCGCGCGCGATGTGCTGCCGTTCCAGAATCTTTCGCCGCATCCCGAACTTCAGGAAGAGCGGGCCACCGCCTTGTGGAAGATTGCTGCGGGTACAGCTTCGATTGTGGTTTCGGCGGCGGCGGCCACGGCAATCCGCCTGCGGTCCGCCGCTTATTATGCGGACCTGGCCCGCACCGTGCGCCGCGGAGAATCGATTGAAATCGACGCCCTCCTCGCCCATCTCAACACGGTCGGGTACAGCTCCGCGGACGTGGTTGAGATGCCGGGGCAGTATGCGCTCCGCGGGGGAATTCTCGATGTCTACTCGCCAGAGGCGGAGCGGCCTGTGCGCATTGAGTTCTTCGGAGACGAAGTGGAATCCATTCGCAGGTTCGATCCGGTGTCGCAGCGATCTTCCAATCCCGTGGACGAAGCGTCGCTCTTGCCCCTAACCGAAACGCCGGTCAGTGACCAACTGCTCGGGGCGATCCACACGCGGTTGTCGGGAAAGCGCGTCGCAGGGGCCGAGGATGCGGTCGAAGCCGCAGTCCGCTCCGGTGGAGTGACGGTGTTTCCCGGCTGGGAGTTTTACGCTCCTGTCGCCGGAGCCGAGTGCACCCTCTTTGATCTGCTTCCCCGCGCCGCGGTACTTCTTGACGAACCCGATCAGCTGAAACATGAACTGGACCGCTTCTGGACTCGCGTTGGTGAAATGCACGAGCGCAGCGGCGTGGGAAATCTGGTTCGCCCAGAAGATTTGTATTTGTCGCCGGACGATTGGTGGCAGAAAGTCAGTGCGCTCTCTGGCGCGGATGTCGAGCACCTGGGCATTACGCGCAGTGACGAAACCGAGGCCGCTACCGCCGTCGCGTTCCTTTCTCAACCCGCTCCACGCTTTCACGGCGCCGTCCCGTCGATGCTCGAGGAGGTGAAGAAGTTGACGGCGGAAGGCAAGCAGGTGCTGCTTGCTGTGCCCAATATCGGCGAAGTCGAGCGCATGGCGGACGTTTTCACCGAGTACAACGTTTCGTACCGACTGGGAAGCCGCACTCGCGGTGGCGAAAGCTACGCCGACGAAACCAGTTACTTCTCCGGAGACGTGCTGACAACGACTCTCGCTAAGGCTTACATTCCCGACGGCGTTGTGTTCCCGGAAGCCAACCTCGCCATTTTGGGCGCGCGTGATTTGTTTGACGAATCCGAAAGCGTCGCGTCGCGGCCTCAGCGCCAAAAATCAAAAGTCTCGGCGTTTCTCTCGGACTTCCGCGATCTGCAAGTTGGCGATTACGTGGTCCACGTGGAACATGGAATCGGCCAGTATCAGGGCCTGAAGGAAATCAACCAGGGCGATGGCAGCACCGAATTCATGCTCCTTGAGTACGCGGAGGCCGCTCGGCTCTATGTTCCGTTGACCCGTCTCGACCTGGTGCAGAAATACCGTTCGTCGGAAGGCGTCAAGCCCGTTTTGAATCATCTGGGCACGGCTGCATGGACAAAAACCAAGGCGCGCGTGCGCAAGGCCATGCAGGACATGACGGAGGAATTGCTCAAGCTCTACGCGGAGCGAAAGACGGCCGTGGGTCACGCATTTCCGGCGGGCAATGAGTGGGTTCGAGAGTTTGAAGATGCCTTCGAGTTCAACGAAACTGAAGATCAGGCGCAAGCTATCTCCGACGTTATTCGCGACATGGAGTCATCACAGCCCATGGACCGCCTGCTCTGCGGCGATGTGGGCTATGGCAAGACTGAAGTAGCGATGCGCGCGGCATTCAAGGCGGTCAGTGACAACAAGCAGGTCGCGGTCCTCGCGCCGACTACCGTGCTCGCGTTTCAACACTACGAGACCTTCAAGCAGCGCTTTGCGGCGTTTCCGGTTACGATCGAGATGATCAGCCGCTTCCGCAACGCCAAGCAGCAGAAGGAAATTCTGCAAAAGACGGAAGCGGGCAAGATCGACGTGCTGATCGGCACGCACCGCATCCTCTCGAAAGACATCAAATTTTCCGATCTTGGCCTGCTGATCGTGGACGAAGAGCAGCGCTTCGGCGTCCGCCACAAGGAACGCATCAAGCAGATGCGCAAGCAGGTGGACGTACTTACCATGTCGGCCACGCCCATTCCCCGCACGCTGCATATGTCGCTGGTCGGACTGCGCGACATGAGCGTGATCGAAACTCCGCCGAAAGACCGCATGGCGATCCAGACGGTGGTCGCAAATTGGGACGAGAAGCTGATTCAATCCGCTCTCGAACAGGAACTGGAGCGCGGAGGCCAGATCTATTTCGTCCACAACCGCGTGGATAGCATCTTTGAGATCGCGGCCAAGCTGCAAACCCTGGTTCCCCAGGCGCGCATCATCGTAGGCCATGGCCAGATGGGAGAAAACGAGCTGGAAAAAATGATGCTGAAGTTTATGCATCACGAAGCCGACATCCTGGTGGCGACTACGATCATCGAAAACGGCCTCGACATCCCGCTCTGCAACACGATTTTCATCAACCGCGCCGACCGTCTTGGACTCTCCGAGCTGTACCAGTTGCGTGGCCGCGTAGGGCGTTCGAACCGCCGAGCCTACGCTTACCTGCTTCTTCCACCGGAAATTGAGCTCACTCCCATTGCACGCCGGCGGCTCGCGGCATTGAAAGAATTCTCGGACCTCGGTGCGGGATTCAAGATTGCTGCCCTCGACCTTGAGTTGCGCGGCGCCGGCAACATGCTGGGAGGCGAGCAGAGCGGCCACATCGAGGCCATTGGCTTCGAACTCTATACCCAGATGCTGGAGCGCGCCGTCCGCGAGATGAAGGGCGAGGCTGCGCCTGACGAGGCCGAAACCCAGCTCAATCTCGGACTCAATATCCGCATCCCCGGCGAATACATTCCCGAAGAAAACCAGCGGCTGCGGATGTACAAGCGCGTGGCTGGGGTTGAGACTGAAGCGCAACTGGCGGATGTTGCCTCGGAATTGCAGGATCGTTACGGGCCGCCTCCGCCAGCGGTCCGCAATTTGCTTGAGTACGCCTCACTCAAGTTGTTGTGTATGCGCGTAGGCGTAAACAGCATCGAGCGTAAGCGGGATTTCGTCACCTTCAAGTTCCCGCAGAATGCTTCCGTCGATCCAGAGCAGCTGGCCCGCTTTGTCTCTTCGCAGCGCGGCGCACAATTCACGCCTGATGGCATGCTAAGGTTCGTTCTGAAGGCGACCGCGGCGGAAGAAGTGCTGCGTGCCCTGCGCACCGTTTTGGAGCAACTGGCGAGCGTGGAAGCGGCATCAGAGGTTCGTTCCCAGCGCTAGGCATCAACGGGTACAATCATCGACGGTCACGCATCAGCTAGCACAACGACTAACCACCAACGAACCCCTCATGACCATGAAAGTTTGCAAAGCCGTCTTCCCCGCTGCAGGCCTGGGCACTCGCTTTTTACCCGCAACCAAAGCACAGCCCAAAGAGATGCTCCCCCTGGTGGATAAACCCATCATTCAATATGGCGTTGAAGAAGCGATGGCTTCGGGTTGTAACCAGATCGTCATCATCACAGGCCGCGGCAAGCAGGCTATTGAAGATCATTTCGACGTCAGCTACGAACTGGAGAAGATGCTGGAGGAGCGCGGGAAGACCGACCTGCTCAATATCGTGCGCTCCATTTCGGACATGATGTACATCTCCTATGTCCGCCAGAAAGAAGCGCTCGGCCTTGGCCACGCGGTGCTGATGGCCCGCGAAATTGTCGGACATGAGCCCTTCGCGGTGCTTCTTGCCGATGACGTGATTGACGCGAAGGTTCCGTGCCTTAAGCAGATGGTTCAGGTCTTCGAAAAGACCCAGTGCTCCGTGCTGGCCACCCAAGTGGTCGAAGGAAAGATGATTTCGTCCTACGGAGTGCTCGATGTGAAGCCCGCGGACGGCAGCTTTGACGGACGCCTGTTCGAGATCAAGAACATGGTGGAAAAGCCCAAGCCCGAGGAAGCTCCATCGAACCTGGCAATTATCGGCCGCTACATTCTGACGCCTGCAATCTTTGACTGCCTGGCGAAGACCCAGACGGGCGCGGGCGGCGAACTGCAACTGACCGATGGTATGCGGCTTTTGCTGCAGAAAGAAAAGATGTACGCCTATGTTTACGAAGGACGCCGTCACGACGCCGGAGACAAGCTGGGATTCCTCAAGGCGACGGTCGAGTTCGCTCTCAAGCGGGAAGACCTGGGTGAGCCGTTCAGGGAGTACCTGAAGAACCTCAAACTATAAGTGTGACAGCTTTGGCTCTTAAGCTTTATCTCTGTAGAATGTCACCGAATCACGCTCGAACAGGGAAGCACACCGCGACCGTTTCATTGTTGAAGGATTTTCTTACATTGCGCCTGTCACGTCGGAAATTTCTGCAGTCAGCTTCGAGTGCGGCGGCCGTTGTAGCCCTGCCCGCCGGTTTCTTCTCGGCGTGCAGCGTCTCGTCCAAGGCTGCTGGGCTCATGCCGTCAGCCGCAGCCTTCACTAGCGCGCCTGCCCGGCAGGTTGCGGCTTCCTCCGAAATTCGCTTTCCAAAGAATTTCTTCTGGGGCACTGCCACGGCGTCCTACCAGATCGAAGGTGCGTGGAGCGAAGATGGCAAGGGCGAATCGATCTGGGACCGCTTCGCGCATACTCCGGGGAAGATCAAGAATCGTGACACCGGCGACATGGCTTGCGATTCTTTTCACCGCTGGAAAGAAGACATCGCGCTGATGCGCGCGATGAACTTGAACAGCTACCGCTTCTCGATTTCCTGGCCGCGCATTCAGCCATCGGGATCTGGCCCGGCTAACGCCAAAGGTGTGGATTACTACAGCCGCCTGGTCGATGCCTTGCTGGAAGCCAGGATCCGGCCGTTCGTCACGCTTTATCACTGGGATCTGCCGCAAGTCCTCGAAGACGCGGGGGGCTGGCCCAATCGCGATACGGCTGGCCGCTTCGCGGACTATGTGCAACTCGTGGCTGGGACGCTTGGCGACCGCGTCTCCGACTGGATGCTGTTCAATGAGCCCTCGGCTTTCACTGACCTGGGATACTTGGAAGGCACACATGCCCCCGGACGCCAGAGCGTGCTGGATTTTCTGCGTGCCACACATACGGTGAATCTGGCGCAGGGCGCAGGGTTTCGAGCGCTAAAGGCGGCGTGTCCCTTAGCTCGCGTAGGTAGTGCATTCAGTATGTCATCCTGCGAACCGGCCACCAACTCGGAAGAGGACAAGCTTGCCGCCGAGCGTGCTTATGCCATGACCAATGTCTGGTTTCTGGAGCCTGCGCTCAGAGGTCGATATCCGGAGGCTCTTACATTTCTTCCAGAGACCTCCATGGGCATCAAATCTGGCGACATGGAGAGGGTGCGAGCGCCGCTGGATTTCATTGGCATCAATCTGTACTACCGCACGATCGCGTCAGCTCCCAGCGCGATGGAACGGCTCGCACACGCCCAGCAGTGGCTCTTCCCGGTCAAGATGGTTGGCGGCGAGCAGGGCCCGAAAACCGATATTGGCTGGGAAGTGTGGCCTCAGGCGCTGTATGACATGGTGATGCGCATCTCGCGCGACTATAACCATCCCGTGATTGAAATAACCGAAAGCGGCTGTGCCTACAACGACGTCCCAGATGCAAAGGGAGTTATCGCCGATGGCCGGCGCATTGAATATCATCGCCAGTATCTTGCAGCTGTGGCCCGCGCCATTTCCGACGGTGTCGACGTTCGCGGATACCATGCCTGGACTGTGATTGACAATTTCGAGTGGGTGGAAGGCTTCAGCCAGCGCTTTGGACTTGCCTTTGTAGATTTTAAAACGCAGAAGCGGACCATCAAAAACTCGGGACGCTGGTATGCAAAAGTTGCGGCGCAGAATGCCCTGGCGGCTGAACATGGGGGACCGGGTCTCTAAGCGCGTGTTGCGGCGTGAAAAGGTGTTACGGGAAGTTCCGGTCGTGCGGGACGATTATTTCTCCTGCATTACCAGTTCGCTGTTTTGCACTTTCACATCTCCGACAAAATCTGGAAGTTTCATGCGTTCGCGCTCCTCGGCGAGCTTTCTCTGTAGCGCAGGATTCACCAGCGATACCGGGACGTTCAGATCACCCACCTTGAATTCGGTGGGCTCAAATGTTGCGTAACCTTCTTTTTGCCCGATATGCCCTGAGACTGTTACCCAAACATCCTTGCCTGCGATCTGGGTGAGAAATTGTCCGTGGACGATATCCCCCTCAAAGCTGACGTGTTGATCCTTGATTGTCGGCGCTCCGCTCCCAAGTTTCGAATCAGGAGAAAGTGCTGCGCCGCTTCCGGCCTCACCCAGCGATTGCGCAATTACTGCGCCGATCTCATCGGAACTGATATGCACTTCGGCCTTGGGACTCTGCGCTCCGGCAGCGGTGGCCTGCGAACTGGGCTGTGACTGGGATGTCGGCGAGTAGTCCCTGGACGATGCTTGCGATTGCTGTGACGCCTGCTCAAGCTGCGAGATTTTCTGGTCGAAAGACTGCGCATTTGCCGTAATGGCCGCGGAAGCCTGCGGCTGCGCTACAGGTGCAGGCTTCTTCAATACCAGAAATATGGCAAGCAACGACGCAAGCAATGTCGCAATGCTGATAATCCGATCAAGCTTGAACTTCATGGCGACTCTCAGACGGTCAGCCGTTGACACACAGGCCCAGTATCATGGTACTTGGCTGGGGAGATGAGGTAGAGATGACCAAAGTGACGCTCAGAGTAACGTGTCGATTGTGTGGGGCGGACACTCTTGTCCGCCGCTTTTGAATTTGCCTTTTCTTTGCAGTAACGACTACCAGTCAACAATTAAAAATCAAGGTCAAAAGCGGCGGACAAGAGTGTCCGCCCCACACGTGCCATCGTCACAACTTCTTCGTAAGCAGTTCATTCACTAGTTGCGGGTTCGCCTGGCCTTTCGATGCCTTCATCACCTGGCCGACGAAGAAGCCGAGCATCGTCGTCTTCCCTGCGCGATATTGCTCCAGTTGCTTAGGATTCGCGGCCAATACTTCGTCGATCATCTTCTCCAGCGCAGACGTATCACTAGACTGCTGCGGGCGGCCTTCTTGCTCGTATACCTCGGGAAAATCCTTGTCCTGTTCAAAGCAGAGGTCGTAGAGATCCTTGAGCATCTTGCCGGAGATCGTGCCCAACTCAACTAGGTCGGCGGAAGCTGCGACCCCTTGCATCGAAATCGGAGAACGCTCAATGTCGATGCCCTTTGCTTTTAACCGTCCCATTAACTCGCTCTGCACCAGGTTGGCAACGCGCTTGGGATTCTTCGCCGCTTTCGCCGCAGCCTCAAACTGATCGGCGAGAGAGCGTGAAAAAGTCAGGACCTGCGCGTCATATTCCGTGATGCCGTATTCCTTGACCATGCGTTGCCGGCGAGCCTCCGGCAACTCGGGCAAGGCCTTGGCGATCTCCGCCTTCCATTTGTCGTCGACCACCAGCGGAAGCAGGTCGGGCTCGGGGAAGTAGCGGTAATCGTGCGCCTGTTCCTTGGAACGCATGGCGTAGGTCTTGCCCTCGTTCGAGTTGTAGAGCCGCGTTTCCTGCGTGATTTTGCCGCCGGATTCGATGACTTCGACCTGGCGGTCGATTTCGTATTCCAAGGCCTCACGGATGAAGCGGAATGAATTCACATTTTTGATTTCGGTCTTTGTGCCTAATTCTTTCTGGCCGTGCGGACGTACGCTCACGTTGGCGTCGCAGCGCAACGAGCCCTCTTCCATGTTGCAATCGCTGACGCCCGTGTAGAGGATGATTTCCTTCAACCGTGTCAGGTATTCATAGGCTTCGTCGGGCGTGGCGATGTCCGGTTCGCTGACGATTTCGATCAATGGCACGCCGGTGCGATTGAGGTCGATGGCAGTCTTCTCGGCGGCGTCAGGAAAGCCATCGTGCAGGCTCTTGCCCGCGTCTTCCTCAAGATGCACGCGCGTGATCCCAATCTTTTTCTTGGCACCTGCGCCGCCGGAAGGCACTTCGATGAATCCATGCTCGGCCAGCGGCTTATCGTACTGCGAAATTTGATAGCCCTTGGGTAAGTCAGGGTAGAAATAATTCTTCCGCGCGAAGATGGAAGTCTCGTTGACCCGGCACTGCAGAGCCATCGCCGCCAGGGTGGCGAACTCGACTGCCTTCCGGTTGAGCACCGGCAGAGCGCCGGGCATTCCAAGGCACACGGGGCATACCTGCGTGTTCGGTGGAGCTCCGAAGCGCGTGGCGCATGAGCAGAAAATCTTCGTCGATGTCAGAAGCTGAACGTGGACTTCGAGGCCAATCACCGGCTCGTACTTGGAGCGAGAGGCGACGGAAGTGTCTGGTGTAGTGACCATGGATTAAGCCGATTAAGGATCGATTTATGAAGTCCTGCCCTGAAGACTCTTAGAGAACGTATTGCGCATTCTATCGCTTCGACGGCGCGCTCAAATATTTCTCCATAGGTATTTCAAAATACATCAGTTCGCTGCCCTTCGAGTCGCTGACGCCGGTGACGTACAAATGCGCACCGGCCAGGGGCGCGGAGATGCCTCCTACATCGAAGAACAGGAATCCCGACTGCGTCGTGTGCGGCTCCACGGCTTTTGCTGCAAACTGTGCGGATTCGATCTCATCCATTTCTTTTTTGCTGATCGTGCCCTTCACCTTTTTCCGCGGGATGGGGAAAGGGGAGTTGGTGCGCGCCTGCGGATTCGCCAGGTGACGGTAGATATCCTCCGGAGAGGTGGGCGTAAGTTTCGAACGATTCACGGTGACCAGCTTGACCTCTACGTTCGCGATGGAAACAGGCTGATCGCCGTCATTGGTCACAATAAAAAAGATTGGCAGAAATCCGTGCTCGCGGAAGTCAACCGAAAAAATGTTGGATTTGTCCGGCATGTCGTAAGGGTCGGCGGCAATACCCACCTTTTCTGCCGGATGGTCATCGTGCGCCGGATAAGTTCTGGCCGGCTGGGCCGCAGGTTTCACGAAGTTCTTGGCCGCAAGAGAAAGCGCGAGCCCCCCCACAGCGCAGAGAACGAGAAGGACATACCGAGAACACAATGTAGGCGCGGACCGCATGCTCCCGATTATAAAGGCAACGGTTGCGCCTGCCGGTGAAGCGGAGTTTAGAATGGCTCAACTTGATCTATCTCCTCTACAGCTTGCTTCTGGGGGCTGGGATGCTCCTGAGCGCGCCTTACTGGGCGTTCCAAATGCTGCGCCATGGCAAGTACCGCAAGGGACTTGCCGAACGATTCGGCCAAGTTCCGTCACGGCTGCAGACCAGTGGCTCTGCGGCTCAAGCCCAACCGGTAATCTGGGTCCATGCCGTCTCGGTCGGGGAGGTGCTCGCGATTCGTGGTCTGGTCGATGAGCTTCGCCGCCGCTTTCCGGAGCATCGGATCGTCCTCACCACTACCACGGATAGCGGACAAGCGCTGGCCCGCAAGCGCTTTGGAGCAGAGAACGTCTTCTACTTTCCGATGGATTTCGCTTTTGCGATTCTTCCCTACTTGCGAGCTTTGCGGCCGGAACTCGTGGTAATCGCGGAGACGGAATTCTGGCCCCACTTTCTGCACCTGGCGCATGCCAGCGGCCCTTCCATCGCGATCGTCAACGCCCGAATTTCAGATCGTTCCTGGCCGAACTACCACCGCTTTCGCTGGGCACTACGGAAAGTACTCGCGAACGTAGACTTGTTCCTGGCACAGACGCCGGAAGATGCCACACGACTGCAGTCCATTGGAGCCGCCAGCGGACGAGTGCAGATTACGGGCAATCTTAAGTTCGATATGAATCTTCCCGCCCCACCACCAATCATCGGAAACCTGCGGAGATCGCTTGGAGAGTCAGGCACCGGCCCCGTGCTCGTGTGTGGCAGCACCGTCGAAGGGGAAGAGCCGTTGTTGCTGAAAGCGTTTGAGAATGTTCTGGTCGCCCATCCGCGGGCGGCAATGATTCTCGCCCCACGGCATCCGGAACGCTTCTCTGACGTGGCGTCCCTGCTGGAGGAGATGGGCATCCCATTTTGGCGGCGATCGAATTGGCATGATGAGCCCATCACCGGCGGAGTCTTGCTCGTGGACACGATCGGCGAACTGGCGGCGCTCTATGCTTTGGCCGATGTCGCATTCGTGGGCGGGAGTCTGGTGCCAAGGGGTGGCCACAACATCATTGAACCGGCGCAGCATGGCGTGGCAATTGTCGTTGGAAATCATACGGAAAATTTTCGCGATATCGTGGGCCTCTTTCAGAGCCGGAATGCCCTGCGGGTCGTGGGGCTTGCAGAACTGCCTCTAACTCTGATGGAACTTCTGGCGAACGATAGTGAGCGTGCAGCCCTGGGCCGGCGAGCGGCGGAAACTATGAAATCCCAGACGGGAGCGACACTGCGGACAATGGAGGCGCTGGAAAAACTTCTTGCAGCCGGTGGAGTGCATCCTCGCTCCTCAGCGCACGTCGCGCGCACAGAGTGAACCTCCTCTCTTCTATTTACGGTGGCGTCGTCGGAGCGCGGAATATACTCTACGACCGTAGACTACTCCGTACGCGACGGCTTGCTGGCAGCGTGATCAGCGTTGGGAATCTATCGACCGGAGGTTCCGGCAAGACGCCCTTCGTTCTGTTGCTAGGTGATCTACTTAGGGCTCGGGGAATCGAGTTCGATGTGCTCTCGCGCGGTTACGGACGCCAGACTCGCGGAGTGCTGCTTGTGGATCCGGCTGGCTTGCCCCGCGATTTCGGCGATGAGCCTCTGCTGATTGCGCGCAAGCTGCAGGTTCCGGTCGTCGTGGGAGAGAATCGTTTCGAGGCGGGTGATTTCGCGGAGAAACGATTTGGACCGCGGCTGCATTTGCTCGACGATGGCTTTCAGCACCGCTCGCTAGAACGGGATTTTGACATTGTGATGGTCACGCCTCCAGACATTGCGGACCGATTGATTCCCGGCGGCAGACTTAGGGAGCCACTGGGTTCGTTGCGCCGGGCCGACGCGATTGTGCTGGCCAGCGGCGCGTCGGGCGACTCACTTACCCTCGAAGGCAAACTCGTCTGGCGGGTAAGGAGAGGAATTATCCCACGGGATATTCCACCGAGGCCGATAGTCTTTTGCGGAATTGCCCGTCCGCAGAGCTTTGTGCTGCAGTTGCGGGCAGCAAACATCGAGCCGGTGGCCGAAGCGTTCTATCGTGACCATCATGCCTACACTGAGAAAGACATCGACGAACTTTTGCAACTCAGGCAGCGCAGCGAAGCCGGCGGTTTTGTCACGACCGAGAAGGATGCGGTCAACCTCGGCGGCTACCTGTCCGCGCTTGAGCCGCTCTCGGTGGTACCAGTAAAAATGGAGCTGGACGACGCAGCTAACGCCGTGGATACCATGCTGGGCAGAATTGAAGAAAGAAAGATCGAAGAAAGAAAGATTGAAGAAAGAAAGATCGAAGAAAGGAAGACCGAAGAAGGGAAGCGCCGGGCATGAGAGAATGCCGTGTGCACAGCGCTGAACATGCATCCTGAATTCAATATCTGATGGCCAAACATCCCAAGGAAGCCGACCGGCTGCGAAAGATTGTTGAAGCTTTTCCCAAGGTCACTGTAACCCTGCTGGGGGACCTGGTCGCGGACGAATTCGTCTTCGGCGAGATTTCACGCGTATCGCGCGAGGCGCCGGTACTCATCCTGAAGCACCGTGAAAGAACCGTTCTGCCCGGTGGCGGCGCGAATGCGGTGAACAATCTGGCCGACCTCGGCGTGAATGTCCTTCCCGTAGGTATCGTGGGGGACGACGAGCCGGGACGTTTGCTGCTGAAGTATTTCCGCCACAAACGTATTGCGCTCAGTGGAGTGTTGAAAGATAAAAGTTATACGACAGTCACAAAAACGCGCATTCTCGCAGGCATGACGCACACGGCGCGCCAGCAGGTAGTACGCGTGGATCGCGAGCCGCAGGAGCCGCCCAATCATCACCTGACCCGCGAACTGTATCTCGCAACCCGCGAGTATGCGCACGCGTCAGATGCATTGCTGGTTTCTGACTACGGTTACGGCGCGGCCACACCCGCGATTGTGAATGCCCTTCGGGAAAAGGGTAAGCTGGGACCGCTCCCGATCGTTCTCGACTCACGGCATCGGCTGCTGCAATATTCCGGCATAACCGCGGCCACTCCTAATGAGCCCGAAGTGGAAGATGCGCTGGGTGTACGGATTGGGCAAGACTGGGAAAACTTGCTTGCAGCTGGCGGGCATGTGATGGAGAGCATGAAGTTGCAGTCACTGATCATCACTCGCGGACGCGACGGCATGGTCGCTTTCAATCATGGCCACAAACCGGTGGACATTCCGATTTTTGGGTCCGACGAGGTTGCCGACGTCACAGGTGCGGGAGATACCGTGATCGCCGCTTTCACCGCGGCGCTGGCCGCGGGGGCGAATACGGAAGAGGCAGCACAACTGGCAAACTACGCCGGCGGAATTGTAGTCATGAAGCGCGGCACTGCGACCGTTTCGCGGCAGGAACTGCTGCACGCTATCGACCAGGCGCCCCCGGCCACAAGATCTCATTGAGCGGAAACAGCAAAATCGGACAGACAAAAATTCTGCACCGCGACGAACTCCGCCTGCGAGTTGAGGAATGGCGGCGCGCGGGCGAACGCGTCACGCTCGCGAACGGCAATTTCGATCTGCTGCACGTTGGCCATGTGCGCTATCTTCGGGCCGCGAAGGCGCTCGGTGGCAAGCTGGTGGTCGCGATTAATTCTGATGAGTCGGTGCGGTCGCTCAAGGGTGAGGGACGTCCGGTCATGCCAGCGGAGGAACGCGCCGAAATTGTCGCCGCCCTAGCGGACGTCGATGCTGTGGTTGTTTTCACCGAACTCGATGTCCGTGCCATCATTCGCGAGATTCACCCGGACGTCCAGGCGAAGGGTACCGATTACACGGTGGATTCTGTTCCGGAGCGCGATGCAGTCGTCGAATACGGAGGCCGCGTGGAGATTGTCGGCGACCCGAAAAATCACTCCACCAGCGAAATCATCCGTTCGCGCCTGTCGAAGCGCCTTTCAAAAAACGATCGAGGGCAGAAGTCCTCATGAGATCGCCTCTCGCCGATGTAGCAAGTTGCGGGAAGACTGTGGATTCGTGTCAGGGCACGACTTCAGTCCTGTCGCAAGTTTCTGAAAATGCATTCGGCTTCAGCCGTTGGGGGTTGAATTTCTCGTCGCCAATGTTCTTTCGCAGCCTGCAAGAGACCGGGAAGAGCCTTCCACCTGCAGAAATGAATCGTGTTCTTCCCCGATCATCTTCCCCCACAATTGAGCGCCTGTTGATCGTGCGCCTCAGCGCCATGGGAGACATAATCCACACGCTGCCCGCAGCATACGCACTGCGCGAAGCGTATCCCCACGCAACCATCGGTTGGCTGGTCGAAGAACGTTGGGCCGAGCTTCTGTGCTCCCCCGGAGCGCCGCGTCGAGGACGACGATCACCGCAACGGCCGCTTGCGGACTGGGTCCATACCGTCAACCTCACCGGTTGGCCGAAGTCGTTGGGCACAATTGCGACCCTGCAACAGATCGCAACCGTGTGGAATGACGTGCGGGCAGCGCATTACGAGATTGCTGTGGATCTGCAGGGAGCGATTCGGTCCGCCTTGCTCGCTCGATGGTCGGGCGCGGGGATCGTATACGGAGCGGCCGAGCCCCGCGAGTCTCCCGCAAGTATGTGGTATACGCGCACGGCGGTCGCCAGCGGATCGCACGTGATTGATCAGAATTTCTCAGTCGCTGAGGCCGTCGCGCAGCAGAAAATGAAAAGACCGCGCGTGGAGCTTCCACGCGACCCGGAGGCTGAGGCGCGAATAGACGCGAGACTTTCAGAACAGGGAATCACAGAATTTGCCATTCTAAATCCGGGCGCAGGTTGGGGAGCGAAGCGATGGCCGGCGGATCGTTATGGTCAGGTAGCTGCCAAACTTGCCGGCGAGGGAGTACGTTCGATTGTCAACCACGGTCCAGGTGAAGAGAGTCTGGCTCGGGAAGTCGAAGCTGCCAGTGCGGACGCGGCCACGGCGATGAAGTGTTCGATTATAGAACTGATTGCGCTTACGCGCCGAGCCAGCTTATTTGTCGGCGGCGACACTGGACCTATGCATCTGGCCGCAGCCTTAGAGGTTCCAGTGGTTGCGATTTTTGGTCCGACGGATCCGGCGCGGACCGGGCCCTACGGAACGCGAAGCATCGTGTTGCGCAATTCCGCCAGCTCCACCTCGCACGCGCGTCGTTCGCAGCCTGACGAGGGAATGCTCGAGATCACCACAGACGGGGTAGTCGCTGCCGTCCGCGAATTGCTGGCGAGGCTTTCGTAAAATGGAAAGGATTCATGGCTGAGTGGTCGCGCATTGCGCGCCGCATCCGGGTCCCGCTGGGGTTCGTTTTTGCGGTGCTCTATTTCTGGCTGGCGCGGCCCACGTGGCGCTCAGTCGCTCCAGGCGCGGTAGTGATCTTGCCCGGACTTCTGATTCGCGCGCTCGCTTCCGGTCATGTGCGCAAGAACCAGGCTCTGGCGACCTCCGGACCGTATCTTTACACGCGCAATCCACTCTACCTGGGCTCGTTGCTCATCGGGATCGGATTTGCTGTTGCGGCGTGCAGT
>WNFG01000376.1_pt1 | contig 48940 bp, 48 predicted proteins | sample 5400431 | NCBI WGS metagenome assembly WNFG01 (sample SAMN13153346, study PRJNA577476) | soil metagenome | isolation source: 120 cm saprolite under Douglas fir tree site 2 hole 3 replicate 2 | place: USA:California | collected 2015-04-18
TGGGCCACCCGCTCCAGATCGACGTCGATCCCCCGGACGGTGAAGCCGGCCTTGGCGAGCTCGACAGCGAGAGAGAGCCCCACGTAGCCCAGCCCGATGACATGGATGCGGGCGGTGCGCGCCGCGATCTTACGCTCGAGAACATCCTTCCACGCACTCATTTACGATCTCCTTTTGGCCGGCTCGACAATCAGGCTGACCGCGGACGGGCTCGGTCCGACTATTTAGTGCGCCCCTTCTTTCTGCCAGTTTCCATGTCCGCTTCAGCAGTCATCTATGCAGGACTACGCGCTGGCTCGCCTCTTTCCTGAGCAGCAGTGATCAGAAAACTCCGCCACCGAAGTTTCCAGAAAGCTCCAGGAGCTTAACTGCTTACTCGTGCTTCTTCTTCCTCTTCTGCGCCACTCGATGGTCCGTTTCGAGAACCTTTAGGTACTCGTCCAATTCCCGAAGCGCCCAAAGCGTGATCTCCTTCACCCGAGTCTGGTAGCGCTCTCGATACGCGGGTGGCAGGAGTGCTACGCGATTGGCCGCAGCTTCGGACATGACAGGGCTGAGGGGTCCCCGACTCGGGACCTCGCTCTTCGTTACGGACCCCGGATCGTTCCCCGGTCTTTTCTCTCGCTTGCCCAGCTTTTGCAGTAGCTCCGCCTTGACGTGATTGGGGTGAAGTGGGCCCTTGCCACGTAACCATTCATGGACGCTCTTTGGGGTCACGCTCAGCGCTGCTGCAACGGGGCGCACCCTCAACTGTTCCCTCTCCATGGTTTCTAGGAGCCACTGGGCGAATTCTCCCGATGGAACAACTCGTAATTTTCGACTTGACATGAGTTACGACTCGTTATACCGTCGTATCAATCGCACGCGCGATGGAGGTTAGCACAGGGTCAGGTTTGAGCAAGTGCATCGGCGCCATCATGCGCCGACGCTAGATTGGAGGGAATCCATGAGCAGTCTGAAGCGCTGGCGGCAGGTAGGGCAAGGGCAGTTTCACAAGTGGGACACTCCGGGCGACGAACTCGAGGGCGCCTGGCAGGGAAGCCATGAGGGCCGGTATGGACCGCTCGGCAGCCTTCAGACACCCGTCGGGCTTCTGACCTTCCCCCTCCATGCAGCCTTGCTCGAGCGGCTTCGGCACGTCCGTATCGGCATGGAGGTGCTGATCCGGTACACCGGACCCCAAACCTCCAAGGCGGGGCGCCTGTTCAAGGGGTTCGAGGTCTTCGTCTCCGGTCATGACGATGTGGTCGACGTCTCACACCTGTCCGGCCAGGACGCCGCGCCGAGGGAGTCCTAGCATGGGAAGTGTAGCTACGACGAAGACCACGCACTGGAGCCGCGCACGGTTCTACACGATTCACGGCCGCCAGCTCCCTTCCGTCACCACCATCCTGGAGGTCATCGCCAAGCCGGCGCTGGGACCATGGTACGCGAAGGAGGAGCGCCGGTACTTCGAGGCCGCCATGTTGGAGGTGCTGGCACGCCCAGGTGCCCGGGACCCTGAGTACGTGCTCTCGGCCGTCGCCGAGGCCGTGAGCGGCGTCAAGGCCGCCGACCGCGAGCGCCAGAAAGCCGCCGCCATCGGGACGGCCATCCATGCTGGGATTGAGTGGCATCTGCGGACTCGGCTCGGGGAGGACGCAGGCCCCGAGCCTCGACTGCCGGAGGGCGCGGTCTGGGCGATGGAGAGCTGGAAGGACTGGGCCAAGAGCGTGGACCTCGAGCCCGTGGCGATCGAGCGCCCGGTGTACTGCGAGCTCTGCGGCTACGCGGGGACGCTGGATCTCTACGCTCGGGTGACGGGCGTCCCGACGGTCATTGACTGGAAGAGCGGCAAGGCGATCTATCCCGAAGCGTTCCTCCAGAACATAGCCTATCGCCATGCCGCAGAGCGCCTCGGCATGCCGTCCGAGCAGGGGCTGATTGTGCGCCTCCCGAAGCTCGTCGACGACCCGGCCTGGGAGGTGATGACCGTCCCCGAGACCATGACCCTGGCGGACTTCCTGGCGGCCGGCAATCTCTGGCGGTGGCAACGCCGGATGGACGGCCAGCCGGAGGGCGACCGGCTCGCCCCGCGACCGTCCGGCGCGCATCCGACGGGACCCGACTGGCTCGGCACGCCTGGGCGAATCCTCTAAGGCGTTCCACCCTCTAGCCATGACCGACCCACGCGATTCAAGCGAGGCGATCCGGAGGTTTCTCGGCCAGTGGTCGCCCATGACGCGCGCCGAGGGCCTGCATCTGGCCCTTCAAAGCCTGCGGGACCGCGTGGAACCCGATCGCGTTCTGGCCTGCGAACTGGCCTGGGAGGTCCACGCCCAGAGCTACTGGAGCCAGGTCAGGAATGCCGACGGGACCCGGTACACGACGGAGGAAGCGTACTTCCGGGATGTGCTGGGCCTGGCCTCGTGGCGGACGGCCTACAAGCGCCTCGCCGTGGGCCGGATGCTCATGACCTTTCAGGAGCCCGAGCGGTCGCTGCTTCGCAGCAGCATTGCGCGGGTCGGCCTGGCCAAGGCCACCGTGGTCGCGCCGGCCATCGAACGGCTGGGAGAGTGGAGGACCTGGCTCCAGTGTGCCAGGGAGATGTCCACGGTCCTGCTCCAGGGGAAGGTCTCCCAGGCCCTCGACGCCCTGCCGCGAGGCCGTGAACCGAGCCCGCCTGGCGAGCGCTTCCGCCGGACGGTGCTGAGCGCCATGCCGGACATCGAGGCGATGGAGCTGGTCGAGCGCTTCTTCGAGCTGGGAAAACGCGTGGTCAGCTCGCCCAATCCCGTTGCCATCTTCCTAGCCGGGTGCCGCGAGTGCCTCCCCGAATGGGAGGTCCAAGTTGCTAGGCGCAGGGACGCGGACATTTCAGTTTGCCCACGTGGGCAAAATCCTCAATAAGGGCCATGCGGCGCTCTGGTTGGCTCAGGAATCGCGTTCGCGTAGGGATGGCGTCCCGACGCCGGATTCGCGCCGGGGGCCCGTCGTCGCTTGGCCGGTCAGCTGCCTGTCTCGAAGAGTGGCGGGAGATCCGCGCCCAGGTCTTGGCCCGCGCCCGCTGGGTCTGTCAGGCGTGCAGCGTCCGGACATGCCTGGAAGTGCATCATGTCACCAAGCGCACCCAAGGGGGCTCAGACTTCGACCTCGACCGGCTGATCGCCTTGTGCCGCGACTGCCACGCCCAGACGGACGCCCCCTTTAGCCAGGGCCGCCTCGTCATCACACCTCTCGGGGCCGGCCGCTTCGGCTGTGAGGTGAGGCACGGGGACAGCAAATGGAGCGTCCGGCAGGGTGGTCGAGATGCGGGCGCCGCGCCTCCTGGCACCGTCCAACCCTGAGGTGACCGATGGCGAGGCGACGGGTCACGCAGCAAGGGCAGCGGCTCGTCATGACCCCGCTCCTCCAGCAGGCCATCCAACTCCTGCAGCTGTCCACCCTCGAGCTCGAGCAGGTCGTGCGCAAGGAGCTCGAGGAGAACCCGCTCCTCAAGGAGCTGCCCGAAGAGGAGCAGGACGTGGACGGCCAGGCCCCCCGGCCACCTCCGCGGAGGGGACTTCGTTCCTGCTCAGTCGGCATCACATCTGAGCACGTCTCACGCGGTGTTGTTGCGCATCGCCACTCCTGGGTTCGGGGTCCCCCGTGGTCCTGGGTGAGCCCGAGCGAGCAACCAAACTTGGACGAAACTTGGACTCCCAGGACGCCCCGACGACCGTTCAACCAGTAAGGGCACGAGCCAGTCTCTCCCTGAGGCCTTCTGCTCTGTGCCCGAGGTGTTCGTTCCCAACGTCAGGCACGCTACCCGGCCCTCCTCAGTGCCGCACCGAAACATGGCGCTTTTCACGGGATTCCCTCCTGGCATTCCTTATGCGTCAGACGTCGGCCAGGTATGGCTCAATCCGCCTGGCGAAAACCAAGCGACCCCGGCTAGTAGAGCGAGCCGGACAGGAGGACACCCATGGAACTTGTCAGCGGCATGATGGATGGGTCGCTCTCGTATGAGCTCGAGCATCGACGAGAACCGATCGTGTCCGGAGCCGGAGTCGAGCGGGAGGGGAATCTTGAGCTCACGGACGTCCCGCTATTTGAAGGGTGTAGCGAGAGGCAACTTCGGAGGATTGGCGGGATCGCGCGAGTGTTCGAGGCTCCGACCGGCACCGTGATCACCCGGGTGGGCGAGCCCGGCAACGAGTTCTACCTCATCCTCGACGGAACGGTCAGCGTCGACTTGTCAGTGGGAAAGCCAGTGGTCCTGCGGCCCGGAGAGTTCTTCGGCGAAATGAGCTTGCTGGACGGAGACCCCCGCTCCGCCACGGTCGTCACGGATACACCGGTCCGCCTCCTCGTGATCGACCGCGAGAACTTCTCGGTCCTCCGCCGGGAAGTGCCAGACTTCACCCCGATCTTGTTGGTCACCCTCTCGCGGCGTGTGCGGCAAGCCGAACAGCGTGCGGATCCAATGGGTGCGGCGCCGGCCGCGTGGTGAGGGAGGGAGGGCGGCACCTCCTCGCTCGTCGTTAGAGTCCTTAGAGAGGACTCGCCTCCCGTCGGAAGCTTTCTTGCCGCCCGTCGGCGACCCGAGGGGAAACACGATCTACTTGACGGCCCTATTCAGATAGGCTACCGTTAGATTAGCTTTGGCGGTCCCGCCGTCTCGGTCCAGACTTCGCTGCACTCCATTCTGAAGAAGTTCCCCATCGCGTTTGAGTCACCCTTGTGCGGGTTCCCGTGTGCGGGTTGCGTCCGCCAGATGGTGTCTGGCTGCTCGCACTCTCACACAACCAGTCAACTCACCTTACCGGGGGGACTTCAAATGGCCATCTCAAAGCGAAAGATGGAAGCAAACCGGCGCAACGCGCGCAACTCCACGGGACCGCGAACGGAGGCCGGGAAGAAAAAGAGCCGCTGGAACGCCCTAAAGCACGGGCTCACGGCGAAGAGGACGCTCCTGCCAGGCCTGGAGAGCGCAAAGGCGTACAGGGAACTGCTCGAAGGGTATCGGAGAGTTTTCAAACCCAAGGGGGTGCTCGAGGAGAGCTTGGTCCAGGAGCTCGCGGCATGCTACCAGAAGAAGCAGCGTGGGTTCCGAGTGGAGCGAAACGAATTTCGCGAAGCCGCCCACGCGGCGAAAGAAGAGTTTCTCGAGGAGAAAGAGGAGCATCTCAACGGCGAATTGATGGCCTCGATTGCCGGGACGCCGCTCTGGAAGCGTTACCGCCGGAAGCGTGACTGGTTGGTTCTCCCCGAGTCCGAAACCATGGAGACTCTTGGCCGGTACCAACGTGCCAACAGCCGCGATTTCCGGGAGGTTCTGGCGACCTTGAACAAGGCACAGCGGCATCGGAGGAAGCAGCGGTGCCCGCGGAAGACCCCCGAGCGTCGTGCCGCCGATGCCACGTAGCAACGCGTGGTCAGCGGTGGGCGCGGGCGCGAGTCCGACCAGGGGAGAAGCGGTTCGGGCTATCCGGACGGGGGCACGAGCCTGCCAGCTGCGGCTCTCGTAGAGGTGGCGACGATCAGCGTGAGCACGTCCGGCGCGCCGAAATTTTGCGAAACGAACCCACCGTGCCCCCGTCATGTAGCCATTCGGGCAAGGCCTGTGACCTGTGACCACCTCAGGTGGGCGGAATCAGGCTCCGTGGGTCCAAGAGACTCACCCGATCCCATAGCCCTTTCCCGTCTGCCCCGCCGCTACGTCAAGCGGCGCGGAGTCCGGGACGAGGGCGCCGAGGGTGATGGGCGGTGCGGGCCTGGCCGCCGACACGAGGAGGCGGCGGCCCTATCCGAGAGGCGCGCTGCTTACTGTTTGCGCGCGGCGGAACGCTCCAGGAGCCAGTCGATGGCGGCGTCGAACTCGGAAGGTTCCCTGTTCGACGCAGCGGGCTCTTCACGCGGGCGGTCTGTTGGCGCCTGCGGTATCTGTGGCTGCTCTCGGCGCTCCGCTTTGCGTGGTGGTATCGGGGGTGGGAGCGGTGACGGCGGTGCGGGGCGCGCCACCATCGGCGGCTCCACCACTGGGGTGGCCACCTCGATGGGGGATGCCGTCCGCGCCTCGGTCGTGAAGGCATTCGAATTCGGCGGCGCAGGTGCCGGCACTTGCGCCGCCGCCGCGGGCGGCGGCTGGTGCGAGAGAGGAGGAGGTGCTGACGGGGCTGGCGCGAACAGACCCCAGCCCACGACCACGGCGATCGACGCCGCGAGGGCGCCGCCGCCCGTGATCACCGCCTTCCGCTTCCACCGAGTCGCCGGGCCGTGCGCCGTCTCCCACAGGCAATTCAGGATGTTCTGCATCGGCGGCCGCAGCGTCGGCTGCTTGGAGAGCGCGACCGAAACAACGGACTCCAACGAGCCAGGAACGGTACGTCGCCGCCGGCGCATCCGGGCCGGCGTCTCCGTCACATGTTTCTCGAAAACGGCCCCACGCGTCTCTGCCTGGAACGGCGGCACCCCGCAGAGCATCTCGTAGAGGATGGCGGCGAACGCATAGACGTCCGATTCCTCGGTGGCGGGAAGCCCCCGGATTTGTTCGGGCGCGAGGTACTCCGCCAGCGCCTCATCGGCGCTGATGCCCCGCATGGCCGACGCGTCACGCAGCCCGGCTAACTCCACGTCCATCAGCTTGACATCCCCGTCCGCGCGAATCATCACGTTGTGGGGTCGCAGCGCGCCGTGCACGAGGCCCATGTTGTGAAGCGTCTCCACGGCCCCGCCGAGCTCGATGGCCCAGCGCAGCCCGGCGGCCACCTCGAGGGGTCCCTCGGACAAGATCTCGGTCAGGCGGCGCCCCTGGACGCGCTCCATGGCCACGAAGGCGTGGCCATTCTCGGCATCCCCAAACTCCAGCACGCGGACCAGGGACGGATGGGCCGCCGAGGCCGCGACAATCGATTCGCCGATACGCGGCATCGTCTGCGCGGTCTGGGGCGCGCCCACGAGCCCGCGGGGCAGGAACCGGATCGCGACTTCGTGACCGGTCGCCTCGTCCTCGGCCAAGGACACGTTCCCGAAGGCGCCGACCCCCAGATCGCTGACGATCCGATAGCGGCCCTTCGGCACCGCCGTCGGCCCCGTCAGGCCCTTCGTGGCGTCGCGAATCACGGAGCCTCGCGCTTGAAGAGTGCCTGTGGATTTGAAGGCACCGAGCCTAAGGCCGGCGATAAGGTTACGAGAGAGCGAGTCAAACATCGCCGGATCGCGATGACTCTCGCGCGTCGTGCGGGACAGGGCCCCAACGGACCGAGAAATAGGTCACCCCAACCTCCTGCGCTATGAGCAAGTGTCGGACAAGTGGGGGACATATAAGAGCATCCGGGACTACGGGAGTCAAGGAAAACGAGATAGCTATGGTGCCGCCTCAGTGACCCCCCCTCTCCCCCGTTGAGGGAGAGGGGGTCGTTCTATGGAAGGGCTGTTTGTGCCCCTCTGGACTATAGGGAGCGCAGGAAGTTCAAGAGGTCCTGCTTCTGCGCCTCGCTGAGCTGATTGAACTTGTCGACGACGGCATTGGCCTCGGAAGCCTGGAACCTGGTGTTGCCCGCGCTCTTGTGGGCCCGGATGGCCACGAGGAGGTCGCTCGTGCGGCCGTCGTGGAGGAAGAAGATACGCTGCCCGAGGCCCCAGAGCGGTGCCGTCCGGAATTCATCCCCTGCCGCTTGCCCCTGGTTGATGTCGTCGGCAAGCCCCGGCCCCATCTGGTGGACGAGGACATCGGAGAAGAGGTGGACGGGCTTGTTCCGCAGCGCCCGGATGGCGGCGTTTCCCGTGTAGAGGGTCGGGGTATGACAGTACGCGCAGCCTGTGCTCTGGAAGAGGGCCTTGCCGGAGGCGATGGAGGCGGCGCCGCCGGGGAGCGTGAGGGACGGGGTCGGCGGGGCCAGGAACCGCATGAAGAAGGCGAACCTCTCGATGCCGCTGATCGTGGCCGCGGGGGTGGCGCCGTCGGGATCTGTCACGTCGTTCGGCGTGCGGGCGAACTGGCAGTTCGGCGCCTCGTCGCGCTCCTGCGTGAACAGCTCGTTGGTGATACCCATCTCGACGTTGTAGGCCTCGCCCGAGAAGAGCAGGAGGGACTTGTTCTGGGCCTTCCACCCGAACCTCGCGATGGTGCCGTCATTGCCGTTGTTGTTCGTGGCGCCCGTGACGCGGACCCGGTGCGGCCGGCCGAAGATGCCGAGAGCCGCCTTGCCGTTGGCATTGGCCGTCTGATTGTCGATGATGGCGCTGTCGGAGATCGCCTCGATGAGGCCTGCGCCAAACGTGGGAGTAGGGATGCGGAACACGATGTTGTTGCTCTGGCCCTGGGCCCAGAAATTCTCCTGGGTGATCGTGCACTTGCTCGCGTCGCCCGTGTCGTCCTTGCGCCCGCTGATCACGAAGATTGCGTGCACGCCTCCATCGCGCGTCCCATCGGGGTTGTACTTGAAGCGCGCTTCGCGGACCGGACCGTTGAGCGTCACGAAGTAGGGAACGGTATTGCGCGCGCCAAAATCGGTGGCCACCTTGACCTGGGGATTCACGGTCGGGCTCGTGCCGCCGCTGGCCGGCTGCGAGTGACAGCCGTGGCAGCTGTCCAGGTTGAAGCGGGGACCCAGCCCGTCCCCCACGCCCTCCGCCTGCTGGAAATCGTCCAGGCCCGCCTGGAAGAGCTTCAGCTGCGAAGCGGTCAAGCCGGGCAGCGGATCGCCGGCGCCCGCGGGGTCCGGCCGAACTCCGGGGTCACGAGCAGGGGAATCAGCCCTCAGGCCCGCCACTGGACTGAGGAGCAGCGCGCACAGCGCCACGAGCAGGAGCGCCTTGGCTCTCGTCAATTGGAAGTCTCCTCTCCCTGGAATGCGGATGTGTGGACGTCGATGTCCATGGCGCGGCCATTCATCGCAGGTCGCGGTGAATTCATGGGTGCGGCCGAAGGTGAGGTAGAAGCGAAGCGCGTGCCAGTGCCGCTCCGATGCGAGCGACGCGGATTTGTGGACTTTTTCCAATCGGGAAAAATGAGCGCGTCACGAGGGAGGGCAGGTGTCAGGGGTGACTGTCATGAGCGCGACGCGATGCCTGGTGATCAGCGGAACCCGATCGGGAAACTTTCCAGGCGCCCTTATCCCTCGGGCACGAGCATCGCATGAGCCTCGTCGTCGTCGACGCGCGGGCCGAAGAGACAGCGCGCGCAGGGCGCCTCGCCCAGGCACACGGGGCAGTCATCGAGAAATCTACACAACGAGCCGCAACGCGGGCAGCCGGTGACCCGCGCGATGGTCGCGCCCTCATACGTTGCCTCGGGCAACGCGGTGGCCGGGCTCGAGTCGTTGATGGCCATGACGGGGGGCTCGATTCCGCTCTCCGTCTCGCTAGGCCAGCAACATCCTTGTCAGCAACGCCACTACGACCGCGGTCACGAAGGCCATCCAGTCCCTCATGGGTCGTCCTCCCTCAGCTCCACCACCCTCGGCACTATCGACTCGCCACGGGGGCGAGGAATCAGTGAAAATTGCATGCGGCGAGCCAAGGAAGAGACCGCAGGAAGAACAACGCCTTGCAGCTCGTTACACGCGGCTCGATTTGGGAAATGTAAGCTATTCCGACTCGAGACCTGGAAAGGACGGGCCGAAGGCGGCGCGCTTTGATCGCGAGCTCCGGCAGCTCGTGGAGCGCGCCGGCGCCGGTCACCCTCCGCTCACCGGTAGAGGTCGATGAGCTCCTGGAGCGCCGCCATCTGGTTGCCTCGCGCGGATGACGGCACCACGATCAAGGTCTTGACCCCCGCCGCCTGCCAGGCCTCGATGCCGTCGCGCACGTCCTTGGCGCTGCCGTAGAGGGTGACCTGGGAGAGCCAGCGCTCGGACATGAGGCCGGGGACGCGCTCCTCCTCGCCGCTCGCCAGGGCCTTGCGGATCGCCTGCATCTCCTCCTCGAAGCCGGCCTCCATCCAGTAGTTCTGGTAGTTGGGAAGCTTGACGTAGCCCGTGAGCGTGCGGCGGTTGACGGCGGCGGCCGCCGCGCGATCGGCGTCGATGCAGGTGGGGATCATGTTGCCGATGAAGAAGCTCGGGTCCTGACGCGCGGCGGCGGGCAGGTGAGCGAGCGAGGCGGCCATGTGCGAGCGAGCCGCGTTGGCCCACACCGCGCCCTGGGCGATCTCGCCGGCGAGAGCGACCATCTTCGCTCTGAGCGTGGCGAGCACGATGGGCGGAAGGGCGCCGGCCTGCCCGGCGCCGTCGCGAAGCGCGCTGACGAAGCGTCGCATGTCTTCGAGCGGCGTGCCCGCCTTCACGTTGAGCCGCTCCAGCGTGGGGCCGTGGCTCACGCCTATCCCGAAGCGGAACCGGCCTCCCGAGAGCTCGTGGATGAGGGCCGCCGTCTGGGCATAGTCGCGGGGATGACGGGCGTAGATATTGGCGATGGTCGTCCCGAACGGGATCTCCCGGGTCTGCAGCGCGATCGCTTCGCACAATCCGAGGCCGTCCCCGAAGCTCGGGCAGTAGAGGCCCGCGAAGCCTTCCTGCTCGAGTCGCTGCGCGATCTCCAGCGTGGCCTTCCGCCGCCCCGGCACGGCGGCGAGGCTCACGGCGGGCTTGCCCGTCATACCCACGGGACCGCGCCACCCCATCGGTTCCACGAAGTGGTCTCCGCGACGGGCTTGCGCCGGCTCGGGCCGTACTTCACCGCGGGATAGCCCAGGGGGATGCAGAAGTGAAACACCATCTCCTTGGGAATGCCGAAGAGCGCGCGGAAGCGATCCATCACCGTGGCGTGGAGCGTCGTGGGGAGAGAGCCGATGCCGAGGGCGTGGGCGGCAAGCATGAGGTTCTGGCAGGCCGGAATCACGGAGTTCGCTCCTCCGGGCGGCACCGTCAAGGCGAAGACGACGCAGGGGACGTCCTTCATGGCGTCGGCAAGCTCCATGGCGGCGCTGTAGTTCTTCTCCCCCGGCGGAATGTCCTGGGGTCCGCTCCAGCCATGATCGTCGCGGCGCTTGGCCCACCAGGCCTCGCGGTAGAGGGCGCCGAACTCGCGGATCCGCTCGCGATCGGTGACGACGAGGAAGCGCCCGGTCTGATGATTGCCGCCGTTGGGCGCCTTCACCGCGGCCTCGAGGAGCAGGCGGAGGTCCTCGGTGGGGATCGGGTCCGGTCTGAGCTTCCTGGTTGAGCGCTGGGTGAACATGGCCTCGCCGAGCGGCATCGTCAACCGGTCTGCATTCATGGAAGTTGTCCCTTCGTTGTCCGGGTGAGGTGAGACGGCAGCGCGCGAGCACGTCCGTCGCGTGCCGTCGTCGAAGATAGCCGCGAGCGCCCCGCTCCGCAACTGGGACGACTGTGGGTGCTGCTCAGGGAGACGCGAGGGCCTGGCGAACGATCTGCTGGAGCTCGGCGAGGTTGAAGGGCTTGCGCAGGAGGGGCAGCCCCGCCTCCTTGAGGAAGCGGTGCAGGTCGGAGGATCCGACGCTCCCCGTCAGGAAGATGATCTTCGCCATGGGGTGGGCGTGCCCTTCGGTCAGCGCGCGATAGAGGCCGACGCCATCGAGCTGGGGCATATGAAGATCGCTGAGGATCAGGTCGAAGTGGGCGTGCCGGATCTTCTCGAGGGCGGCCACGCCGTTCTCCGCGCTGTCGACGTCGTAGCCTTCCACGTTGAGCGTGTCTATGATGAGTCGAATGACGAGGGGATCATCGTCGAGGGAGGAGGCGCTTGGTTTCTGGGCATCGCGTGTGTCTCGACCTGTTGGAGGAGCAAGGGACGGGCCAGCTCTTCCGAACCATGAAATCCGGCACTTACCCGTGGATCGGAAATCGAGTTCCCCTCAAATTGTCAGTGCCCACGCCGAAACAAGGAGATCAACGAATGCATCGCGAACACACGGCGGCGCTGACCCTCGTGCTCGGCCTCGCCGGAGTGCTTTCTCTCTCGGCCTGCGCCCACCCGGAGCCCATGAGCCTGCGGGGTGATCATGAGGTCGAAGGCCGGATCGTGGATGTGAGAGGCGAGCGCATGCGGCTGAACAACGGAATGGAGCTTCTGATTCCTCAGGACGTGGCGAGGTGGTCGCAGCTCGCGCTCGGATCCGTGGTCCGTGTCCACTACGAAGAGAGAGATGGTCAGAAGGTCGCCACGTCCATGGTCTTCATGGAGGGGGCCGAAGGCCGACACGGCTTGTAGCGGCGCCGAAGGGCGGCTCCTCCGCTATCCCTGGCCGGGCAACGTCCGCGGGCTGGCCAATAGCGTCGAGCATCGCCCACGGGGCTCTTTACCCGTCCCGGCTCACCTTTCCCCGGTCCCGGGCTTCCAGGGGCGTGTGATCAGCCGGGCCCCGCGATGCCAGGTGACATAGGCCCAGGCCCACTCGAAGAGCACGAGGAATCTGTTGCGGAAGCCGATGAGAAACATGATGTGCACGAAGAGCCAGGCGAGCCACGCGATGAGCCCCGACAGCTTGACCGGGCCGACCACGGCGACGGCCGCCGCTCTCCCGATGGTCGCCATGGTCCCCTTGTCTCGATAGCGGAAGGCCTGGGTCGGGAGGCCCGAGAGCCTCCTCAGCACATTCGCCGCCGTCGCGCGCCCCTCCTGGATGGCCACCGGAGCGAGGCCGGGCAGCGGCCGGCCCTCCTGCGTGAGCGCGCACATGTCGCCGATGGCGAAAGCCTCCGGGTGCCCGGGAATCGAGAGATCGGGGGCGACGAGGACGCGTCCGGAGCGATCCAGGGGCACTCCGAGAGAGCGCGCGAGGGGAGTGGCGGCAACGCCGGCCGCCCAGAGCACGGTGCGGGCACGGATCTGCTCGCCGCCGATCCACACCGCGTCCGGGGTGATTCGAGTGACGACGGCGTGGGTGCGAACCTCGACTCCGATCTTCTGGAGGGCCCCCGCCGCCCGCTGAGAGAGCGTCTCGGGGAAGGCGCTCAGGACGCGCGGACCACCCTCGACCAGGATGATGCGCGCCTTGGTCGGATCGATGAGCCGAAAGTCGCGAGCGATGGTTTCGCGGGAGATCTCCGCGAGCGCGCCCGCCAGCTCGACGCCCGTGGGGCCGCCCCCGATCACGACGAAGGAGAGAAGGGCCCCCTGCTCCGCGCCGTCCTCCTCGCGCTCGGCCGCCTCATAGGCCAGGAGCACGCGGCGCCGGATCTCCAGGGCATCCTCGAGCGTCTTGAGGCCGGGCGCGAGCGTCTCCCACTCGCCGTGACCGAAGTAGGAGTGACTCGCCCCCGCGGCGAGGATGAGCGCGTCGTAGCTCATGCCTCCTCGGTCCAGATCGAGGCGCCGGGCCGCCAGGTCGACCTTCTCGACGTCGGCGAGGAGCACCGTGACGTTGGTCGCGCGGCGCAGGATCGACCGGAGCGGGGTGGCGATGTCGGCGGGGTTCAGCGCCGCGGTGGCGACCTGGTACAGGAGCGGCTGGAAGAGGTGATGGTTCCGCCGGTCGAGCAGCGTCACCCGCACGGGACGGCCGGCCAGGGCCCGCGCGGCATGGAGTCCGCCAAAGCCACCTCCCACGATCACCACGTGCGGACCCGTGGTCGCTCCCGGCATGCGGACATGGTGTGGGCCGGACGCTCGGGCTGTCAATCTCCGCGCACCGCGCGGCCTGCATGGTGTATCTAATGGTCCCGTCATGATCCTCCCGGACCGCCGCGTCTACCGCCATGCGCTGCCCACGCGGCTCGGCCACTGGCTGACCGCCCTCTGCCTCCTCGTCCTCGTGATGAGCGGACTGCAGATCTTCAATGCCCACCCCTCGCTCTACTGGGGTGAGCGGTCGGATCCCGACCGGGCGCTGCTCAGATTGAAGGCGGTGGAGAACTCCGAGGGTGAAACCCGGGGCATCACGGAGATCCTCGGTCGCGAGTTTGACACGACGGGAATGCTGGGGGCCTCGCGCCGCCGCGGGCCCGACCTCGAGGAGCGCGGGTTTCCATGGTGGGCGACCTTACCGGGCGATCAATGGCTGGCCATGGGACGGCGCTGGCATTTCTTCTTCGCCTGGATCTTCGTCCTGAACGGGCTCGGCTTCGGCCTCTGGGCGCTCGCGCGCGGACACCTGGCCCACGATCTCTGGCCCTCGGGGACTGACCTGCGGGGGATCGCGCGATCGCTCGTCGATCATCTGCGCTTCCGCCATCCCACGGGAATGGCGGCGAGCCGCTACAACGTGCTCCAGAAGCTTTCGTATCTGGGCGTCATCTTCGGGCTCGCGCCGCTCATCGTGGCCTCGGGCCTCGCCATGTCGCCCGCGATGGACGCGACCGTTCCGTGGCTGCCCAGCCTCTTCGGAGGTCGCCAGGCGGCGCGCACGGTTCACTTCGTGGCGTGTTTCGCCTTCGTGGGCTTTGTCGCCGGGCATCTCTTCATGGTCGTGGTCACCGGGCTCTGGAACAATGTTCGCTCCATGGTCACGGGGTGGTACCGGGTCCACTCCGAGGGAGTCGTCGATGACACCACCTAGGCGCGTCAGCCGGCGCCAGTTCGGGATCCGGGGACTCCAGCTCCTCGGTGTCTCGCTCCTCACGGGCTGCGATGCTCTGAGTCAGAGCAGCTGGTTCGCGGGCCTGCTGGAGCGCGCCGAGGGACTGACGCGCGCGGTGCAGAAGGCGATCACGCCCCGCCTGGCCCTCGCCCGCGAGTTCGCCGAGGCGGACCGCTCGCGCGTCTTTCCCGGCAACGGAACGGTTGACCCGTCGGAGCCCGACTATCAAGCCCTGACGGGCACGGGCTTCTCGGCCTACCGGCTCGAGATCGGTGGGCTCGTCGAGAGGCCGGCGAGCTTCTCGCTGGCCGAGCTCCGGAGCCTGCCCTCGCGGACCCAGATCACGCGGCACGACTGCGTCGAGGGGTGGAGCGCCATCGCCAAGTGGAAGGGCGTGCGGCTGGCCGCGCTCCTGGAGCGGGTGGGCGTCAAGCCGGGAGCGCGCTACGTCGTCGTGCACTGCTTCGACGCGCTCCGAGAGGGCGGCGAGAAGTATTACGAGAGCCTGGACCTCGGGGATGCCCTCCACGAGCAGACCATCCTCGCCTACGACATGAACGACCACGCGCTGCCCGTCACGAACGGCGCGCCGCTTCGCCTCCGCGTCGAGCGTCAGCTCGGCTACAAGGCCGCGAAGTACGTACGCCGCGTCGAGCTCGTCGAGCGCTTCGACACCATCGGCCAGGGCAAGGGCGGCTACTGGGAAGATCGCGGCTACGAGTGGTGGGCTGGTATCTAGCCTGCAGGCGGCTGAAAAGGGCCCATCTGCTTTGTTGGCGAGGGCGGCGGCACCCGCTCAACGTACGTGGCAGTTCGAGCTGAGGGGCGCAGCCACGAGGCGAGGGCTGAGTGAGAACCACGCCTCGGGGTGCCGCCGCCCTCGCCGCCTCGCATCTGGACCCTTTTGAGCCGCCTGCGAGGTTTTGGGACAGCTACAGTGCTGAGGCGATGGCTTTGCCCAGATCGGAGGTCGAGGCGTTGCCGCCGATGTCGGGGGTGCGGGGGGCGTCGGAGCCGGACTCCAGCACGTGCTCGATGGCCTTGACGATGGCCGCGCCCGCATCCGGCTCCCCGAGATGCTCGAGCATCATCGCGCCCGACCAGATCTGCCCGATGGGGTTGGCGATCGCCCGTCCCGAGATGTCCGGGGCCGAGCCGTGCACGGGCTCGAAGAGGGAAGGGAAGACGCGCTCGGGGTTGATGTTGCCCGAGGGGGCGATGCCGATGGTGCCGGCCGTGGCGGGCCCGAGGTCGGACAGGATGTCGCCGAAGAGATTCGAGGCGACGATCACGTCGAAGCGCTGAGGGTTGAGCACCATCTGGATGGTCAGGCCGTCGATGTGGTACTGGGCGGTCTTCACCTGCGGATACTGCTTGCCCATGGCCGCGAAGCGCTCGTCCCAGTACGGCATGGTGATGGAGATGCCGTTGGACTTGGTCGCGGAAGTGACGTGCCGCCTGACCCGCTTGACCGCCAGCTCGAAGGCGAACCGCATGATCCGATCGACGCCCTTCCGCGTGAAGCACGACTGCTGCGTCACGAACTCGCGGTCGGTGCCCTCGAACATCCGGCCCCCCACCGAGGAGTACTCGCCTTCCGTGTTCTCGCGGATCACGTAGTAGTCGATGTCGCCCGGCTTGCGACCGGCCAGGGGGCAGGGGATGCCGGGCATGAGCTTCACGGGTCGGAGGTTGACGTACTGGTCGAAGTCGCGGCGGAACTTGATGAGCGAGCTCCACAGCGAGACGTGGTCCGGCACTTGAGCGGGCCAGCCCGTGGCACCGAAGTAGATGGCGTCGTGGCCGCCCACGAGATCCTTCCAGTTCTCCGGCATCCACTCGCCGCTCTTGACGAGGCGGTCGCAGTTCCAGTCGAAGTGGTCGAGGGTGAGGGTGAAGCCGAACTTCCGCGCGGCGGCGTCGAGAACGCGCACGCCCTCGGGCATGACCTCTTTTCCGATGCCGTCACCAGGGATGACCGCGACGCGATACGTGCTCATGTGCGGGGAGCATAGCCGTCCGCGCGCGGCTTTGCAAGGCACGGGAGCCGACGATGAACCGCGGTCGGGCGATGGGGATGACAGCGGCGGGTGAGGAGTCCGAGGATGCTGTCAAGGGAATGGCCGCGCCCCGCGTGGCGACGAGGGGCGCGGCCATCTTGGACCGGCACTAGCCTGGAGCGACTCCGGCTACAACGCTCAGGCCACGCGGCCCATGTGCTTCGACTTCATCTCGGCCATCTGGGTGCCCGCGCGCTCGAGGCGGTTCTCGTCCCAGAATTTGCCGATCTTCGGGAAGATGGTGCCTTCCTCTTCCTGGATGTGGTGCTCGAGGGCGCCATGCACTTCCTTCACCTTGCCGAGCCAGGTCGGCTCTTCGGGCCGGAGCTGGCGGATGGTCTCGAGGAGGCCGCCCACCTTCTCCACCTCGGCCTGATGCTGCTGCCTCCACTGCGCGAGCCCCTTGTCCTTCGACGCGGCGTCGCGGGCGAGCGGCTCGTAGAGGCAGGTGTCCTCGATCTCCTCGTGGAGCTTCAGCTCCGGCGCGAGCTCCTGCCAGAGCCCGCCCCGCTGCGTCGGTGAGGCCCGGAGAACCTTGTCGAACGCCGCCTTGGCCTTCTGGTGCTCCTGCTTCAAGAACTGGATGGCATTCACGGAATAGCCTCCTCTGATTGGTGTCGGTGACAGTGCCGCGGACCGAAAGAAACGGTGCCGGCCGGCCGGCGGGACGATGTAGGGCGGCGATGTCTCCGAGGCGGAGAGCTCCGCGAGGCGGCGCTGGAGCTTCCGGATTCTCCGCTCAAGCTGAATCTGCTGGGCGAAGGCGCTGATCGAGGCGGCCACGATGCCCACGAAGGCTGAGAGCAGGATGATGAGCGAGACGGGCAGCTCCACCGTGCGCCAGCTCAGGAAGTGCACCGCGACCAGGTCGGGGTTTTGCACTGCGAAGATCGCTGCTCCCACGCCGAGAATCGCGACCAGCAGATACACGAAGACCATATAGTCCTCCCGCCAAAGGGTTAGCCAGCCCGTGCCCATCGCCGAGTGCTGCATCGCATGTGCCAGCGGTGCGTGAGCGGACAGTCTGCGCTTTCTGGCCGAAAAGCCTCGCACCCTGGAAAAAACGCGCACGAAGCGCAGGCGGTGGTCAGTCGGGTCTTCCTGGTCGGGCAGGAAGAAAGTACCAGTCCGCCCGTCGAGCTCGCTGGATGAGGTCCGCCGCCAGATGTCGGCCAAGTAGCGGTATAGTGCGGGGCAGCCGGCAGCCGGCGGAGTCACGTGTGTATCCCAACACCCCAGGGAGGCGACCGTGGACCTGCAACGCCCCGTACCCCAACCCATCACCCCTGAGGCCAGACCCTACTGGGACGGCGCCAGGGAAGGAAAGCTCATGCTGCCGAAATGCCAGACGTGCGGGAAGGCATTCTTCTATCCGCGCGTGATGTGTCCGTTCTGCTCCTCCCGCGACATCGCCTGGATCCAGGCGAGCGGCCGCGGCACGCTCTACTCTTTCGAGATCGCCCACCAGATCCTGAACAAGGCCTTCAAGGTGAAGCCGCCCGTCATCCTGGCCATGGTCGAGCTGGAGGAAGGCCCACGGCTCATGACCAACCTGGTCAACGTCGCGCCGGACCCGAAGGCGATCACGTGTGACATGCCCGTCGAGGTGGTCTTCGAGAAGCTCACGGACGAGATCAGCCTGCCCATGTTCCAGCCCGCGGGAGGCGCGCGATGACCGACCTCGCCCGGATGCGAGAGCTCGCCGGCTCCACCTGTATCGTCGGCGTGGACGAGAGCGACGAGCTCGGCACGCTGCCGCACAAGAGCCAGCTGAGCCTGCACGTGGAGGCCGTCCACAATGCCGTGCGGGACGCCGGCCTCAAGGTCTCCGACGTCGACGGCGTCTTCACGGCCGGCCAGCACTCGCCCGCCACCATCGCCGAGGCCGTGGGCGTGACCCCGCGCTACGTCGACGGCACCACGGTCGGCGGCTGCTCCTTCATCATCATGGTTGGCCACGCCGTGGTTGCCCTGCACCACGGCCTCTGCGACGTGGCGGTGATCTCGCACGGGGAATCGGGCCGCTCGGGCGTGGGCGTGACCCCGCGGCGGGACACCGCGCTGCCCGGGCAGTTCGAGACGCCGTACGGCTTCGGGGGCGCCCCGACCATGTTCGGCCTCATCACCACGCGCCACATGCACGAGTACGGGACGACCCTGGAGCAATGGGCGCAGGTGGCGGTGTCCACGCGCAAGTGGGCCGCCCTCAATCCCAAGGCCAAGAACCGCGAGCCGATCACGGTGCAGGACGTGCTCGATTCCCGCCCGGTGGTCTGGCCCTTCAATGTCCTGAACATCTGTCTCGTCACCGACGCGGGGGGCGCCGTGGTCATGACGCGGGCCGACCGCGCGAAGAACTGCGCGAAGAAGCCCGTGTATGTCCGGGGCGCGGGCGAGGGCGTCGAGCACGTGATGCTGACCCAGATGCGGAGCCTATCGACCAGCGAGGCCACGCGGCTCTCCGGCGAGAAGGCCTTCGCCATGGCCGGCGTCAAGCCCGGCGACTTCGAGCACATCATGCTCTACGACGCCTTCACCTCGGGGCCCCCGATCATGCTGGAGTCGCTCGGTCTCTGCAAGCCGGGCGAAGGGGTGCACTTCTTCGAGGAAGGACGATCCACCCCGGGCGGCAAGCTTCCCATCAACACCAACGGCGGGGGACTCTCGTACACGCACTCGGGCATGTACGGGATCTTTCCCATCATCGAGTCCGTGCGGCAGCTTCGCGGCGAATGCGGGGCGCGCCAGGTGCCGAACGTCAAGCTGGGCCTGGTGAACGGCATGGGCGGTATGCTCTCGGCGGCGGGCACCCTGGTGCTGTCCACCCAGCCGAAATGATCCACCATCCACGTTCGACACGAGTGAGGGAATGGCCATGCATAGCGGCGACATGAGAGCGCGACTTCTCCGAGTCCTCCTGGCCGGCATCCTCGTGATGATGGGCGGGCTGGTCGGCTCCGCCGCCGCGGATGAGACCTGCCAGTCGCCCTTCCTGCCCAAGGTCACGGGACAGGAGGACTACATCTACGTGTGGACGCTCGGCATCAAGGGCGTGGCCGATGGCAACGACAGCATGGTTACGGTGGACGCCAATCCCAAGTCGGCGAGCTACGGCAAGATCATCCACCGGGCGTCCGTGCCCGGCCGCCACGAGGCCCATCACGCGGGCTTCACGGATGACCGGCGCTTCCTGTGGGCGGGCGGCCTCGACACGAGCCAGATCTTCATCTTCGACGTGGGATCGAACCCCGCCCAGCCGCGGCTCGTGAAGAAGATCTCCACCTTCGTCAAGGACACGGGTGGCCTCGTCGGCCCTCACACCTTCTACGCGCTCCCCGGGCGCATGCTCATCTCGGCCCTCTCCAATGCCCAGGACAGCTCGGGGCGTACGGGGCTCGCCGAGTACAGCAATGACGGCAAGTTCATCCGCACCATCTGGATGCCCAAGGAAGCGCCCTACGGCTACGACGTGCGGGTCAACGTCAATCTCAATCGAATGCTGACATCGTCGTTCAGCGGCAAGAAGAACTACATGCGGCCGTTCGGCGACCTCGTCAAGGACGCGGAGGCCATGAAGCAGTTCGGGAGCTCGGTGATCGTGTGGGACTTCCATGCCCGGAAGCCGCTCCAGATCCTGAGCGTGCCGGGCGCCCCCCTCGAGCTGCGCTGGGCCCTCCTGCCCAACCATCACTATGCCTTCACCTCCACGGCGCTCACGGGCAAGCTGGTGCTCATCCACCAGCAGGCGGACGGCACCTGGGCGGCTAAGAACATCGCCGACATCGGCGACACCATTCCCGTGGACATCAGCATCGCCCCCGACGACAGCAAGGTCTACGTCAATACCTTCATGGACGGCACGCTCAAGGTGTACGACGTGTCGAACCCCTTCGAGGGCAAGCTCATCGAGACGGTGAAGCTCGGGGAGATGGCCAACATGGTGTCGTCGTCCTGGGACGGCACCCGCATCTACGCGACCAACTCGCTGCTCTCGCAGTGGGACAAGCCGGGCGACTACTGGCTCAAGGCCTATGCCTGGGAAGGGGGCAAGCTGGTCCCGAAATTCACCACCGACTTCAATCCCGCGGGCCGGGCCCACATCATGAACTTCGGGAGCAAGGTCTTCGGCCCGAAGGCCGCGGCTCCGGCTTCCCCTGCCGTGCGGGTGAGCGCGTATGCCGCGCCTCGCTGACGGCGACCCTGCGCGGAGCGGGGATCGCTGATCCATGCGGAGCGTCTGGGCCGTCTTCGGCCTCCTGGCCTGGGTGGGGGGCGGGCTGATCGTCCCGCCTCCTGTCCGCGCTCACGAGGCGGCGAGCCTGGAGGAGGAGTTCGTCAAGGGCGTCTTCTCGCCGGCCTTCACGCCGCCCGCCGCGGGAAGCTATGAGCTTCCCGCGGTCAAGCGCGTGCCGGGCGTGATCCTGAAGGATCTCACCGGGCGCTCCGCGAGCACGCGCCAGGTGACGGCGGGCAAGGTCGCCGTCGTCAGCTTCATCTACACGGCCTGCCCGGAGCGCCTCGGGTGCCCCCTGGCCAGTCTCGCCCTCCAGGATCTCCAGGCCAAGCTCAAGGAGGAGGGTCTGGGGCGGCACGCCATCCTCCTCTCGATCAGCTTCGACCCGGAGCGCGACACGCCGGCCCAGCTCGCCAAGTACGCGCGCATCTACGGCGCCGATCCCAAGCTCTGGCGCTTCATGACCGCCTCGTCCGAGCGCGTCCTGGATCACGCGCTCGAGGGCTACGGCCAGGATCGCGCGCCCGTCTACGATGAGCGGGGCCGGTTCACCGGCCGCTACCGTCACGTCCTCAAGGTCTTCCTGCTCGACCCCGCCGGGTACATCCGGAACGTCTACAGCGCGGGTTTTCTCGTTCCCGATCTCGTGCTCAATGACATCAAGACCATTCTGGGCGAGGGCGCGCCGCGCGAGGTGGTCGAGCGCTAGAAGGGTTCAGGGAGCGGGAGCGCGCCAGTGGGCCAGCCAGAGGCCGAGGGCAACGCAGGCAAGGCCGACGGCGGACACACCGGAGATCGCTTCTCCCAGGAAGAGGGCGCCGAGCCCGGCGGCGGTGATGGGGCTGAGGGCGAGAAAGACCGTGACCTGGGTCGCGGGAGCGTGGCCGAGGGCCCACAGCCAGAGGTAGTAGCCCACGCCGCTGCTCAGGCCGATGAAGACGATGGCGAGCCAGCCGCCCGGCGTGAAGCGGGGCGGGGAAGCGAAGAAGCCCTCCCCGGCCGCCAGGATGGCGAGAAAGCCTACCGAGGCGAGCATGGCGAAGGCGCTGACGGGCAGCGCCGGGTACTTGCGGAGATAGGGTCGGTAGAGGACGCTGCAGACGGCCCCGCTCAGGGCGCTCGCGAAGACGGCCAGCTCTCCCACCCACTCCTGCGCGCCCCCGCCTTGCAGGGCTTTCTCCCCGAGGGCGACGCCGACTCCCGCGATGGTCAGGAGCACGCCGAGGATCTTCGGCAAGGTCAGCCGCTCGTGGCCGAGGGCGGCCGCCAGCACCATGGTCAGGAGGGGAAAGGTCGCGAAGATCAGCGCGGCCCGGGCCGAGGGGATGAAGCGCAGGCCGTAGTTCAATAGGGCAATCAGGATCCCGAACTGCGTGATTCCGAGGAGCGCGATGGGCAGGACGTCCCGTCGCGCGAAGCGCACGGGCCCCGCGGAGAGCCACACCACGGGCAGCAGGCAGCAGAACCCGATCACATAGCGTAGAAGGGCGAGCGAGGTCGGGCCCGTCTGGTCCACCACGACGCGCGTGGCGACCATGGCGGAGCCGACCTGGACGCCGGTGGCGGCCGCCGCGGCCGCGGCCAGGAAGCGGGCCATCAGGGCCTCAGGTCCCCATCACAGCTTCAGATCCCACGTCTCGCCGACCAGATCGTGTCCGAAGCTCCGGTGGCGCTCCTGGCGGACGAGGCGAAAGCCCGCTTCCTTGTAGATGCGCCGCGCGGCCCGCAGCACGCTGTTCGTCCAGAGCGTGATCTTCCCGTAGCCGGTCTGTCCCGCGAAGCGCACGCACTCGTCTACCAAGCGCGCGCCGATCCCGAGCCCGCGCGCCTTGGGCTCCACGAGCATGAGGCGGAGCTTGGCCACCGTGGCCGACTGCTTGACCACGAAGACGGAGCCGACGGGCTCGCCGTCCTTCTCGGCGATCCAGCACCGCTCTTTCCGGGGATCGTAGTGCTCGATGAACTTCTTCACGATGCCCGCCACGAGCGCCTCGAAGGTCTCGTCCCATCCGTACTCCTGCGCATACAGCGCGCCGTGCCGGCTCACCACCCAGCCCATGTCGCCGGGGCGATGGGGACGGAGCAGGTACGGCACCTTCTTCTCGGGCTGCGCGCCCAGCACGCCTTCGATGGCGTGCATGGAGTCGACGAGCCGGATCTGATCCCGGGCGCGCAGGGCGCGCAGCATGGACCCGATCTCCTCCCGCGAGCGCGTATTGAGAGGCGCGAAGGCGGCCTGACCGCGGGCGGTCAGGAAGAGATGGCTCTGCCGCCCATCCGCTTCGGAGGGCGTGCGCTTGAGGAACCCGCGCTTCTCGAAAAGACGGAGGATGCGGCTCAGGTAGCCCGGATCCAGCCCCAGCTCCCGTCCGAGCTCGGTGGCGGTGGGTCGCTCGCGATGCGCGAGCTCGTAGAGCACGCGCACCTGGCTCAGCGAGAACTGGCTCTTGAGGTAGCTCTCCTGGAGGAGGCCGATCTGGCGGGTGTAGAAGCGGTTGAAGCGCCGCACGGCGGCCACGCGCTGGTCGAAGTCGCTCTCGGCCATGGTCACCCCTGAGGAGACGGTCCGGCAGGTAGGTGACATGGTCACATAGATGCTTGACCTAGTCAACTAACGGAGAGGAGGTTCCTCTCGCAGGTTTCAGCAACCTGCTAGGGGCGGCTCCGGCTGATCAGGCTGATGACGGCGACGAACAGCGCCGATCCGATGATCGACCAGATGATGGGGAAGGATTTGCCGCTGATGGTGACCGTGAAGAGCTCCGGGAGATGAAGGGTTCTCGCGAGCCAGGTTCCGATGAGGGCCCCGATGAACCCGAGGGCGATCGAGACGAGGCACCCCCCGCGGGAGCCGCCGCCGATGGCCTGACCGAGCGATCCGCAGATCCCGGCGATCACGAGCAGCAGGAGGAACTCGAGCAAGGTCATCGCGCACTACCTCCACGTGTCCCACGAGTGAGCCGCATGGGTCAGGAGCCGACGGGGATGGGCAGGTCGAAGAGGGGCGCGTACTGTTGGGCCCCGAAGACGTCGCGCTCCCCCGGGCTGCCGCTCGGGCGCTCCCGCCGGATGGTGAACTTGATGGCGAGGGCGGGGTCGTACTCGACGAAGGCGGTGAGCCGCTCGCGGGGGACCGCGTAGAGACGGGTCACCACCTCGGGCGTCAGGGCCCCGCTCCGCTTCACGAGTTCGTAGCTCTCGCGATCCGGGAAGATGATGTCGAAGGTGATCTGGTCCACCCCCGCGTTCTTGCTGCGGATGGTCTTGGCCAGCTCGACGAGCGGCTTCGTGGTCATCCGCCCACGACCTCTGTCTTGATGGTGACGAGCTCGAGGGGGTCCGCGAGGGGCAGAACGTGGTTCACCGTCCACTCGTAGCCAGCCTTCCCGCGCAGCACCTCGTCCATCATGAGGGCCGCCGTCCCCGCCGTTCCCTTGACCTCGGGCAGCCGGGCGTAGAAGAGGTTGCGGGTGCCGAGGGCGCAGACGACCTCGGCGTCCTCGAAGCGGGGCGCGATCGCCTCCACCACGAGGCAGAGCTCGTGAGCCGGGAAGGCTCGCCGCGGCTCCCACGGGCCCATGACCCCGTCGCGCCCGTAGACATGGTAGTAGAGCTGGTATCGCTCGCCCGGCGGGCCCCAGCGCTCCTCCACCTTGGAGCGTGCCCAGGCGATCACCGCGTCGATGTGGCGGATCGTGTACGGATCGCGGATCCCCGCGATGGCCACGGCGCGCTCGCCGACCTTCCCGGCACCCTCGAGCTTGATGCGGTAGACGGGATCGCGGCGGAACGCGAACCCGGTCACCCGGGTCGTCCGCTCATCGACCTGCTCGTACCGGCAGTGGGTCATGTCGAGCGCGCCACCCGCCACGTGCTCGAAGAAGGGATCTGCCCGCTCGTACATGGCGTGGCTCGCCACCGAGGCGACGGTGCAGCGCTGCCCCGGGTGCATGGCGGTGACGGAGACGGCGTCGCGCGTCACCGTGCCGATGATGCTCTCCTTGCCCATGAAGGGCTCGGCCGCGAAAGAGGCGCACTCGAGCACCTTGCCCAGGTAGTACGCGGCAGCCTCGGGAAAGCCCGCGCGGATGGCGGGCGCCGCGAAGATGCAGGAGTCGCTGGAGCGGCCGGCGATGACGACCTCCGCGCCCTCGTCGAGCGCGCGGATGATGGGCGCCACGCCCATCACGGCCACGAGCCGGTCGGTGCGGGCCAGCGTCTCCTTCGTGAGCGGTGGCCGCCCGTCGAGCCCGTCGATCGGCACGCCGTCCTCGAGACGACGCGCCACCTCCTCGCGGCTGACCTGGGAGCAGATGGTGGAGAGCTTGAACGGGGCGAGCCGATGGCGTCGCGCCAGCTCCCGAATGATGTCCGCATACTGATTCACGCCACGATCCGTGCCCGTGTCGGAAGCGGAGCCCACGATCATGGGCACGCCAAGCCGCCGCGCGGCCAGGAGCATGAGCTCCAGGTCGTGCCGCTGCCACTCCTCGGGACTGCAGTGCTCATCGGATCCGAGAGGCTGGGGGCCGATATCGCAGCTCCCGGAATCCGCCACGATGGCATCGGGCCGTCGCCCCACGCCGATCTCGAAGCTGCCGCGCTCGATGGGGGTGAATCCCAGATGTCCTGTCGGCGAGAGGATGCTGAGGCGATCAGTCATGACCGCGGCCTCTCGCTACGCCTCGGGCGTCCGGCCGGAGCGGAGGGGAAGCCGGAAGAGGCGACGGAGGGCGATGAGCGTGAAGAAGAACCTGATCCGCAGCCTCGTCATCCAGGAAGGACGCCAGTTTCCCGCCAGCACTGAGAGAATGGCACTGAAGACGCCCAGCCGCGACGCGGGCCGGAACCACAGGTCACGGAAGTAAGGGTCGTAGAAGCCGACGGCAAAGCGCCGGAAGTGATGATAGCGCCGGCGCAGGAGCCTCTCGCACTCGGCGAAGCGATGCCGCGCGGGGTCGCCCGTGCGCAGCGCGGCGTCGATGGCCTCGGCAGCCTCCAGCCCTCCCTGCATCGCGAGGAGCACGCCCGTCGAGAAGATCGGGTCGAGAAACGCCGCCGCGTCCCCGACGGCGACCCACCGGTCTCCGGTCAGGCGTGTGCCGAGATACGAGTAGTCCGCGTCGAAGCGCGCGGGGGACACGCGCCGGGCCTGCTCGAGGAGAGGGGCCAGGCCCGCGGTGCCGGCGAGGTAATGGGCGAGGCTGTCCTCGGGACTGGCCTTGGACTCGCGCCGGTGGACCGACTGGGGGATCACGGCGCCCACGCTTATGACGGTGTCCGAGATCGGGATGAGCCAGATCCAGCCCATGTCGGCGCGAGTGAACATGCGGATGTCGCCCGCGCGCCGTCCCTCGGCCCGGGGGATGCCCTCGTACTGCGCATGGACGGCGATGTTGCGCAGGAGGGGGTCGAATTCGTGGCGACCGAGCTTCTTCGTGAGGAAGCCGGCCCTCCCTGACGCGTCCACGACGAAGCCCGCGCGCACGGCCTGTTCGATGCCTTCGGGTCCGGCGATGCGCAGCACGACCCCGTCGGCCTCGAAGGCCGCGTCGAGGGCGCGGTGCCCCTCGAGCACCTTGACCCCGGACCGCTCGGAGTGGCGCAAGAGGATCTCGTCGAAGGTCGCCCGCGGCACCTGGAAGGTCTGGGGGGACGGCGTCTCCACGGCGAACTGGAAGTCCGCGTATCGCTCGGTGGCGCCGTCGACCGTGCGGAAGCTCGCCCCCCATTTCTTCACGAAGCCCGCCTCGGCGATCGCGTCGTGAACACCCAGGGCGCGGAAGACCTCGTTGCTCCAGGGAAGCTGGGATTCGCCGATGTGGAAGCGAGGGAACCTGTCCCGCTCGAGGAGCAGGACAGTGCGCCCGCGCCGGGCCAGAGCCGTCGCGGCGGACGAGCCACCCGGCCCGCCCCCGATCACTGCGACGTCGAAATCCCACGCGGACGCCATGCTAGGAGCCGCCGCCCGGTTTCGAATCGTCCGCGAGGTGGGCCAGGGGAGATACCACTGTCAGCCCGCCGTCGAGCACGATGGTCTGGCCTGTGAGAAAGCTCGCCCCGTCGGAGACGATCCACGCCGGGCAGATCGGATAGCGGATGCCGAAGAGACCACAGAGCGCCGTGTGAAGCGGGCTCTTCGCAAGCGTGGCCATGTCGCGTCCCTTTCCTGTGGCGGACTCCTTGACCGCGGGCCACCGCGGCCGGGGCGCTAGCAGTCTAACGCGTTACTGGCTCGTCGAGGAGGGCTGGTTCGGGGGAGTGCCGTCGAGCACCTGGCGCACCGACCGCGCGAGCGTCTCGGGCGAGAAGGGCTTGGCCAGGAAAGCAAGCTCCTGGTCCAGGATGCCGTGCTGGCTGAGGGCATCGTCCGTGTAGCCGGAGACGTACAGGACGCGCGTGCCCGGGCGGATGGCGAGCAGCCGCTCGGCGAGCCGCCGGCCATTCATGCCCGGCATCACGACGTCCGTGACCATGAGGTCGATGCGACCGCGCTCCGCTCCCGCGATGCGAAGAGCCTCCTCGCCGTCGCGCGCTTCGAGGACGGTGTATCCGTACCTGGCGAGGCTCTCGCGGGCGACGGCGCGGACATCCTCCTCGTCTTCCACGAGGAGCACCCTCTCCGTGCCCCGCAGCGAACGAAGCGACGGCCGGGGCAGGGAGGGCGCCTCCGAGACCGCCTCCACGCGGGGAAGGTAGATGCTGAGGGTGCTGCCGGAGCCCACGACGCTCTCCACGGAGATGTGCCCGGAGTGCTGCTTGACGATCCCGTAGACGGTCGACAGGCCCAGCCCGGTGCCTTTGCCCACCTCCTTGGTGGTGAAGAAGGGCTCGAAGGCCTGGGCCTGGACCTCCGCGCTCATGCCCGTGCCCTCGTCACGGACCACGAGCGCGACGTACGATCCGGGCTGGGTCCCCGGATGTAGCCCGACGAATGCCGCGTCCAGATCGGCATCGGCCGTCTCGATGGTGAGTCGCCCGCCCGCGGGCATGGCGTCCCGGGAGTTGATGACGAGATTCGTGATCACCTGCTCGAGCCCCGCGCGATCGGCCTTCACGCGGCCCCGGGCGGTGGGAATCACCACGAGGTTGATGTCCTCGCCGATGAGTCGGCGCAGCAAGGGGGCGAGCTCCCTCACCACCGCGGTCAGGTCGAGCACCCGCGGTTGGAGCACCTGCTTGCGGCTGAAGGCGAGAAGCTGCTGGGTCAGCTCGGTCGCCCGCTCCGCCGTCTTTCGAATCTGCTCGATGCTCGAGTGGACGGGATCGCGGGGGTTGAGCCGCTGGAGCAGGAGATCGCTCCGGCCATTGATGACGGTGAGGAGGTTGTTGAAGTCGTGGGCGATGCCCCCCGCGAGGCGGCCGACCGCCTCCATCTTCTGGCTCTGGCGAAGCTGGGCTTCGCTGTGGTGCAGCGCCTCTTCCGCGCGGAGGCGCGAGATGGCGATCCCCGCGATGTGGGTGGCCCGCTCGATGATGAGACGGTGGGCATCGCCCGGGCTCCGCGGCTCCTGGTAGTACATGGCGAGGGTGCCGAGGACTCCGCCGTCGGAGGCCAGGACCGGCGTCGACCAGCAGGCGCGGAGATTGTGGGGGAGAGCGAGGTCGCGGAAGTCGGCCCAGAGCGGATCGGTGGCGATGTCCGTGACCACGACGGCTTCCTTCCGGTAGACGGCCGTTCCGCAGGACCCCACGCTCGGGCCGATGGCGATGCCGTCGATGGCCTCGATGTACGGCTGCGGGAGACTGGGGGCCGCGCCGTGGCGGAGATGCACGCCGTCCGGATCGAGCAAGAGGACGGAACAGAGCATGCCGTCGGTCTGGGCCTCGACGATGCCGCAGAGGGTGGCGAGCACCTTGGGCAGCTCGGTCCCTGCCGCGATCATCTCGAGGAGCTGCCGCTCGCCGGCCAGGATCGCCTCCGTCCGCTTTCGCTCGCTGAGGTCACGGATGTAGCCGGTGAACATGGGAGGCGAATCGGAGCCGATGCGGGTGACGGCCAGCTCGACGGGGAGCTCGGTGCCGTCCGCGCGCATCGCGGTCAGCTCGATCCGCTTGCCGATCGCCGGCCCCTCTCCCGTGGCCAGGTAGTGGGCGAGGCCCCGCCGGTGGCGGTCACGCAGGGATGGCGGCACGATCAGCTCGCCGAGCTCGCGACCGACCGCCTCGCTCCGCGCATAGCCGAAGGTCCGCTCCGCGGCCGGGTTGAACTCCCGGATCTTCCCGGCATGGTCCATGGTGATGACGCAATCGAGGGCCGTCTCCAGCATGGCCCGCATGCGGTCATCATTCTCGCGCCTATCTTGGAGCAGGTCCCAGAAGAACCGCAGGCTCCCCGCGCCGATGACCTCGACGCCGGGAGGGCGGGTCCGGAGGAGTTCGTTCAGGACTTCGGGGCGCCCCGTGACCTCGAGCACGAGGTTCACGGGATGGAAGAAGACCTCGAGGTGGTGAGCCTTCGTGGGGATTCCGAGCTTCCTGGCGTGGGTGAGGGCGGGAGCGTCCTCGCGGGTGTCGATGACGACGGCGACCCGCGCGGCCGGCCAGTCGAGGAGCAGATCGAGGAGAGCCGATCCGCCCTGACCACCGCCCACCACCCCGATCGTCAGACGCGAGGCTGCGGACATCTCTCCGACCTCCAGGCTCCCTTGCCGTTGAGCACTGTGACGAGTATAGCGCCGGGGACGAAGGACCCAATCGTTTCCCGTTCGACGGCGCGCGGGCCCCAAGTCCCCGCCGAGCCGATGTTCTTTCGCGATGGTATAGTCCCTCCCATGGCACTCGAGAAGGCGCTGGAGTTTCTGGAGGCGGGGGCCTGGCAGAAAGCCCACGAGATCGTCCAGGCCGAGAAAACCCCGCTGGCGGCGTGGCTGCACGGCATCGTGCATACCCTCGAGGGCGACCTGGACAACGCGCGCTACTGGTATGACAAGGCCGACCGCGCGTTTCCCGGTCCCGAGGCCGTGCAGCAGGAGATCGCCGCGGCCCGGCGCACGCTCGTCGACACCGACTGACCAACGGCAAGGAGACCCTATGCTCGCGATCTGGGTGAAGGTGCGCGTCAAGCCGACGGAGCGGCAGCGCTTTCTCAAGGCCATCGAGCACGACGCGCTCGGCTCGGAGAAGGACGAAGCCGGCTGCCTGCGCTTCAACGTGCTCCAGGACGCACAGGACGAGAACGTCTACTACTTCTACGAGGTCTACAAGGACGAGGCCGCCCTCGAGGCGCATCGCAAGGCGCCCCACTACGCGGTGTGGCGCGCCGCCGCGGACGCCCTCGACGGACCGACCGAGCCCGTCCGCTGCAAGACCGTCTTCCCGGCGGATCGCGGGTACTGGGGCAAGCCATAGCCCGGGCCGAGGGCGACCGCTCTCACCGGTAGGGCCGGAGGATGTTCAGGTCTCCCGGCGCCATCGCCTTCCACCTGGGCCCGCTGGAGATCAGGTGGTATGGCATCCTCACCGCGGTGTCCATCGCGCTCGGTCTCTGGCTCGCCGATCGCCAGGCGCGCGCCGAGAACCTGCCCGCGGAAGAGATCTCCCGTTGCGCGTGGTGGGCCGTGGTCACCGGGTACCTCGGGGCGCGCCTCTACGAGGTCGCGTTCAACTGGGACTACTACGGCCGGAACCTCTGGAAGATCCTCGCGGTGTGGGAAGGCGGCCTCGCCATCCATGGGGGCTTCATCGTGGGAGGCCTCGTGGGTGCCGGGCTCGCCGCGCGCCGCGGGCTGCCCGTTCTCCGGAGCCTGGACGTCGCGGCGCCCAGCCTGGCCATCGCGCAGGCCATCGGCCGCTGGGGCAACTTCTTCAACGAGGAAGCCTTTGGACGACCCACCGGTCTGCCCTGGGGAGTCTACATCTCGCCGTCGCATCGGCCGCCCGGGTACGCGACCGCGGAGCTCTTCCATCCGACGTTCCTCTACGAATCGCTCTGGGACCTCGGCCTGTTCGTGCTCCTCGTCTCCTGGCTCCGCCCTCGGTTCGGGAGCCGACCGGGCGTGCTCTTCTTCTCGTACATCGGGCTCTACTCCGTGGGCCGCTTCGCCATCGAGGCGCTACGCCTGGACAGCTTCTGGGTGGGGGAATTCCGCGTTGCCCAGCTCGCCAGCCTGGTCGGCATGGCCTTGGCGGCGGGTGGGCTCCTGTGGGTGAGCCGCCGGGACCCTGTCGAGGAGAAGCGGTGATCGATCTCGGGGGCAAGGTCGCCCTCGTGACCGGCGCCTCGCGCGGGATCGGCCGGGCCTGCGCGATCCGCCTGGGCGCGCTCGGCGCGACGGTTGTGGTGAACTACCACACGAGCGCGGCGGCCGCCGCGGAGGTCGTGGCCGAGATCGAGACGGGCAGGGGCGGGGCCCTGAGCGTGCAAGGTGACGTCAGCCGTTTCGAGACCGCCCTCGAGGTCGTGAAGGCCGCCACGGCCGCGCGGGGCCGGCTCGACATCCTGGTGAACAACGCCGGCACCACCCGTGACGGCCTCCTCGTCTCCATGAAGGAGACCGAGTTCGACTTCGTGATCGCGCAGAACCTCAAGAGCGTCTTCAACTGCAGCAAGGCGGCCGTTCGCCAGATGATCAAGCAGCGCTACGGCCGCATCGTCAACATCACCTCGGTGATCGGGATGATCGGGGGGGCGGGACAGACGAACTACGCGGCGGCCAAGGCCGGCATCATCGGATTCACGAAGGCCATGGCCAAGGAGTACGGCGGGAAGAACATTGCGGTGAACGCCGTGGCCCCCGGCTATGTCCCCACCGGTCTGACGGACACGCTGCCGGAGGAGGTCAGGGAGCGCATCGTGGGAATGACCGCCTATGGGCGGATGGGAACCCCGGAGGAAATTGCGAGCGTGGTGGCCTTCCTCGCCTCCGACTTGGCGAGCTACGTGACGGGCCAGGTCGTCGCGGTGGACGGGGGCTTGACGTAGGTGACGCCGCGGTCGTGTGATAAGTATGAGCGACGCGCATCGTACCGCCATCGATTCACTCGCACGAGGAGGAGCCTATGACCGGCGATCGCTACACGAAGGCCACGCTGACCGTCATCGCCGCCGCGCTCGTCGTGATCGCGGCGCGCCCCTGGCTGCCTGAGGGGGTACTGTCCTCGGCGCTTCACCCTCGCTCCGCGGTCGCGCAGACCGCCGCGCCGAAGTACGAGGTCACGGTGCCGAAGGCCTGGGGAAAGTTCATCGGCTTCAGCAACAACAATCTCCTCCTGGAGGCGCCGGATCACACCTTGCGGGTCGTCGACGTCGAGGGGAAGGCCCCTGAGTTCCCCAAGATCAAGATGCTCATCCGCTGGGAGTAGCGCGGACGTCGGGCGCTCCGGTGTGCCTGTCTCGCTGATGCGCTTCGATGGCCCGGCCCGCCGGCCGCGCTGGTACTCGCACGCCTACAATCGGGCGGACCTGTACCGGCTCGCCGCGGCGCTCGCCTGGCTGCCCCGCCCCGTCAGACTCGCGCTGGCCCGCCAGGTCGGGCGGCTCGCGCCGCGGCTCATGCCGCGGGAGCGGGCCGTCATCGAGAAGACCCTGGCCCGCGTGACGGGGGCCACGGGGCCTCGGCTGGCCTCCTTGACAGCCCGGACGTTCACGGATTTCGCGATGTGCTTCAGCGATCTGGTCTCGACGAATCGTCAAGCGGTGGCGCGGCTCACCTCGCTCGTGGAGCGGGTCGTGGGTGCCGAGCGCATCGAGCGGGTCCGGGGCGGCTTCATCTCGCCGAGCGCGCATGTGGGCAACTGGGATCTTGCGGGCCGCCTTCTCGCCGGCCGCGCGGCTCGGCGAACTCACGTTGTGGTCGCCGAAGAGGAGGCCCGGGAGCTCGAGCGATGGGTTCGTCGCGAGGGCGATGGCGTGCGCTTCGTGGCGCGCAGCCGCCCCACCATCTCGCTCGAGCTGGTGGCCGCCCTCCGACGCGGCGAGGTGGTGGCCGTGCAGGGCGACCGGGCGCTCGGCACGCGGGGGGACATGCTCGTTCCCTTCTTCGGGGCGCCCGCTCCGTTCCCCCTCGGGCCGTTTCTCCTTGCCGGGGCCGTGGGAGTGCCGGTGGTGCCCGCCTTCTGCCTCCTCGGCCCCGAGCATCGCTATCTCGTCAGGGTGGCAGAGCCCCTGGAGGTCGCTCGCGGCGGGGCGGAGGACGCCGCGCGCCGCTGGGTCGCGATCCTCGAGGAGATCGTCCGAGAGCACCCGACGCAGTGGTTCAATTTCTTCGACATTTGGAGCCCGTGGCCCCCATGAGCGAACTCGAGGCCGCCGGGGGCTCGGTTCTCGGGGCCGCGGGCGAGGAGGAAGCCCGCGACACGGCGGCCCTTCTCGAGGGACTGCTGCCTCGAGAGCTGCGGCCGCTCTTCGACGTCTCGTTCGTGCGCTCCCATTTTCTTTACGAGCAGTTCGTCCACCGCCTCGTGCTCCAGGTGGTCCGTGAGACCGGGCTCGAAGACGCGCTTCGGGACGAGGGGGGCACTGAGGACATCGCCCTCCGGGCCAAGCTCTCGGCTGCCCCCGCCCTCGTGCCGTTAGAGTGGATCCTCCGGTCACTGGCCGCGCGCGGGCTGCTCGCGGAGCCGGCGGGGCAGGGGCGGGGCCGGTATCGCGCCCTCGGCCCTCTGCCTGTGCTCGATCCCGGCGCGGTGAGGGACGAACAGCTCCGGAGCGCGCCGACGTGGATGCCCTCGTATGTCCTCGCGGAGACCGCGGCCCGCGACTACCCGGCCTTCCTCCGCGGCGAGGTCGCGGGGGAGGACGTGCTCTTCTCCGCGAGGCGCCTCCGCCTCTGGATCGACTACTTCTCCAACGACAACGGGCTCTACGCCGTCAACAATCGCGTGGGTGCCATCGCAGCGGACGCGTGGCTGCCTCCCTCCGGGGGGATCATCCTGGAGCTGGGGGGCGGACTCGGCAGCGGCGCCCTCGCGCTCCTCGAGCGGCTCGAGACGGCGGGTAAGCTGGGCGAGATCGCGGGATACCGCTTCACGGAGTTCGTGCCCGCCTTCCTTCGCCGCGGGGAGCAGGCGCTGCGGGCGCGCTATCCGGCGCTCTCGGTCCTGAGCGCGGCGACCCTCGACATGAACCGTCCCTTCGCGGAGCAGGGCGTGGGGCGCGGCAGCGTCGCCCTCGTCTACGCCGTGAACACGCTCCACGTGGCCCAGGATCTGGAATTCACCCTGGGCGAAGTCTTCCAGGCCCTCGCGCCCGGCGGCCGTCTCGTCGTCTCCGAGTGCGTGCGACCGCGTCCGCGCCAGCCCATCGAGGCGGAGTTTGTCTTCAACCTGACCCAGACATTCCGATCGCCCCGGCTCCACCCGCTCTACCGTCCGAGCGGCGGCTTCCTCACACCCGAGCAGTGGAGGGGAGCGATGGAGGCCGCCGGGCTCGTGGAGACGCGCTTCCTGCCTGACATCCCGACCCTGCGCGACAAGGCGCCCCGCTTCGTGGTGGCGGCGGTAGGCGCTACCCGCCCAGGCGGCTGAAAAAGGCCCAGCTGCTTCGTTGGCGCGGGCGGCGGCACCCGCTCAACGTACAGAGAGTACGCCTCGGGGTGCCGCCGCCCGCGCCGCCTCGCATCTGGACCTTTTTGAGCCGCCTGGGCCCAGATCCTACGGGGCTTCGATGGCGCGAGATTCGAGGAGCGCGTTGATGCGCGCGTCGTCGTAGCCGAGCAGACCGGCGAGGATCTCGCGGGTGTGCTCGCCCACGCGATACGGGGCGGGTCGCTGCGGGTGCACGGGCTCGCCGTCGAGGTGATAGGGGCTGGCGGTGACCCGGACGCTTCCGCGCCCGCGATGCGGCAGGGTGGCGAAGAATCTCCGCTCGGCCAGATGCGGCGAGGCGATGACCTCGGCGGGATGCAGCACGGGGGCGCAGGGGATGCGCGCCTTGTCGAGGACGTCGAGGGCGGCCTCCACGCTCTCGAACCGATTCAGCCACTGCCCGATCAGCTCTTGCAGGACGCGCCAGTGCGTGCGGCGCCCGTCCCGGGTGGCGAAGCGGGGATCCTTGGCGAGCTCCGGGCGCTCCATCACCGTGAGGAGCCTCGACCAGAGATCCGGGGCGCCCACGCTCTGCAGGGCGAGATAGCGGTCGCCGATCCGGTGGACGAGCATGCCCGGCCGTGGATTGCCGTGCTCCTGGCCTCCATTCAGCACGGACGCGAAGGTGACGCTGTCCGAGGCCACGAGGGCCTCGAGCATGGACACGTCGAGGCGGGCGCCCCGGCCGCTGCGGGCGCGACGAAGGAGCGCGCCCAGGATCGCGGTGGCGGCGTGGGTGGCCGCGAGCATGTCGGCGGCCTGCAGGTTCGAGGAGCGCGGGTTCGCCTCGTCGCCTTGCTCGAGGTGCATGAGCCCCGAGATGGCGTTGGTGATGTGGGCGAAGGCGGGGCGGAGCCGCCAGGGGCCGCTCTGCCCGAACCCCGAGATCGAGCAATAGACGATGTCGGGCTTGACCTCGCGGATGGCGGGGTAATCGCAGCCGAGGCGGGCGGCCACGCCGGGCGTGAAGTTCTCGATGAAGACGTCGGCGTGCCGGGCGATGTCCACGACCACGGCGCGCCCCTGGGGATTGGAGAGATCCACCGACACGGACTCCTTGCCCGCGTTGACACGGGCGAAATACGTGCTCTGGTCCTCGCGCCCGGGCTCGAGCTGGTACACGTTGTGGCGCGTCTCGTCGCCATCGCCCGGCCGCTCGATCTTGATGACGCGCGCCCCCATGTCCGCGAGCAGCCGCGTGCAGTACGGGCCGGCCAGGACACGGGTGAGATCCAGCACCAGGAACCCCGCCAGGGGAAGCGGCGAATCTACGGTCATTGACTGCTCCTTCTGTCGAAAAACCGCTGAGGGGCTGAGAAAGGCCCAGATGCGAGGCGGCGCCCGAAGGCAGCAGGTGAGGCGTACTTTTTGTACGTTGAACCTGCTGCCGAGGGCGCCAACGAAGCAGATGGGCCTTTATCGGCCCCCTCAGTGCATGATCACGCCGCCCGTGACGTTGATGGCTTGGCCGGTCATGTAGGCGGCGCGGCTCGAAGCGAGGAAGGCGATCACGTTCGCCACGTCCTGGGGGGTCTCCATGCGACCGAGCGGGATCTGGGCGAGGCGCTGACGCGTGAACTCCTCGGGGGCCATGCCCTGGAGCGCTCCCTGCTCGCGCGCGACCATGGTCCACATGTCGGTCTCGACGAAGCCGGGGCAGACGCAGTTCGCGCGGATGCCGTCGGCGGCATGCGCGAGGGCGAGGCTCTTGGTGATGCTGATGACGGCGGCCTTGCTCGCGTTGTAGGGCAGGTTGTTGCGGCTGCCGACCTTGCCGGCCAGCGAGGCGAGGCTGATGATGTTCCCGCGCTTCTGCCCGATCATGGCGGGCAGGACGGCCTGGCTCGCGAAGAACACGGCCTTGGCGTTGACGTCGAGGACGGCATCCCAGTGCTCCTCGGTGACGTCGAGGGGCAGGGCGGCGCGGTAGATTCCCGCGTTGTTGACGAGCACGTCGATCCGCCCGAATTCTCCGCGGGCGCGATCCGCCATCGCCTGGAGGTCCGCGCGCGAGGTGACGTCGGTGGGCACGATGAGCACGCGCCGGCCGAGGCCCTTGACCTCGGAGGCCGTGCGATCGGCGCCCGCCCGATCGAGCTCGGCGACCACGATATCCGCGCCCATCCTTGCCAGCTCGAGAGCGGTGGCGCGTCCGATGCCGCGGCCGGCGCCGGTGACGATGGCGATCTGTCCGTCCAGCTCCATGGGTGTTCTCCTGAGGGGTCTGCCCGACGTGTCGAGTGGCTGCTCAGCCGCGATAGTTGGCCCCGGGGCGCTTCATCTCGAAGATGTCGTGGACGTGCGTGTAGAGGTTGCCGCACAGGCGGCCCACCGGGCGCAGGCGGTGCATGTCCAGGCGCCCGGTCGCCGCGTCATAGATGTCGTCCCGCACGTGGAAATACACGATCTCTCCCAGCACGAGGTTCGCGGGCGCGTTCCCCACCGGGATGATCCGGGCGAGCTTGCACTCCATGCTGATGGGCGCCGTGGCCACGCGAGGGGTCTTGACCTTGACGCCCGGCGCGGACATCAGCCCCGCCAGGGCGAACTCGTCGACCTCCGGCGGGTACTCACCCGAGGTCAGGTTCATGTGCTCGGCGAGGGCGTCGTCGACGATATTGACCACGAACTCCCTCGTCGCCTCGACGTTGCGCAGGGTGTCCTTCTTGCCGCGCTCGCCTCCCGGAGCGGCCGCGCGCGGCGATGACGAGAACGCGATGGTGGGCGGGTTGTCCGTGATGGCCATGAAGTAGCTGAAGGGCGCCACGTTGCGGATGCCCTCCGCGTCGATGCTCGACACCCAGGCGATGGGCCGGGGGACCACGGACGAGATGAGGATCTTGTAGACAGCCGTCTGCTCCAGCGGCTCCGGATCGAGCTCCACGGGCTCTCCTTTGTCGTCTCTAGTTCGCGCGGGCGGCGTCTTCCTCGATCTCGAGGGCGCGGATGGTCTCGGCCGTGGGCACCCCGGACGCTTCGTCCCACCCTTGCTCGACGTAGTAGTCCGTGACGATCTTGGCTTGCTGCTCCGAGGTGAAGCCGGCGTGCTTGGGCAGGGGATCGCTGAAGCGCGCGGGGAGGCGGTCGTCGGCGCGCCCGAAGCCTTCGCGCAGGTTGAAGAGCCGGGCGAGGGTGAGGCCGCGGTGGGCCGTGGTCACCATCTCCTCGGCCGTGATGTCCCAGCCTGTGACGGCGCGGAGGATCGTCAGCGACTGATCGTCCTCGTAGGCGAGGAAATGGCACAGCCCGATCTGGTTGCGCAGGCCGTTGCGGTTGCTCGTCTGGCGCATGTGGTCACCGCCGGTGGGCGCCAGCAGGTACGAAGCCCGCATGACCGGCATGTGACGCGGGTCGTGCATGGCCATCTCCATCCCTTTGACCGTGGTGAGGAAGGCTTCCGAGCCCCGGCCCAGCCGCTGCGCGGCGCGTTGGGATCCCTCGGCGAGGAGATCGCCGATGCCCCGCCGATAGGCGATCATCTCGACCAGCTTGATCACGCCGTCGGCGTCGTGGAAGCGCAGGGGGACACCGTCCGTGTCGTCGAGGGTCAGGATGCCCTTCTCGAAGCACTCCATGGCCCAGGCCAGGGTGGCCCCGAGCGAGACCGTGTCCATGCAGAGGTAGTTGCACATCTCGTTCGACTTGCAGATGGCGATCAGGTCGTCGAGTCCCAGATTGACGCCCAGCGACGCGAGCGATTCGTACTCAGGGCCGCCGTAGCGCGGATCGACGCTATAGCGTCCGAGCGGGTCCACGGCCACGCGGGCCCGGCCCTTGTAGAGCGACTCCGACAGCTCGCGCGCCCTCTCTTCCTTCTCCTCGATGTGGACGACCTTCTTGCACCGGACCGAGCACGCGTAGCAGGCACCCATCCGCACGCGCACCTGGTCGCGCACCGCGATGGCGTCCACCTTGGCGATGGTGTCGGCGGCGCCCAGGCGATAGTTGAGGACGGGCATGCCCCCCTCGAGGCTCTTGCCCTGCATGGCCGCGCCCGTGCCGAACTCGTGGAAGGCGCGGTGTTTCTCGTCCATGGTGCCGGAGACCCACTTGGCGACCCCGAGCAGGGACGGCTGGTCGGCGATCTTCACGGGGATCTTGCCGCGCACGGCGATGGCCTTGAGGCGCTTGGAGCCCATGACGGCGCCCATGCCCGTCCGGCCCGCCACCTCGTTCAGCTCGTTGGCGATGGAGGCGAAGCGCACGAGGTTCTCGCCGGCGGGGCCGATCTGGGCAACGCGGATGCGCAGATCGCCGAGCTCGGCGAGGATGGCATCTTCCACTTCTCCGGTGATCTTTCCCCAGAGGTGGGAGGCGTCGCGGATCTCGACGGCGCCGTCGCTGATCCACAGGTAGACGGGCGTGGGGGACACGCCGTGGAAGACGATGGCGTCCCAGCCCGCGCGCTTGAGCTCGGCGCCCCAGTAGCCGCCCGACTCCGACTCGCCGAAGCCGCCGGTGAGGGGCGACTTCGCGCCCACGCTGTGGCGGCCCGCCCCGGGCACCGGCGCGCCCGTGATGACGCCCGGCGCGATGACCAGGATATTGTCGGGCCCGAGGGGGTCGGCGCCCTTGGGCACGTACTTGAGGAGATAGTGGCCGATGAGGCCACGACCGCCGGCGTAGCGGCGGAAGAAAGCGTCTCCCGGCTCCTCGATCCGGGTGCTCCGGTCGCCGAGATTCACGTGCAGGATCTTGTTCCAGTAGCCGTAGCGGTCCATTGGTCGCTTATCCCCCTTCTATCATGTGGTCGCCTCGCCTGCGCCTGCGGCTCCCCCTTCTATCATGTGGTCGCCTCGCCTGCGCCTGCGGCTCCCCCTTCTATCATGTGGTCGCCTCGCCTGCGCCTGCGGCTCCCCCTTCCATCATGTGGTCGCCTCGCCTGCGCCTGCGGCTCCCCCTTCCATCGGGTTCAGCAGCATGACGTCGGCGCCGTCGCGTAACGGTGTCTCCCGGCTGGCCAGCTCTCCATCCACCGCGATCGTCACCTCAGCTCCAGTCTCCACGCCGATGACGGCGAGCAGGTCGGCGGCGGTGGCGCCCTCTGGGATGGTATAGCGCTGCGGCCCTTCGGCTCCGCGAGGTAGGAAGCGGCGGAGATCAGCGAAGAAGGTAACCGCGATCGTGATCGTTCGGGCTTCGGCCCGCGTCGAATCGCTGTTCCGGCTCATGGGCGATTGGGCGAAAGTATACCTTACGATCACGGGGCCTTCTGCCCTGCTTTCTCTTTGCGGACGGCCGTGGCAGGAGTCGGAAACTCCTCCGGGTCGATGGGGATCTCAACGATGGCCGGCTTGCCCGAGCGTAGTGCCGCGGTGATCGCGTCTCCCACTTGATCGGGATGCTCCACGTAGTAGCCCTCGGCGCCGAAGAGCCGGGCGAACTGGTCATAGCGCGGGTTGCCGATGTCGCAGCCGATGTAGCGCGAACCGTAGAAGTGTTTCTGGTACGCCTTCTCCGAGCCCCAGCAGTTGTTGTTCATCACCAGGGTGGTGACGTTGATCCCATGCCGCACCGCCGTCTCGATCTCCTGGGCGTTCATGAGGAAGCCGCCATCGCCGTGAATGGCCAGCACGGGCGCGTCGGGACGGCCGAGCTTGGCCCCCAGGGCCTCCGGGAAGGCGAAGCCGAGTCCGCCGAGATCGAGGGGAGTGAGAAAGGTGCGGGGCCGACTGAAGTGCAGCCGATCGTATCCGTAGGCCGGCGCCGCTCCCGCGTCGAGCGCGACGATCGTCTCGGGGGACAGCGCGCGGCGCAACTCCGCATAGACGCGCTGGGGTTTCAGCGGCGTGGCCTGGAGGCCGGCCTCGGCGGCCAGCCGAGCCTGACGCTGGGCGCGCAGGACCTCGGTCTCTTGACGCCACGCCTGGCGGGCCGGGCTCACGGCATCGCGATCGAGCGTGTCCAGCAACGCCAGACACGCTTCGCGAGCATCGGCCTGGATGCCGATGGCGGTCTGGTAGTACCGGCCGATGTCCCCGCTGTCGACGTCGATCTGGATGATGGCGGTGTCCGGCCGGATGTAGCGGTTGTCGAAGTGGCTCGTGAAGTGCCCCAGCCGGGAGCCCATGACCAGGAGGAGATCGGCGCGCCGGCAGGCGGCGGCCGCCTCGGCTGACCCCGCCCGCCCGAGCGGCCCTATGTATAGAGGATGCGCGTTGGGCACGGCATCGTTGCGCCCATAGGCGGTGATCATCGGAATCGCGTGCTGCTCGGCGAGGCTGACCACGAGGGCGCTGGCGTCGGCCCGGATGACGCCGCCGCCCGCGAGGAGCAGCGGCCGCTCGGCCTGTCGCAGCAGGCGCGCCGCCTCCGCGATGGCGTTGGGATGCGGCGGCAGCGGGTGAGTCACCCGATAGCCCGCGGGCGCCAGCTCCTCTCCGGGGAGCGTCTGGTCGTTCAGGACATTCCTCGGAATCTCCACGAGGACGGGGCCGCGGCGCCCCGTCATGGCGGCGCGCAGGGCTGCGCGGAGCATCTCGGGAATGCGTCCCGGCGTGGGCACCTGGACGGCGAGCTTGGTCACGGGCCGGAACATGCTCACGAGGTCGTAGTCCTGGAAGGCGTCCTTGCCATGGTGCTCCAGGTCGACCCCGCCCACGAGGACTACGAGGGGCGAATGGGCGACATAGGCAGCCGCCACGCCCGTGAGCAGGTTGGTGGCGCCCGGGCCGCTCGTCACGAGGCAGACCCCGGGGACGTCCGTCACCCGGGCGAGGCCGTCGGCCATGAAGGCGGCAGCCTGCTCGTGACGGACGTTGATGTACTCCACGCTGCGATCGTCGTAGAGGGCGTCCAGGACGTCGAGGAAAGTCGAGCCGACGATCCCGAAGATGTACCGCACCTGCTCGGCTTTCAACATCTCGACGACGGCCCGCCCCGCGCTGCGCTCGCTCATCGGTCCAGCCAGACCTCCTGCATGCGCCCGTAGTTGTAGAGGGAGTTGTGGGGGACGAGATTCCGGACATGCGGCCACTGGACGAAGTATTCCTTGCGCCAGCTCAGCATGGGACGCGCCACCTCCGCGTCGAGGCGACGCTGGATCTCCCAGACGAGCTTGAGGCGCTTGGCGTGATCAAGCTCCTGCGACTGCAGATCGATGAGCCGATCCATCTGCTCGGTGCAGTAGTCGGTGTAGTTGCGCGAGGACCCGCACTTGTAGTTCTCGAAGAAGTACGCGTCGGGATCGTCGAAGCCGCCCGCGGTGAGATTGGCGCCGATCTGGTACTCGCGCCGCGCCAGCGCGGGAAACCAGGCGGCGGTGTCCAGCTGCTTCAAGGTCGCCTCCACCCCCACTTGATGAAGCTGGTCGACCACGAATGAAGCCACGTCCAGGTAGATCGAGAGGGTCCGCGTGACCATTTCCACTCGGAGGGGCCTGCCTGGGCCATAGCCCGCGGCCGCCAGGAGCCGTTTCGCCTCGGCCTTGTTCTGTTCGGGGTTCCCATAGCCAGGGAGCCCGCGATACTCCGGCTCGGGAAGTCCCCAGATGCCGAAAGGCTTGGGCATCATGGCGGCGCCCACGACGGCGCCACCGTGGCGGACCCCCTGGACGAAGGCGTGGCGGTCCATGGCCAGGCTGATCGCGCGGCGCACATTCGCGTTGTCGAAAGGGGGCCGCTTGTGGTTGAGGATGACGTTGTCGCTGCCGTTCTGTCCCACCTCGGTGATGACGAGCGATGGCGCGCTCTTCTTGAGGGTCTCCGCCATGGTCTTCGTGACGTCGAGAGGCACGAAGGCGTCGAGCCGGCCGGCCTGGAGGGCGGCCAGGCGCGTGCCGCGCTCCCCGATGATGGTGTAGCGGATGCCGTCGAGGTAGGGGCGGCCGGGCACGAAGTAGTCCGGATTTCTCTCGAGCTCCACCAGCTGGCCGCGCTCGTACTTCTTGAACCTGAACGGTCCCGTGCCCACGCAGCGCTGGCGCAGCTCGGCGAGGGGGACGTGGGCAGGGTACACGGGGGAGTAGCCGGAGGCGAGCATGAGGAGGAAGGAGGGCTGGGGCCGCCTGAGCCGGAACACGACGGTATGCGGCTCCAGCGCCTCGATGGCCTCGACGTTGGCGTACCAGTCCTTGCGGGGGCTCAGGCGAAGCTTGGCCGGCGCCGCCGCCGCCTCGCGGACCACGTCGAAAGTGTACTTGACGTCGCGCGAGGTGAAGGGCTGGCCGTCATGCCAGCGCACGTTCTTTTTGAGGAAGAAGACGAGGTTGCGAAAGTTGTCCTGCCACGACCACCGTTCGGCCAGCTCGGGGATGACCGTCTCCACGCTCTCGAGAGACTTGAGGGGATGGAAGATCACGACGTTCGAGTAGCACGGCGCCATGGGCCACACGTTCGAGACGGTGGCCGACTCGTGGATCAGCAGACCCGGCGGGTCCTCGGTGAGAAGTGAGTTGAGGATGCCGCCGCGCCTGGGCGCCTGCCCGGAAGCGGGAAGGCCCACGGCCACGACGGTGAGCCCGAAAATGAGCAGGCCCACGGCCAGCGATCCGAGCGCACGGCGTGTCATGGCTGAAGTGGCTTCGCGAATGGGAGCTGAATGCCCCCTACACTAGCATGATGACGAGCGGTGTGTGGCGCGGGGGACGGGTAGGAGGCGGGGCGGGCGAGCGCCGCGCCGCGTGGCCCCGCGCAGCGGAAGATAGTCCAGCTCGACGCCCGACCTGGCGTGGCGCAGGAGCAGCCCGCCGCGGCTCATGTCGCCGCGGCCCACGAATTCCGAAGGAAAGCGCAGGCGCTCGCCGAGCGCCTCCAGCAGCGGCTCGACGTATTTCGGGGTGGCGATGCTGCCGAGCAGGACCACCTCGCCGTCGGGCCCGATCGCCTCCGCGAGGCGTCGCGCATGGCGAAGAAGCGGGCGACGAAAGCGGGCATCGTCGGCGTGGATGTCGACGCTCGCGAAGCGTCGCAGACGGCTCACGTCGACGGCGGTCTCCGCGAGCTCGAACCCGTCCGTGGGGGTGATGACGTAGACGCCGGCGACACCGGCGGGCGGGCTCGCGAAGGCGCGCGCGTAGGTCAGCTTGCCGCGGAAATAGAGGCCGCTCAGAAACGAGAAGACCTCGCCCAGGGGCACGCCGGAGGAGGCGCGCAGGCGGAGGGCGAGGTCGAAGCGGGCGCGAGGACCGAGCACGAGCGCAGCGCGCTCTCCGCCGCAGTGGGCGGGGGAGAGCAAGAAGACGCGGCTCACCTCCGACCCGCCGCCACCGATCTCTTGCTCTCGAGAGCCTCGATCCGCGGCAGCTTCTGGCGGGTCGTCCAGTACTTCGCCCAGGGATCCGTCTTGAGCCCGGCCAGGCGCCGGGGCAGGCTCGCGATCGTGTAGTGGTCGGATTTGATGGCGGGCGAGAGCTCCTCCCAGGCCAGGGGGACGGAGACGGGCGCCTGCGGCTTGGCGCGCGTGGAGTAGGCGGCGACGCTGGTCGCTCCCCTGACATTCCTCAGGTAGTCGATGAAGATCTTCCCCTGGCGCGCACTCTTTGCCATGTGCGAGACGTAGCCGCGCGGGTCCTCTCTCGCCACGCTCTCGGCGAGCTTTCTCGCGAAGTCGGCGCCCTCGGCCCAGGTCGGGCCGGGGGACAGGGGCACCACGACGTGCAGGCCCTTCCCGCCCGTGGTCTTGACGAAGCTCTCGAGCTCGAGAGCGAGGAGCCTTTCCCGGATGAGACGGGCGCCCTCGGTCACGCGCGTCCACGGCACTCCAGGTCCCGGATCGAGATCGAAGACGACGCGATCTGGGCGCTCGAGATGCTCGACGAGGGAGTTCCAGGTGTGGATCTCCAGGATGCCGAGCTGCACGAGCCCGACGAGGGCGGGAAGGGAATCGACGACGAGGTACTCGCCGACCTTCGTCTTCTCCCGGATCTTGACTCGGCGCAGGCTCTCGGGTGCCCAGGTGCCGACGTGCTTCTGGTAGAAGCATTCCTTGGCCACGCCCTCGGGGCAGCGGACGAGCGCCGTCGGCCTGTCCTCGAGATGCGGCAGGATCCAGTCGGCGATCGATTCGTAGAAGAGCGCGAGGTCGCGCTTCGTCGTCTTCTGGGCCGGGTAGAGGACGCGGTCGGGGTGGGTGAGGCGAACGCCCGCGACCACGGCCTCACCGGGCCCTTTCGCGGATGCCGCGCCCGGGCTCTGGCGAGCCTTCCCCTTCCGCGCTCTCGTCGATGATCCTGGCATCTCGACCACCTCCTTCACGGCAGCAGCGGGAAGCTCTCGCGTCACCGAGGTCGCCGGCTTGTCCTCGCGCAGACCTTGGAAGGACGGATGGCGCATCCTGCCGTCGGCCGTCCACTCGCTGAAGCTCACCTCGGCCACCGCCTCGGGCGTGACCCAGTGCGGCCGCCCGACGCCGGTCGGAGGCGTGGCGAACGGGCAGGACTTCTGCTCGAGCGACGCCAGGCGTTTCTCGAGCGCGCGGAGGGTCTTCTGGTCGAAACCGGTTCCCACCTTGCCGGCATAGACGAGGCGTCCGTCCTCATGGACGCCGACGAGAAGGGCGCCGATCCCGATGCGCGAGCCCTCTGGATCGGTGTAGCCGCCGATCACGACTTCCTGCCGCTTGACGCACTTGATCTTGAGCCAGTCTGTGCTTCGCGTGCCCCGAAAGGGCGCGTCCCGCCGCTTCGCGATTGTTCCTTCGAGCCCGAGCCGGCACACGTGCGTGAAGAAGTCGGGCCCACCGCCGACCACGTGATCGCTGTAGCGCACGGGACCCGACTTGCCGTTGCCCGAGGCGAGCAGACGCTCGAGCACCGCCTTGCGCTCTTCGAGCCGGGCGCCCGTGAGGTCCCAGCCGTCGAGGTGCAGGAGATCGAACACCATGTAGACGAGCTGGCCCGGCCCCGTGCCCGACAGGAAGTTCTGCAGGGCCTGGAAGCTGGTGGTGCCGTCGGGCTGGAGCACGGCGACCTCACCGTCGAGCATCGCCCGCTCGGCGGGAAGATGCCCCACCGCCTCGGCAATGGTCGGGAACTTGTCCGTCCAGTCGCGCCCGTTGCGGCTCAGGAGGGTGACGCGCCCATGGTCGAGCCGGGCGAGGATGCGATAGCCGTCGTACTTCATCTCGTGGAGCCAGGTCTCTCCGCTCGGCGCGTGGCTCACGAGGGTGGCGAGCTGGGGCGGAACGAATTTCGGAAGCGCCGCGCGGCGGACCCCGGGTACGTCGGCGACCGAGACGGGCGCGTGGCGCCGGCTCCGGCGCGCCGGGGCCGGGCGAAGCGCGGCCGGCGGCTTGCGCGACACGGCGGCCTTCTTCCCGCCGTCCCGACCCGAGTGCCACACGCGGTCCGCGGCGGCGGCGATCTCCTCCAGCGTTCTCCCCATGAGCACGCTCCTGGGCTCGAGCTCGACGATGTTGGCCGCGCGTCCTGAGCGCGCCTCGGCATCGCGCTCCTTGATCAGGAGCCAGCTCCGCGCGCCCTCGTCGCCCCGACGCGCGCCTCGAATCCTCACGAGGGCCCAGCCCCCCCGGAGCTTCTCGCCCTTGAGAATGAACTTGAGGTTGCCGGCCCGGTAGCCCTGGTGAGGATCGCCGACGGGCTCCCAGCTGCCACGGTCCCACAGGAGCACCGTGCCGCCTCCGTACTCACCCTTCGGGATGATGCCCTCGAAGGTGCCGTACTCGACCGGATGATCCTCGACGTGCATGGCGAGGCGCTTGTCGGCGGGATCGAGGCTGGGACCCTTGGGCACCGCCCAGCTCTTGAGCACGCCGTCGAGCTCGAGCCGGAAATCGTAATGCAGCCGGCTCGCCGCGTGCTTCTGGATGACGAAGAGATGATCGCCCTTGCCACGCCGGACCAATTTCGTGCCCGAGGGTTCTGGAGTCTTCTTGAAGTTTCGCTTGCGGCGATACTCGCGCAGTCCCATGTGTTCATCTTTCCACGGGTGACCCCGTCCGTCCACCGGAAGCCCTGGGATCTCCCGGCCAGGCTTGACGCCGCCGCCGTTGACGGAGCAGTATCTCCGCCGAGGCCCCTCGCCACTTCGATCCGAAGGGGCGGATTAGGCTGGACCAACTGAAGCTGGCTACGAGGAGGAGAGCCATGAGACTGCTCAGCGACGGCGAGCGGAAGGCATTGCGGGCCTCGGCATGAAGCTCGGAGGGAAGACGGCCTTCATCACGGGGGCCAGCCGCAACATCGGCCGCGCCATCGCGCTGGCCTTCGCCGCCGAGGGTGCGGATCTGATCGTCAATACGCGGGTGAACCGGGACGAGCTGGAAGCGGTGGCCGAGGAGTGCCGCAAGGCCGGGGTGCGTGCCGTCCCGGCCCTCGGCGACATCGCCGATGCGGCGGCCGTGGACCTCATGGTGAAGCGAGGGCTGGCGGAGCTGGGCGCCATCGACATCCTCGTGTGCAACGCGGCCATCCGGCCCCACAAGTCCATGGCGGAGACCTCGCTCGAGGACTGGCATCACGTCATGGGCGTCAATCTCCACTCCGCCTTCTACCTCGCGCGGGCCGTCGTGCCGGGCATGAAGGAGCGGAAGCGGGGCAGCATCATCGCGATCGGCGGGCAGTCGAGCCTGACGGGCCGGCCCAACACCGCCGCGGTGACCGCGGCAAAGACGGGAACGCTCGGCCTCATGCGCGCCCTCGCCGCCGAGCTGGGGCCGTTCGGCATCCGCGCCAACATGGTCATCCCGGGCACCATGGACACCGAGCGGCGCTACGCGGAGTGGTATCCGGAGTTCCGCCAGGCCCCGCCCGGGGGCGCGGAGCAGCTCAAGCAGATCCCCCTCGGGCGGCTGGGGCGCCCCGAGGAGATCGCGGATGCCTGCGTGTTTCTCGCCTCGGATGCCTCGGCCTACATCACGGGAGACGAGATCCGCGTGATGGGCGGGCGGATCATTGGATGACGACACGAGCTCGCCCACCCATGGGCGACCAGGAGGCGCGATGAGTCTGAGAGCAAAACGTACGGGATGGTGGCTGGCCCTCCTCGTGGCCGGTCTGGGCGTTTGTCCCTGGGCGGATCTCGTCCACGCCGCCGAGATCAAGGTGCTGAGCGCCGGAGCCATGAAGGGCATCGTGACCGAGCTCGCGGAGACGTTCCGGCAGGAGACGGGGAACACCGTCATCATCACCTCCGCGACCGCGGGGGAGCTGAGGCAGAAAGTGGAGGCGGGCGAGCCCGCGGATGTGGTCATCGTCACCGACACCGTCCTCGAGCAGCTCGCGGGGCAGCGGCTCGTGGTAGCGGACACCCGGGCCGACCTCGCCCGGACGGCCATCGGAGTCGCCGTGCGCGAGGGCGCCCCTCTGCCCGACATCTCGACCCCGGAAGCGTTCAAGCGGACGGTCCTGGCCGCGAAGTCCATCGTGTACACGGATCCCGCCCGGGGAGCCACCAGCGGGATCCACTTCGCGGGCGTGCTCCAGCGCCTGGGCATCGCCGACGCGGTGAAGGAAAAGACCGTTCTCTGGCCGGGCGGCTACGCGGCGGAGGCGATCGTGAAAGGCCAGGCCGAGCTCTGCGTGCACCAGATCAGCGAGATCCTGCCCGTGAAGGGCGTGAAGCTCGTGGGGCCGCTTCCGAAAGAGCTTCAGAAGATCACCACCTATTCCGCCGCCGTGGCCACGCGGGCGGCCACACCGGAGACGGCGCGGGCCTTCATCGCCTTCGTGACGCGGCCAACCTTCAAGCCGAAGTTCGTCGTCGCGGGTCTCGACTACCGCGAGTGAGGATCCCATCATGACCGATCGACCGATCCGTGTGGGTTTCGTGGGCGCGGGCAAGAACACGAAGCTCCACCACATTCCGAAGCTCAAGGCGCAACCCGGCGTCGAGCTGGTGTCCGTGGCCAACCGCAGCAAGGAATCGGGCGAGCGCGTCGCCGGCGAGTTCGGCATCAGCCGGGTGGAGGGCGACTGGCGGAAGGTCGTGGAGGCCAAGGACGTCGACGCGGTCTGCATCGGCACCTGGCCCTACATGCACCGCGAGATCACCCTGGCCGCCCTCGAGCAGGGCAAGCACGTCCTCTGCGAAGCGCGCATGGCCATGAACGCCGCCGAGGGGCGGCAGATGCTCGAGGCCTCGCGACGGGCACCTCACCTGATCACCCAGCTCGTGCCCTCCCCGCCCACCCTCGAGGTCGACTCGACCTTGCAGTCCCTCCTGGGCGAGGGCTACGTCGGCGAGGTGCTCGCCGTGGAGCTGCAGACCGCTCAGGGCGGGCGCTTCGTGGAGCGCGAGGAGCCGCTGCACTGGCGCCAGGACGTCGCCCTCAGCGGCAACAACGTCCTCAACATGGGCATCTGGTACGAGGCCATGCAGCGCTGGCTCGGGCCTCTCCAGCGCGTGACGGCCATGACCAAGATCGCTGTGCCGCGGCGTCGTGACGCGGCCGGCGCCATGCGCGAGGTCAAGGTGCCCGATCACATCGACATCCTGGGCACCCTGCGAGGCGGTGGCGTCGCCCACCTCCGCTTCAGCGCCGTCACCGCGCTCGCCCCCCAGTCCGAGGTATGGATCTTCGGAAGCGAGGGAACGCTGAGGCTCGAAGCGGATGCCAAGCGCGTGTCCGGCGGGCGTCGCGGGGACAAGGAGCTGAAGGAGATCCCCATCCCCAAGGAGAAGCGGATCGGTTGGCGCGTCGAGGAGGAGTTCGTCAACGCGATCCGTGGACGCGAGAAGATCTCGCGGACCAACTTCGAGGACGGCGTGCGCTACATGG
>WNFG01000208.1_pt1 | contig 48831 bp, 42 predicted proteins | sample 5400431 | NCBI WGS metagenome assembly WNFG01 (sample SAMN13153346, study PRJNA577476) | soil metagenome | isolation source: 120 cm saprolite under Douglas fir tree site 2 hole 3 replicate 2 | place: USA:California | collected 2015-04-18
CACACCTCGCAGGGGACGTAGACGTCGGCGAGGAAGTGCATCTCGACGACCTTGAGCCCGTCGCCCTCGCACGCCTCGCAGCGGCCGCCCTTGACGTTGAAGGAGAAGCGGCCCGGCTCGTAGCCGTAGGCGCGCGCCTCGGGGGTACGCGCGAACACGTCGCGGATGCAGTCGAACACTTTCGTGTACGTGGCGGGATTGGAGCGCGGGGTGCGGCCGATGGGCTTCTGGTCGATCTCGATCACCTTGTCGAGGTGCTCGATGCCGCTCAAGGCCGTGTACGCGCCGGGCGCCTCCCGCGAGCCGTAGATGGCGCGCGCCAGCGCTGGATAGAGGATGCCGTTCACCAGCGTCGACTTGCCCGCGCCCGAGACGCCGGTGACCGAGACGAGACAGCCGAGGGGGATTTCCACGTCGACCGACTTGAGGTTGTTCTCGGTGGCGCCCAGCAGGCGCACCGACTTGCCCGTCCCGCGGCGGCGCTGCGCCGGCACCTCGATGCGGCGGCGGTTCGCGAGGTACGCGCCGGTGATCGATCGCTCCGACTTCATTACCTCGCGGGGCGTGCCGGAGGCGACGATCTCGCCGCCCAGTTCTCCCGCTCCGGGGCCGAAGTCGACGATCCAGTCGGCCTCGACCATGGTCTCCTCGTCGTGCTCGACGACGATGACGGAGTTGCCCAGGTCGCGCAGCCGCTTGAGCGTCGCCAGCAGGCGCGCGTTGTCGCGCTGGTGGAGGCCGATGGACGGCTCGTCGAGGATATAGATGACCCCCGTCAGCTCGCTTCCCATCTGCGAGGCGAGCCGGATGCGCTGCGACTCGCCGCCGCTCAAGGAAGGGCCGGGCCGATCGAGTGTGAGATAGCCGAGCCCCACGTCGAGCAAGAAGCGCAGCCGGTTGCCGATCTCTTTCAAAAGCTCGGCGGCGACCACCTTGTCGCTGCCCTGCAGCGGCAGCTCCCCGAGGAACTGCATCGCCTGGTCGATGGTCATGCCCGACACTTCGACGATGCTCTTGCCGCGCTGCTCGCCCACGTCGCCGATGCTCACCGCGCGGCTCTCGGGCCGCAGGCGCTCGCCCTTGCAGGCGCTGCAGGCCTTGTCGCTGAAGTAGCGGAGGTAGTGCTTGCGCATGCTCTCGGAGGTGGTCTCCTTGAAGCGGCGCATGAGCATGGGGATGATTCCTTCGAACGACGTCTTGTACGTCCCGCTGCGGCCGCCTTCGCTCCAGCGGATGCTCATGGTCTCGTCGCCCGAGCCGTGGAGGAGCAGATCGCGCAGCTCGCGGGGCAGGTCCTTCCAGGGCTTGTCGAGCGGCACCTTGAAGGACTGCGAGAGCGACTCGATCATGCGGTAGGTCCAGCCGCCCTGCCGCTCGAGCGCGTGCGTCCACGGCTCGACGGCCCCGCCGCGGATCGACTTGGTCGGGTCGGGGATGACGAGGTCGGGGTCCATCTCGGGGCGCGTGCCGAGGCCGTTGCACTCGTGGCACATGCCTAGCGGGTTGTTGAAGGAGAAGCTGTGGGGAGCGAGCTCGGGAAAGCTGATCCCATCGACCGGACAGCTCAGGTGCTCGCTGTACATGCTGAAGGTCTCGCCGGCCTTGGGCAGCGCGGTGATGGCGTGCAGCACGCCCTTGCCCTCCTTCAGCGCCGTCTCCACCGAGTCGGTGAGCCGGCGGGAGCCTTCTTCGCCCTTGATGACGAGGCGGTCGACCACCACGGCGATGTCGTGCTTGCGCTTCTTGTCGAGGTCGATGTCCTCGTCCAGATCGCGGATCACGCCGTCGACGCGGGCGCGCGCGAATCCTCGCTTGCGCGCGTCGGCCAGCACTTCCTTGTGCTCGCCCTTGCGCTGCTCGATGAGAGGCGCCAGCAGCGTGAGCTTGGTGCCCTCGGGCAGCTTGGACAGCTCCTCGGCGATCTGCTGCGCGCTCTGCTTGCCCACCCGCCGGCCGCAGATGGTGCAGTGCTGCTTGCCCACGGCCGCGTAGAGCACGCGCAGGTAGTCGTGGATCTCGGTGATGGTCCCGACGGTGGAGCGGGGGTTGTTGGAGGCGGCCTTCTGCTCGATGGAGATGGTGGGCGACAGCCCGCGGATGACGTCGTAATGCGGCTTCTCCATCTGCCCGAGGAACTGGCGCGCGTAGGCGGAGAGGCTCTCCACGTAGCGGCGCTGGCCCTCGGCGTAGAGCGTGTCGAAGGCGAGCGAGCTCTTGCCGCTACCGGAGACGCCCGTGAAGACCACGAGCTTCTTCTTGGGAATCTCCAGCGTGATGCCCTTGAGGTTGTGCTCTCGGGCACCCTTGACGAGGATGGTTTCGGGCTCCACTACGGCGCCTTCCTGGGCGAGAGGGAACGAAAAAGAATAACGGCGAGCAGCGCCAGCGACAACCAGCCCGGCCAGTCGCCCAGCGTTTCGTAGACTGTCGTGCCTTCCATCATGGGCACGTCGCTCAGCGCGATGCCCCGCTCGTTGCGCCCGATTCGCTGCACCACCCGGCCCGTTGCGTCGACGAAGGCGCTGATCCCGGTGCTGGTCGCGCGCACCAGCCAACGCCGGTGCTCGATCGATCGCACCGCCGCCAGCATGAGGTGCTGCTCCTGCTCGTGGCCCGCGCCGTACCACGAGTCGTTGGTCAGGTTGACCATGGCGTGGGGGCGGCCCTCGCCGCGGTCGCGCATGATCTCGCGCACGATGCCGGGAAGGATGTCCTCGTAGCAGATGAAGGTCGCGAACCGCCATCGCTTCCAGTGCAAGGGCGCCGTGGTGGTGCCGCGCGTGAGGTGCGAAGCGAGCGGCGACCATCGGTAGATCTGCGGAAACCACTCGGCGCCCGGGATGTACTCGCCGAAAGCGAGCAGCTGGATCTTGTCGTAGTGGTCGCCGATGCGACCCGCTTCGTCGATGAGGATGGCGCTGTTCCAGACGTCATTTCCGGAGACGCGCATCACGCCGGCGATGAGCGCCACCGGCGCGGGGCCGCGGATGTCCCGTCCGTCCTTTTCGCCCTCGGCGACGCCGCGGAGGTTGAAGCCCACCTCGGGCCAGACGACCAGGTCCGCACCCCGCCCGTGCAGCTCGGCGGTCTGCGACCAGAGCGTGCGGACGGAGAGGTAGGGGTTGGCGTGCAGGTCAATCTCGCCCACGTTGGGCTGGGCGATTCCGACGCGGACGTGCGGCGCCGCATTCTCCGCCGCCTCGACGCGGACCATGCGCCAGAACCCGTAGACGCCGCTCGCGGCGAGACAGAGGAGCGAGCCGTACATGGCGATCACCCGCGCGCGACGGCCCTCGCGCCAGGCCAGCAGACCGTCGAAAAACGAGCCGTTCACGGTGGCCTGCAACGCGCTGAGGATGAGCGGTCCGCCCAGGTCGGCGATCTGCGCCAGCGGCAGCACCGGCATGAGCGCGACCCCCGTGTAGCTCTGGAAGAGGAGCGGATAGACGAACTCGACGGCCGTGAGCGTGATGGGCAGGAGCGCGGCCATGGGCCAGCCCGTGCGCGTCCACATCCAGCGCAGCGCCATCGCCATGACGCCGAAGAGCAGCCCCTGCGCCGCGCAGAGAGCGAGGTATCCGAGGAACGCCAGCGGGAGCGGCGCGAAGGCGAAGACCGAAAGCGTGTGGATGATCCAGGTGTACCCGCCGAGGTGCGTGACGAATCCCATCCAGGCGCCGCGGGCGAGCGCCTGCCGCGGCGTGGCGTCGCGCAGCGAGTAGAGCAGCGGCAAGAAGCAGACGAGCGCCAGCGGCCAGATGCCGAAGCCGACCCAGGAGAGGAAGTACAGGACGCCGGAGAGCGTCGGCAGAAGGAGCGGCCGCAAGCGGTGCATGAAGCGCCGTCATGTAACATGGGGGGCCATGGCAGTGCTGCTCAACCAGACGTCGAACTTGCGCGTGCGCATCGAGCTGCTCAGGCGCCTTTCGGATGGCGCGCGCTCGCCCGCGTCGCTCGAGATGCAGGTCGGGGTCGAACGCTACGAGAACCGCCACCGCAGCTTCGCCCCGCTCATCCTGGTCCAGCGCGCCACGCTGCTCGACATGGACCTGATCCAGTTCCTCCAGTCGCTCGAGCAGCTGCTCGCTGGAAAGGCGGAGGAGGCGGCGCTGGAGGCGAGCGTCGAGCCGGCCATCGGGCTGCGCCTCGCGGGCGGGCCGGACGCGTTCCTGGTCGAAGTGGGCATCGATCTACTCAATGTACTTGAATTGGTCGGGGGAATGGCGGGCGAGCGCGGCGCGGATCTCGCTCTCTATCGCTTCGCAGCGAACAAGCGCGCCGCCCTGGCGTTCTGCGCCGGGCTCCTCGAGGAGTTCGCGAGGTTCCCCACCGATCCCTCCAAGGTCAGCCCGGGCGAGCCGGCCTAGCAACCGAGCGGGAACGCGGCATGCAGCCGCAGGCACTCGCGCGGCGGATCGACGTGGTAGTGGAAGCGCCATCCGTCGAGGTAGAGCAAGAGCTCGGCGGCGGCCATCGAGTCGACCGAATCGGACCGCATGCCGCTGAGCAGCTCGGCGATCTCGCTCAGACTCGTCAAGAGCCGCTTTTGGATGGGGAAGGGAACTTCCTCGAGCGGCCGGTTGAAGACGGGGCGATAGTTGGGCACGGCACGGCCTCCTATTTGAGCGCCTGCAACAACCTTACGACTCGCTCTCGCTCGGCGGAATCGTCCTGGAGCCTGAGCGACCTGCGGTACCAATCGGCGGCGGCGGACTTGTTGCCCTTCTTCGCTTCGACCTCGCCCATCATCTTGCTGGCGCGCGCTTTGTCGCTCCGGGAGAGGCGCGACTTCCTCAAGAGGTTGCGCAGGATCGGCTCGGCGATGGAGGGCTTTCCCGTCCAGATGGCTTTCTGGGCGCGGTCCAAGTTGGATTTGTAACGGCTTGCCGGTCCCCTTGGTCCGGGTGCGCGTCCGGGTTCTGGTTCGGGTTCGGAATCTGGTTTGGGTTCGGGTTTTGAAGCGCCTGCCGCGACGGGACCCGCCGGCGGGAGGGGCGGGTTCTTCTTGGATCGCGCGATGGCGATGGCGCCGAGGAGCAGGGCGAAGGTGATCGCTGCCAGCGCGGTGCGGGGCCACCGGGCCGGGAGCACGAAGGGCACCCAGTTGGGAATGCCCGGCGGCTTCTCCGGCGGCGGCGCGGCGACGTGGCCCATCATGGCGCGCTGCAGATCCGGGTCGAGCGGCTCGAGGGGCGGCGTTGACGGCCCCTCCGGTTCGGGCCGCGGCAGCGCCACCACCGGGACCGGATCCTCGATGCTCTCCGACCCGTCCTCCATCAGCGCGGTGTCCGCGATGGGGGCGAGCGCGCGCAGCATCAGCGCCAGCTCGTCGCCTGACCATCGCCGCTGCGCCGGGTCCTTGGCGAGGAGCTGCGCGAGGAGTTCCTCCAGCTCGTCGTTCACGCGCCGCCCCACGTCGCGCAGCCGCAGCGGCGGGTGCTCGCGGTGCGCCGCGAGCAGCTCTTGGGAGGTGCTGCCCATGAAGGGCAGCCGGCCGGAAAGGAGGTGGAAGAGCAGCACGCCGACCGAGTAGAGATCGCTGCGCCCATCGACCGGCTTGCCCGCCGCCTCCTCGGGCGACATGTACGCCGCGCTGGAGAGGGGCAGCGCGCCGGCGTAGCGCAGGCCGGCCTTGCCGAGCAGGTGCGCCGTGCCCGCATCGAGCAGCACGGCCTGCTCGGCGCCGCCCTGCAGGCGCCTCAGACCCACGTTGGCGGGCTTGAGATCGAGGTGGAAGATGCCGCCGCTGTGCATCGACGCCAGCGCCTCGGAGATCTGGGCGCAGAGATCGAGCGCCCGCGGCGCCAGCACGCGGCCGCGGGCGCGCAGCTCGTCGGCCAGCGTCTCCTCGCCGCCGCTCTGGTAGACGAGGACCAACGCGCTCACCAGATGCACCCCGGCGGTGGAGAGCCGCGCGATGTTGGGATGGTCCAGCTCGGGCGCCAGACCCAGTCGCTGCGCCTCGGCGAGGAAACGCTGCACGCTGTTCGGGTCGGGCGCGTAGCGGCGCAAGAGCTTGAGCACCGCCGAGTGGCCCTGCGGGTCCTCGGCCAGCCAGGAGGTCGCAAAGCGGCCCTGACCCAGCTCGCGCACCAGCTTGTAGCCGGCCACGTCGAGCTGCTGCAGCGGTGAGTCCGGCGGCTCGGGATGCACCAGCCCCTGGCACTTGTCGCACAGCGTCTGCGACGCCACGTGCGGCGTGAAGAGCGCCCCACAGCTCGCGCAGGTCACCGGCGCGTAGGTGGGGCGGGTCTCCATCGGGAGAAGACTTTACGTCAAGAGGCCGTTGAGCACGAGGTCGAAGCCGGCCGTGAACTGCTGCATCAGCTCCTCGTTCATGCCGCGCGCGCCGTGGAAGAGATAGCCGGCGGTCTGCATGTCTTGAAGCACGGTGGCGACGTTCTCGACGTCCAGCTCGGAACGGAAGCGCCCCTGCTTGATGCCCAGCCTGAGGACCTCGATGACGTTCTGGCGGCCGAGGTCGCGCAGCTCCTCCCAGCTCTCGGACCACATGGGGAGCAGCTCCTTCGTCTTGCCGAAGAGGAGGTCCTTGACGAGCGGGCTGCGCTCGAGCTTCTCGAACGCGAAGAGCGCCATCTTGCCGAGGAGTTGGTCGGCTGGCTCGCGCGGGTCGATGAGCTTCGACACCTCGGCGACCCACTCGCGCACCTCGCGGTGCAGGGCCTGGTAGAAGAGGTCCTCCTTCGATACGGCCGCCAGATAGATGGTGCCCTTGGCGACGCCGGCGGCCTTGGCGATCTCGTCTACCGAAGTCTTCTTGAACCCCCGGCGCGAGAACGCGCGCGCCGCCTCGACCAGGATGGATTCCTTTTTCGCCAGCTCCATGCGATTCCTGAATCATCGTTTTGCTCAGCGGAGTCAAGTTGCCTTCCGAGAAGCTCCCCGAGGAATTCGCGCCCACCGGCCCGAAGCTGTCCAAGTTCCCCATCCAGCCCGCCCCGCCTTTGCAGCCGCGCCTCTTCCCCGACGAGGCGCGCTTCGCGCTGCGGCTGGCGGTGCTGGCGGGTGGCGCGGAGCTGGCGGCGTGGGCGTGGCTCGCGCATCTCGATCGCAGGTCTGTCGTGGCGCTCGCAGCGCTGCGGCTACTCAGGCCGCTCTGGGCGTGGCTAGGGATGCGCGTTCCGCGGCCGGCCGTCGCGCTCGCGCTTCTGGGCGGGGCGCTGCTGGCCGACGCGCGCGGCGTGGGTGCGGTGGCGGGACTCGCTGCGCTGGGCGATCTTTGCGCGAGCTGCATCGGCGACAGCGTGACGGTCGAGCGCCGCGCCGCCGCCTATGCGTGGCTCGACATGGGGCAGGCGCTGGGCGCCGTCTTGGGGCTGGCCATCGCGGCGGTCCTGCCGCAGTTCGTGCCGCACGCGGCGGCGGCCGCGCTGATCGTGGCGGCGGTGGGCGTTCGCGATCTGCGCGATCGCGGAACGCCTCGCTCGGCCTGGCCCGGGCGGGCGTATCTGTCGGCGCTCTTGGCGCCGTTGGCGTGGCAGCTGTGCGGCTTCGCCTTCCTGGTCGGGTTTGCGGGAGCGAGGCTCAGCCCCGGCTGGATCGGCGCGCTCGCGCTCATCGCCGGAATGGCGCTCGCCGCGCGCCTCGAGCCGCGCATGCCCAACGCGATCCTTTTTTCGCGTCTCGCCGCGGTGATGGCGCTGGTCGCATGGGCGTTGGGATTCGCGCCGCTGGCCAGCTTCTCACTGGGGGCGATGTTTGCCGCCATTCCCGCAGCGGTGGCACGGGGCGCGGGAGAGATGGAGCGGCCGCTGGTCTCGTCGCTGGCGTGGTCGGCGCTGTTTGCGGGCGCGGCACTGGCGGCCGTGATATGAATGAGCGCTCATTCAGTGAGGTGTCCGCCATGGCCATCGAGGCGCCCTTCACTCCCGAGCACGACATGTTCCGCCGCACGCTGCGCGACTACGTCGAGCGTGAGTTGGCGCCGCACGCGCTGGAATGGGACGAGGCGGGCATCTTCCCGCGCGAAGTGTTCACGGGCATGGCCGAGATCGGCGCGCTGGGCATCAACTATCCCGAGGAGCTGGGCGGGTCCGGCGGCGACTACTGGTACGTGGTAGTGCTGGCCGAGGAGTTGGTGCGCAGCCGCAACGGCGGCGTCAACATGGCGCTCCTGGTGCAGTCGCAGATGGCCACGCCCATCATCAACGAGATCGGCACCGCCGAGCAGAAGAAGGAGTTCCTCGCCCCCGCACTGGCGGGCGAGAAGATCGCAGCGCTGGGCATCTCCGAGCCCGACGCGGGCAGCGACGTGGCCAACATCAAGACCAGCGCGCGGCGCGTGGGCGACGAGTACGTCATCAACGGCGCCAAGATGTGGATCACCAACGGCACGCGCGCGGACTTCATCACGCTGGCGGTGCGGACGGGCGGGGCGGGGTACGGCGGAATTTCCCTCGTCACGTTTCCGACCGACGTCAAAGGATTTTCGGTCAGCAAGAAATTGTCGAAAGTCGGCAACCTCGCGTCCGACACGGCCCTGCTGTTCTTCGAGGATTGCAAAATCCCCGTCCGCTACCTGCTCGGCGCGGAGAACGAGGGCTTCTACCACGTCATGACCAACTTCCAGGGCGAACGGCTGGTGGCGGCCATCGGCGCCGTCTCCGGAATGCAGCAGTTGGTCGAGGAATCGCTCCGCTACGGCAACGAGCGGGCCGCCTTCGACAAGCCGCTGGTGAAGTACCAAGTCTGGCGGCACAGGTTCGTCGAGCACCTCACCGGCGTCGAGGCGGCGCGCTGGCTCACCTACCGCGCCGTCGATCTCTTCAACCGCCGCGAGCCGGCGGTCAAGGAGATCAGCATGGCCAAGCTCTTCGCCTGCGACTTGATGCAGAAAGTCGTCTACGACTGTCAGCAGTTCCACGGCGGCATGGGCTACGTGGTGGAAACGGCGGTTGGGCGCGCCTTCCGCGACGCGCGGCTACTCACCATCGGCGGCGGCACGAGCGAGATCATGAAGGAGATCATCGCCAAGCTCGTCCCGGGCTTCTGACGCAACTGCCTGTCACGGGTAGAGTGCGCGCACATGCGCGACGAATCGCTGCCGTTCCACGTCCTGCGCCCCTTCGAGCGGTTCGCGTTTCGCGCGATGCGCTTCGTCAACGAGGGGGCGGGCGCGGGCCTGGGCCGCTTCTGGCAGCGCTTCTTCATCACGCCGACGGTCGGCATCTTCGTCTCGCGCCGCATCGTGGTGCGCGGCCTGGAGCGGCTCGCCGCCATCCCCGACGGCGCGCCCATTCTGCTGGTGGCGAATCACCGGACCTTCTTCGACCTGTTCATCCTCGGCTGGGCGCTCATCCGCTACGGGGGGCTGCGCAGCCGGTTCTCCTTTCCCGTGCGGGCGAACTTCTTCTACGAGAATCCGGTCGGGTTGCTCATCTGCCTGGTCATGTCGGGTGGGACGATGTTCCCGCCTTTCTTTCGCGCCGCCGAGAAGAAGGCCTTCAACAAGCACTCGCTCGGGATCCTCATCGGGAAAATGAAGCAGCCCGGGCAGCTGATCGGCTTCCATCCCGAGGGCACGCGCAGCAAGACGGACGATCCTTACACGCTCTTGCCCGCGCAGCCCGGCGTGGGCGAGCTGGCGCTCAAGGCGCGCCCGGTCGTGGTGCCGGCGTTCATCACGGGGCTGACGAACAGCGCCGGGGACGAGCTGAAGGCGAACCTGCGCCGCGAGCGGCCCGTCTACGCGGTCTTCGGCGCGCCGGTCGAGCTTCCCCGGTTCGAAGGCGAGACGCGGCTCTCTCACCACAAGAAGTGCGCCGACCTCTTCGCCGAGCGCATCCGCGCGCTCGGTCAGGAAGAGAAGGAGCTTCGGCTCAGCGCGGCTTCTCCGGCTGCGCGCTCTTGACGGTGACGAGCCTCGGGCGGAGCAGATTCGCGATGGTCTTCTCCAACTCCTGCGACTCGAACGGCTTGCCGATGTAGCCCTGCGCGCCCATCAGCTCGGCCTCCCACTCGAAGCCGAAGCCGGAGATGATCACCACCGGCACTTCCTTCAACTCCTGCGTCGCGCGCATCCGCTGCAGCATCTCGCGGCCGTTCATGACCGGCATCTGCAAGTCGAGCAGCACCAGGAGCGGCGGCTTTTCCATCAGCTTCGCCAGCGCTTCCTCGCCGTTGGCCGCCTCTTCCACCTGGTAACCCTTCATCTCCAGCGCCATGCGCAGGCCGGAGCGGAAGTCGGCGTCGTCGTCGACGACGAGGATGTAGGGCCAGCGCCGCATGGTTTCATGATTTAACGACTCGGCAGGGGAAACGGAAGGGGGCGCTCGCCCGCCAGCTGACCGGTTGACGCTTCGTGCTAAAGCCTCACTATCGCGGTGGAAAGGGCTCATGGCAGCAGATCAAGGCCGCCGTGCCCGACCCGCGGGCGCGGGTCATCAAGCAAAGGTCGCGCTCAGGGTCGCCGCCCCGCGCGGCGCCTATGCGGCGCGGGTGCTGCGCGGCGTCATGGCGGACTGGACGCTGAAAGTCGGGGGGTCGGAGCTGTCCCTCTCACTGGTGACGGACCGCGAGATTCGCCGGCTGAACTGCGCCTGGCGCGGCCTGGACGAGACGACCGACGTGCTTTCGTTCGAGCTGGGCGTGCCGGGCGGCCCGCTGGGAGACGTGGTCATTTCGCTCGAGACGGCGCGCCGGCAGGCGCTCGAGGGCGGCTGGCCGCTCGGGCACGAGCTGCGCCGGCTCTTCGCCCACGGGCTGCTCCATTGCCGCGGATACGATCACGACAACCCGCGCAACGCCGGCCTGATGGCAGCGGCGGAGCGCCGCCTCCTGGGCCGCGCCGGCATGGTGGGCGAGTCATATCCCGAGCTTCACGCCGCCGGGAAGCCGCTGAGCCGCCGGCCGCCCACCCCCTCCGGGCGCGCGAAAAAAAAATAATTATTTTTTTTCGCCGATGGAGCGAAATGGGCAAGGTGCCCAAAATCGGGGTCCGAAAATGGAACGAAAAAAAATTATTTTTATTTTTCGTGGGCTGGCGCGGACCCCCTTTTCAGGCTAGGAACAGGGGCCATGGCCGCCATGCCCCCGGAACTAGACGAATTGACCAACCGGTTCGACGCCCTCCGGGGGGCGCTTTGACATCGACCGCAAGCGGGCGCGCATCGATCTGATCGAACGGGAGAGCGCCCAGCCGGGCTTTTGGGACGACCAGAAGCGCGCCCAGTCATTGAGCAAGGAGAAGAGCGGCCTCCAGCTGCAGCTCGCCCAGTATGAGCGCGAACGCCAGAAGCTGGAGGACGCCGTCGCGCTCTGGCAGCTTGCCGAGGAAGCCAACGACGAGGTCACCCGCGCCGAGGCCAAGACCGCCGCCGCCGAGGCGCGCGCCGCAGCCCAGCGGCTCGAGCTGTCGAAGATGCTCTCCGGCCCTCAGGACCACCTCAACGCCATCGTCGAGATCAACGCCGGCGCGGGCGGTACCGAGTCGCAGGACTGGGCGCAGATGCTCTACCGCATGTACACTCGCTATTGCGAGCGGAAGGGTTGGCAGGTGGAGCAGGGCGACTTCCAGCCCGGCGAGGAAGCGGGCTTGAAGAGCGTCAGCTTCATCGCCCGCGGCGATCACGCCTACGGCTGGCTCAAGGCCGAGGTGGGCGTGCACCGGCTGGTGCGCATCTCCCCCTTCGATTCCAATGCCCGCCGGCACACTTCCTTCGCCAGCGTGTTCGTCTATCCTGAGGTGGACGAGGACATCGATGTGGACATCAATCCCAACGACGTGCGCATCGACACCTTCCGCGCCTCGGGCGCGGGCGGCCAGAAAGTCAACAAGACCGACTCGGCCATCCGCATGACGCACATTCCCACTGGCATCGTCGTCTCCATGCAGAACGAGCGCAGCCAGCACAAGAACCGCGATATGGCGTGGAAGGTGCTCAAGTCGAGGTTGTACGAGCTGGGGCTTCGCAAGCAGCAGGCCGAGCGCGACAAGATCGAAGCGGGCAAGGCCGACAACTCGTTCGGCTCGCAGATCCGCAACTACGTGCTGGCGCCCTATCGCATGGTCAAGGACGTGCGCACCGGCGTGGAGAGCGGTAACACCGAAGCGGTGCTGGACGGAGATCTGGACCCATTCATCAGCGCATATCTCCTCGGTGTGCGCCGCAAGGACCGACCAGGCAGCGAGCCGGAGGCATAAATGGCCATCATTCATTACGACGTCGTCTTCGAGAAGGGCAGCCCGAATCTAATGGTGATCAAGGAGAAGCTCGACCAGCGCATGGGGCTGCGCACGCATCTGGTGAAGGACTCCATCGAGAAGGGCCACCGCTGGCCGCATATCGGGGAGGTGCGCGAGTCGGGCACCTTCGAGTGCGACGAGTGCGAGGACTCCGATCTGGAGATGACCGTCGGGAGCGACGGCGTGCGCATCTCCTGCGTCCCGAACAGCACCCATCCCTATTTCCGCGAGTCGGCGCTGGCCTCGCTCATTGATTTGGGCGGCAGCTTCGACGCCAAGCTGCACCCGTTCGTCGGCAAGAAGTGGAGCGAGCTGTCCCCGGCGGAAAAGCAGGTCGGCTGGCGCTGAATCCGCCCGCCGGGGGCGGCCCGCGTTCGAGATGACAGAGGGGCGCGCCGCGGAGTAAAGAGACCGTCCCCATGGCCGACACTCCACAGCCGGGAGCGACGAGCTCGATCGAAGACCAGATCCGCTTGCGCGAGCAGAAGGCCGAGGCGCTGCGATCGCTCGGCGCGCATCCCTACGGGAACGGCGTCGTCGTCCCGCACACCACCGGCTTCGTGCGCACGCGCCACGCCAGGGACGATGCCGCCGCGCTGGAGGCCGAGCAGACCGAGTACAGCCTGGCAGGCCGCGTGATGGCGCTGCGCTCGATGGGCAAAGCCAGCTTCCTCGGCATCCGCGACCGCGACGGAGATCTGCAGATCTTCGTCAAGAAGGACAAGGTCGGCGACGCCGGCTACGAGCTGCTCAAGCTGACCGACCTGGGCGACATCGTCTTCGCGCGCGGCCGCGCCATGCGCACGCGCACCGGCGAATTGTCCATCGAGGCGGTCGAGTTCAAGCTGCTCACCAAGGCGCTGCGCCCGCTGCCGGAGAAGTGGCACGGCCTCACCGATCACGAGACGCGCTACCGCCAGCGCTACGTCGACCTGGCGGTCAACCTCGAAGTGCGCGAGGTGTTCCGGCGGCGCACCAAGATCATCGCCGGCTTGCGCCGCTTCCTCGACGAGCGCGATTTCCTCGAGGTGGAAACGCCCATCCTGCACAAGCCGGAGGAGGCGGGCGGCGCGACGGCGCGGCCGTTCGAGACGCACCACAACGCGCTCGACCTCGATCTCAAGCTGCGCATCGCGCTCGAGCTGCACCTCAAGCGGCTCATCGTGGGCGGGCTGGAGCGGGTCTACGAGCTGGGCCGCGTCTTCCGCAACGAGGGCATCGACCGCCGCCACAATCCCGAATTCACCATGCTCGAGTTCTACCAGGCGTACGCGACGTACGAGGACCTCATGTCGTTGACCGAGACGCTCGTCTCGCGGCTGGCCCGCGAAGTGACGGGCGCGCTGGTGGCGCCGTTCGAGGGCGCGCTGGTCGACTACTCGCCGCCCTGGCAGCGCCTCTCGATGGTCGGCGAGGTCGGCAAGCTGCTCGCCCCTGACGCGCAGGGGCTCTCCAGGCAGCTCGACGCGCTCGCGCGGCTTCCGGACGAGGGTTGGCTCAAGAACGCCAGCGACGCGGAAGCGCGCCACAAGTTCGGTAAAGCACATTCCCCCGGCGCGAAGATCGCCTGGGCCTTCGAAGCGTTCATCGAACCGATGTTGCCTCGCGAGCGGCCCTGCTTCGTCATCGACTTCCCGCTGGAAGTCTCGCCGCTGGCGCGCAAGCGCGATTCCGAACCGCGCCTCGTCGATCGCTTCGAGGCCTACGCGGGCGGGATGGAGATCGCCAACGCCTTCTCCGAGCTCAACGACCCGCGCGACCAGGAAGCGCGTTTCCGCGCGCAGGTCGAGGCGGCGGCGCGCGGCGACGCGGAGACGATGCCTTACGATCGCGACTACATCCGCGCGCTCGAGTTCGGCATGCCGCCCACTGCCGGCGAGGGAATCGGCGTCGACCGGCTGGCGATGCTCCTCACCGACTCGCCCAGCATCCGCGACGTCATTCTTTTCCCCCTGCTCAAGCCCGCTCCCGAGGAGGGCGGCCGTTGAGGTTCCGCAAGCGCGCATTCGCGGTGGCGCTGTTGTGCTTTGGAGCGGCCTTCGGCGGGCAACTGGCGCTGCGCGCTTTTTTGAGCAACGCCAGCCTGCTCTCGCCCGACGCGGTGATGGCCGTCTCTTTCGGGGCCGAAGCGCTGGCGTTCCTCGCCATCGGGTTTTTCGTCAGCTTTCTCGCCAAGGGATTCGGCGGGCGCGAGATGGGGCTGGCTTCGCTCCTGCTCGCCATCGCCGCGTTTTTCGCGCTGCGCTTCATGAAGCCGCCGTCGTTCTCGTACGACCGCTTCTTCGCCACGACGGAGGAGCTGTTGGCCTGGGCCGCCCTCACCGGCGCCGCCGCCTGGCTGCTGGGGATGTGGGGCGCATCCGGCGGCGTCCTGCTGGGCGCCGCGGGCACCCCCGACCTGCGATTCGGATATGAAGCGGGTATCGCCCGCACGCATCTGCGATTGAACCGCCGGACGGCGGCGATATTGATCGCATTGGGATTGATCCCTCCAGGACTCTTGTTCGCGGCGGGCGTGGCCGCGTCGCTGCGCTACCACAAAGGGCCGGAGGCGAGCGCCGCGGGGGTGATCATCGCCGCCGCCTCGGTCATCGGGGCGCTGGTGCTCCTCGGGCGATGGATCCAGGCGCGCGCCGCCACCGCGCGGCTCCAGCCCGGCCAGCGCCGCAAGCGGCCCGCCACGGTGGTGATGACCGCCATCTCCATCGCCGGCGTGGCCGTCGGGGTCTGGGCGCTCACCGTGGTGCTCTCGGTGATGAGCGGGTTCGAGTCGGACCTGAAGCACAAGATCCTCGGCACCAATTCGCACGCGTATCTTTTGAAGTTCAGCAACGACTTCTCGGAATGGAAGTCGATCATGCCCAAGGTATCCGCGGTGCCGGGCGTGGTGGGAGTGTCGCCGTTCATCCTGAACGAGGTGATCATTTCGCACGGCCAGACCGTCACTGGGGCGGAGTTCAAGGGAATCGACCCGGCCACGGTCGGCAGCGTGAGCGAGCTGCCGCGGCAGGTGATCGCGGGTGACCTGGCCTGGATCGGAAGGCCGCAGGACATCCCCGGCACCGTGGTGGAGCCGCGCTCCGACGCCTCGAAGCAACTGGAAGGCCCCGAATACCAGCAATACCTCGAAGACACCTTGAAGCGCCGCCAGCTCCACGCCGACGAGACGGAGAAGAAGCTCGATCCGGAGGCGTTGCGCAACCTGCCGGGCATCTGCATCGGGAAGGAGATGTCGCACCAGCTACGTGCATGGGTGGGCGACGTCCTCAACGTGCTCACGCCGCTGGGCGAGATGACCCCGACGGGGCCCGTGCCGCGCAGCCGGCCGTTCCGCGTCGCCTGCATCCTCTATTCGGGGATGTATGAATACGATTCGAAGTTCGTCTACGTCGGCCTTTCCGAGGCGCAGAAGTTCTTCCGGATGGGCAACAACGTCGTCGGCCTGGAGTTGAAATTCCACGACGTGGACGCCGCCCGCGCCGAGGGGCGCCGCGTGGTCGCCGCGCTGGGAGGCTTTCCCTATCGCATCAAGGATTGGGCCGAGCTGAACCGCAACCTCTTCTCGGCATTGAAGCTGGAAAAGCTCGCCATGGCGATCATCCTGACCTTCATCGTGCTGGTGGCGTGCTTCAACATCCTCAGCACGCTGATCATGCTGGTATTGGAGAAGACGAAGGAGATCTCGATATTGAAATCGATGGGCGCGCGCGACGCCTCGGTGATGAAGATCTTCGTGCTCGAGGGATTGATCATCGGATCCATCGGCACCGCCATGGGGTTGCTCCTCGGGCTCGCATGCTGCTCGTTCATCGAGCGATACGGGTTGCAGCTCGATCCCGACGTCTATTACATCTCCAATCTGCCGGTGAATGTCGACAGCGGGCAATTCGCCGCGGTGGCGCTCATCTCAATCGCCTTGAGCTATCTGGCCACTCTGTACCCCGCCACCAAGGCGAGCCGCCTTTCCCCCGTCGACGGGCTGCGGGAGGAATGACGATGGCGGCCCTCCTCGAAGCGCGCGGCGTGCACAAGTCGTACTGGCTGGGAGAGAAGGAGATCCACGTCCTGCGCGGCGCCTCGTTTTCGCTCAACGCGGGGGAGATGGCATCGCTGGTCGGTCCGAGCGGCGTGGGGAAGAGCACCTTCCTGCACGTGGTCGGCACGCTCGATCCGCCCACGGCGGGGGAGGTCCTCTTCGAAGGACAGGACGCTTTCGCCATGACCGAGGAGCAGCTGGCAGCGTTCCGCAACAATAGCGTCGGGTTCGTATTTCAATTCCATTATCTATTGCCGGAATTCACCGCCTTGCAGAACACGGCCATGCCCGGGCTCATCCACCGGCTGGCGCGCGACCAGGCCGAGGCGCAGGCGCGCGAGATGCTGGAGATCGTCGGCCTCAGCCACCGCCTCGACCACAAGCCGGGCGAGCTGTCGGGCGGCGAGCAGCAGCGTGTCGCCCTCGCCCGCGCGCTGGTGCTCAAGCCGCGGCTGCTCCTGGCCGACGAGCCCACCGGCAACCTCGACGAGGCCACCGGCGAGGGTATCCATCAGCTGCTGGTGGAATTGAACCAGCGCCTCGGCATCGCCGCCATCGTGGTGACGCACAACCCGCGACTCGCCGAGCGCATGCCCCGGCGGTTGCGGCTCTGGGAAGGGCAGGTGATCGAGGCGTGAGGACGTCGAACGTCGCCATCGTCTTCACCGACATCAAGGGGTTCTCCGAGCGGACCGGCCGCCAATCGCACGAGGAAAACAAGCGCATGCTGCGGCTGCACGACGCTCTGCTCATGCCGGTCTTCCGCGCCTTCGACGGCCGGCTGGTCAAGACCATCGGCGACGCGTTCCTCGTGGTCTTTTCCAGCCCGACGCGCGCCGTGCTCTGCGGCGTGGCCATCCAGGATCGCCTCTGGGACTACAACCGTCGCGTGCCCGCGCCGGACCAGATCCACGTCCGCGTCGCCATCAACCTCGGCGAGGTGCGCGAGGAGAAAGGCGACGTGTTCGGCGAGCCGGTCAACATCTCCGCGCGTGTCGAGAGCATCGCCGAAGCGGGCGAGGTCCTCTTCACCGAAGCGATCTACCTGGCGATGAACAAGGCGGAGGTGCCGGCCGAGGAGGCGGGTACGCACCAGCTCAAGGGCATCTCGACGCCCATCCGACTTTGGCGCGTGCCGCGCGGGCAGTACAAGCTGGAGGCGGCGCCGCCCCAGGGCGAGCAGGCGCCCTATGGCGGGCTGGGGTTGTCGCGGGCGGGAAAGCTGCCGCCCTCCGATCCCGAGTCGCTCTCCAGAGAGACGGAGATCGTGCCGCAGCTTTGGGCGGGGGCGGAGGCGTTGCAGCGCGCGGCCACCGGCGTGCTGCCGCGATTGCGCCAGGCCTCGCTGCCCATGCTGAAGCGCGTACGCGAGGCGTCGCGGCCGGCGGTATCGAGGGTTCGCATGGCGTTTGGCCGCATTCCGGAGCGCCGGCGGGGGCCGGTCATCATCGGCGCGGCCGCGGTCATCGTTGCGATCATTTATTTTCTCGGGCGGGGCGACCCGGTGGAGCGCGCGGTCGACCGCGGCGACGTGCGCGGGGCGCGCGCGCTGTTGCAGAAGATGCCGCCGGGGCCGGCGAGGACGTACGACGAGGGGCGCATCGAGGAGGCGCGCGGCGCGTTTGGCACGGCGGCTTCGCGCTACGCGGCGGCGGAGCGGGGCGGAGATCGCCGCGGCTGGCGCAGGCTGATCAAAATGACGAAGAACGATCGCTGCAGCGCGCGCGAGAGCGGCGCTCGCGCGCTGGGCGGCCTGGGCGACCGCAACGCCATCTCCGCCCTCGAGTCGCTCGAAAAGGGCAGCTTTCCCGACGAGGGCGAAGACAGCCTCATCGGCCAGGTCTTCGGCTGCAGCAGCAGGCGCGCAGCGCGCGACGCGCTACAGCGCCTGCGACCAGGCGACTAAGCCAAAACCAAAACCACAAACGAAAACCACAAACGAAAACGAAGAACGAAAACGAGCACGCGCAACGAGAACGAGAACGGTTTTCTTTTGAGGTTTTCGTTTTGGTTTTTCGGTTTCGTTGATGGTTTTCGTTTTGGTTTTCGTGGGGTGCAGCCTCGCGCCAGCCTGCGGTTGGCACTGCGGCTGCAATGTCTTGGTTGGTGTTTTTTCGTAGCTCGCTGCGCTCGCGCTGAGCTTCGATCGTCGTCCGTTCTTCATCGTCGTCCTCCGCTGCCGCTTTCAAAGGAGGACGACGATGAAGAATTGGACGACTCTTCCACACGAGAAGCTCATCGCATACCAGGCTGCGCGGAGGTTGCTATCGCTGGTGCGGAGGCTACCGGCAGGTCTGGGAGCGCGGATCAGAAGCGGGTCTATGCGATCGCCCGCGGTTTGTGAGGCCGCGGCGGCACTCGATATCGCTGCCGTCGCGGGCGGGTGCGCTGCCGACACTGCGGACGCAGGGGCAGCCTGCGCCCGCCGGGTCTATGCCCTGCTCAGCGGGCTTATCCGCTAGTGGCGGCTCAATCGAGTGAGCAACTGCATAGAGCCTCAATCCAGCAGCCAACGCGGCTTGTGCGGACTGCTCGGCGCACCAGCCCGCCGCAGCAGCCACGTCCATTGCCGCCACTGCCTCGCAGCCTTCACCGCGCGCAATGCCGTAGACACGCGCTTTGTCAGGCTCAGTCACGCGCCCAACAGCTTCCGCGATGTTGAGACACGCGCTCGTGGCAGCCCGCAGCGCCTGATCGCGGAGCTTGGCATCCGCAATCCTCGCCTCGCGAATAATGACCACCAGCTCGCGAGCGACCTGATAAGCGATCAGGTTCTGGTGTGGAAGAGTCGTCCAGTTCGTCATCGTCGTCCTCCTTTAAAAGCGGCAGCGGAGGACGACGATGACGAGCGGACGACGATCCGAAGCCAGCGCGAGCGCAGCGAGCTACGACAAACGACCAACGAGAACAACTGCAGCCGCAGTGCCAGCCGAAGGCTGGCGCGAGGCTGCCCGAGAACGAGCAACGAGAACGCGCAACGAGAACGAGCAACGAGAACGAAAACCAGAAGGCGAACCTCACCGCCCCAGTGTGTCGGCCGCAGCCCCCAGCGCTGCACGCGCTTCTTCTTCCGACAGCTTCCGCGCCGCCGCGCTCGCTCCCGCCGGCAACCACTTCGGCCACGGCTCGGCGTGCGTCACGTGCTTCCCCGACGCGGTGTGCTTCTCGGTCACCCTGTCCAGTCCCTTGAACGGCTTGGGCTGCAACCGCAACAGCGCCGGCCAAAGCCGTTTGTGCACGAACGTTCGTTTGCCCTCGAGGAACCGGCACGTGAGCACGTCCGGCGCATCTTGCACCTCGCTCAGCGCGCGAAAGATCTCGTGCGATCGCGGGTGCCCCCACCAACTCCCCCGGATGCGCTCGCCGGCGATCTCCTCCGCCAGCGACCCGTGTCCCGCCGCCCGCACCACGCCGTGCTCCTCGACGTAGCGAAGCGGGTTCATCGCGGCGTCTGGTCCTTGACGACGACGCCGCCCTTCATTACGAAGGGCACCGACTCCAGCGCGCGCACGTCGTGAAGCGGGTCGCCCGGGACGGCGATCAGGTCCGCGAATCGCCCGGGCTGCAGCGTGCCCACGTCCTTGGCGCGATCGAGCAGCTCGGCCGCCCATGCCGTGGCGGCGAGGATTGCGCGCGCCGGCGGCAGCCCATACCGCACCATGACGGCGAACTGCTTGGCGTTGTCGCCGTGGGGAAAGATCCCCGCGTCCGTCCCGAAGGCAAGTCGCACGCCGGCCTTGACGGCCTTGGCCCAATTGTCGCGCTGCAGCTGGCCGATGGCGCGCTCCTTGTCGACGTACTCCTTGGGGATGTGCAGCTCGTCGGCCTTCCCGAGGATGAAATCGTCGTTGTAGATGTCGCCGACGAGGAACGTGCCGCGCTCCTTCATCAGGCGGATGCCTTCGTCGTCGATGAGCGTTCCGTGCTCGATCGAGTCCACGCCGGCCCGCGTCGCGTCCTTGATGCTCTGCGTGCCGTGGGCGTGCGCCGCGATCCGGCGGCCGAGCCTGTGCGACTCCTCGACGGCGACGCGCAGCTCCTCGTAAGTGAACTGCGGCGCGCCGGGCGTGTCGCCGCGCGAGAAGACCCCGCCGCTCGCGGCCACCTTGATGAGGTCGACGCCGTGCTTGACCTGCGCGCGGATGACGTGACGGAGTTGATCCGCGCCGTCGGCGAGGGCGAAGTCGTGCTCGGCGGGGAAGAAATTGGTGCGCACGTTGGGCGGATAGTGGTTCAAGTCGCAATGGCCGCCGGTGATGCTGATGCACGGCCCCGACGCCACCACGCGCGGGCCGGGGAAATAGCCCTCGTTGATCAGATCGCGCAGGTCCTCGCCGACGAAAGGCGCCGAGGAGACGTCGCGCACGGTGGTGAATCCCGCCTCCAGCGTGCGGCGCGCGTGCACCACCGACACCATCGACAACTGCGGGAGAGACGTCTTGAAGGGCCAGATGTCCTCGAAGTGGTCGGAGCGGGCGTCGAGATGGACGTGGCAATCGATCAGCCCCGGCAGGACCGTGTAGCGGGACAGGTCCACCACCTCTGCCCCGGCCGGGACCTGCACGCCGACCGCGGCGATGCGTCCGCCCTCGATCCGCAGGGCGACGTTGGATCTGTATGCTTCGCTCAGGCCGTCGAAAAGGCGGCCCGCTTTGAGGTAGAGCGGACCGGCCGCGAGCACCAGCGCGAGGAAGATCATGCATTGAAGACTAGCAGTTCATCGACGCGGCCGCGCCCGTCGGCCTTCGAATTGATGAATCGCGGCGCGCGGACCATGCGCTGCTCGAACCCGCGGTAGAGCTCGCGGATGCGCGGGGTGGCCGAGTTGGAAAGCAGGAAGCGCACTCCCCGGCGATTGAGCAGCAGGCACGAATAGGCAAGGCGCTTCTGGTCTTCCCAACCGAAGCCGTCGGCCGTGTACGAGGCGAAGCTGGCGGTGGGCGAGACGGGATCGTAAGGCGGATCGAGGTAGACGAAGTCGCCGGGCGAAGCGCGCAGGAGGGCTTGCTCGAAGGTCGCGTGGAGGATCTCCACGCCTCGCAGGGCGTGGCTGGCGCTGATGAGGGCCGATGGATCGTTGAAGCGCGGGTTCTTGTAGCGCCCGAAGGGCACGTTGAAGCGGCCGGCGCGGTTGACCCGCCAGAGGCCATTGAAACACGTCTTATTGAGGTAGATGAGGCGCGCGGCGCGCGCGGCGGGCGAGAGGCGCCGCGGCTCGAGCGCCCGCACCGCCTCGAAATGGGGGCGCTGGTAGACGTGGCGCGCGAGGGCGTCGAGCACGCCGTACACGTCGTCGCGAACTTGTTGATAGCAGTGCACCAGCTCGGCGTTGCCGTCGGCGAGCAGGGCCCGTTTCGGCTGCACCGCGAAGAAGAGCGCGCCGCCGCCCACGAAGGGCTCGTGATACCGGCGCTGGCGCGCGGGGACGTGCTTGAGCAGCTCGGGCAGGAGCGACGTCTTGCCGCCCACCCATTTGAGGAACGGCGCGGCCTTTGGCGGCGCGTCCAGCGGGCGCGCGACCAGCGGGCTTTCGGGGCGGCGGAGCTGCAATACAGGCATGTGATTTCGGTAACGCGGAGCAAAGATCTCGTCACCTTTTCACACGCTGTTTTGCGAGGGAAGTTTTCTTGACGCCTCCTCGACATGGCGAGCAGCGATGAGAAAATCGCTCAATTCGTGCATGTTGCTTCAGCGATTTCCCGTTGTCGCACCAGCGGAATTCGAGTAGGGTCCGCCGCCTTGCACCATGCGGACGGTTCTCCTTCTCGCCACGCTAGCCTTGTTGGCCCCCCCGGCGCGCGCGCAGCAGCAGCAGCAGCCGGTGGCGGCGGAGACCGGCGTGGCCGTTCCCGACTCGGGCCCGATCGCGAAGGTCGAGATCAAGGGCAACCGCCGCGTGGAGACCGACGCCATCAAGGCCGTCATCCCCCTCAAGCCCGGCGACACGTACGACAAGACGAAGCTGAAGAACACCCTCCTCGCCGTGTGGAAGATGGGCTACTTCAGCGACGTCCAGCTCGACGTCTCGCATTCGACGCCGCCGCTCACGGGCTACACGCTGACCGTCATCGTCAACGAGAAGCCCGCCGTCCGCGAGATCAAGCTCGAGGGCAACGAGGAGCTGTCCAAGGACGACTTCAAGGACACCATCGAGATCAAGCAGTTCCAGATCCTCGACATGGAGTCGGTGCGCAAGTCGGCCAAAAAGATGCAGGAGAAGTACGTCGAGAAGGGCTACTTCCTCGCCGAGGTCACGCCGTCCATCCGCCCGCTGCCCAACAACGAGGTCGACGTCGTCTTCGTCATCAACGAGCACGCCAAGGTGACCGTGCGGGAGGTCCGCTTCGTCGGCAACAAGGCCCTCACCACCGAAGAGCTGAAGGCGGCCATGCTCACCACCGAGGGCACCCTCTTCAGCTTCCTCACCGGCGCCGGCACCTACCGCGAGGAGGCCTTCCAGCGCGACGAGATCATCCTCCAGGGGATGTACTTCGACATCGGCCACATCTACGTGAAGTTCGGCAAGCCGGCCATCGAGCTGTCGCCCGACAAGCGGTTCATCTACATCACCATGACCATCGACGAGGGCGAGCCCTACGACGTCGGCAAGATCGACGTGGCCGGGGATCTGCTGGTGCCGCGCCAGCAGCTCCTCTCGCTCATCATCACCCGCCCCGGGCAGCGCTTCTCCAAGTCGCGCCTGCAGGCCGACATGCAGCGGCTGCTCGATGTCTACAAGGACAAGGGCTATGCCTACGCCAACGTCACCCCCGACACGGCCGTCGACGCGGAGAAGAAGACCGTCGATCTGACGTACGCGTTCCAGAAGGGCAACCTGGTCACCATCGAGAAGATCGACCTGGTCGGCAACAACAAGACGCGCGACAAGGTCATCCGCCGCGAGATGCGCATCAACGAGGGGGATCTCTACAACGGCACGGCCGTGCGCCTCTCCAAGCAGCGCGTGACGGCGCTGGGGTTCTTCGACAACGTCGAGATCAACAGCCGGCGCGGATCGGGCGACGACAAGATGGTCCTCGAGGTGTCGGTCAAGGAGAAGCTGACCGGCACCTTCCAGGTCGGCTTCGGCTTCACCGGCGGCGAGAGCTTCTTCGGCCAGGCGCAGCTGGCGCAGAACAACCTGCTCGGATACGGCCACACCGCGTCGCTCTCGCTGCAGATCTCCAGCGTGCGGCAACTCTTCCAGCTCAGCTATCTCGACCCCTACGTCTGGGACACGCCCTGGACGGGGTCCATCGATCTCTACCGCAGCGAGCTGGTGTTCTCGGGCTTCGACCGCGCGGCCACCGGCGGCGCGCTGACGGCGGGGTATGAGTTGTGGGAGGACTTCAGGCTCTTCACCACGTATACGCTGGAGAAGGTCAGCGTCGCGGGGGGGCAATCGACCCAGCTGCTGGCGAACCAATTCCAGTCCGGTCGCACCTCCAGCTTGCGGCTCTCCTTCAACTACGACAAGCGCGACAACCGCCTCTTCCCCACCAACGGCCATCTCGAATCGGCCTCGGCGGAATTCGCCGCCTCGATCTTCGGCAGCCAGAACCTCTTCCAGCGCTACCGGCTCATCGAGCGCTTCTATCGGCCGCTCATCTGGAGCCTGGTCTTCAAGGTCAACCTCTCGCTCGGGTACATCCGCTCCACCGACCCCATCAACCACCGCGTCGCCATCAGCGAGAAGTTCTTCGCCGGCGGCATCAACTCCATCCGCGGCTACTCGCTGCGCAGCATCTCGCCCACGATCCTCATCGCCGACACCCGTCACCCCGACGCCGGCCTGATCCCCTTCAACGTGGGCGGGAACAAGGAGCTGATCACCAACTGGGAGATCGAGTTCCCGCTGCTCGAGTCGGCTGGCGTGCGCGGCGTGGTCTTCTACGACGCGGGCAACGTCTTCTCCGAGGCGGAGAACTTCTTCCAGAGCTCGCAGCGGGGCGGCACGCTGCCGCTCGGCCTCTTCCACAGCGTCGGCTTTGGACTGCGCTGGTTCTCGCCGCTGGGTCCGCTGCGCTTCGAGACGGGATTCCCGCTCACGCGCCGGCCGGGGGTGGACGAGCCCTATCTGTTCGAATTCACCATCGGAAACTTCTTCTGAGGTATTGTTCGCCGGCTTTCCTGAATGGGAGAACCAAGATGCGCCGTCTCTTGCTCGCAATTCCGCTGCTCCTCGCCATCCCTGCGCGCGCCCAGGGGGTCAAGATCGGCTACGTCGACGTTCAACGCGCCATCCAGGAAGTCGAGGAGGGCAAGGCGGCGCGGGCGCGGCTCAAGGCCGAGCTCGACAAGAAACGCGCCGACCTGGACCAGAAGCGCGCCACCCTGGAAAAAATGAAAGCCGATTACGACAAGCAGGCCCCGGTCCTCTCCGACGACGCCAAGCGCAAGAAGCAGGAAGATCTGCAAAAAGCTTTCGCCGAGGCGCAGACCCAGGCCGGCGAGATGCAGGAGGAGCTGTCGGGCAAGGAGCAGGAGGCGATGCAGACCATCTCCAAGCGGCTGCTCCAGGTGGTGGCCGAGGTGAGCGACCGCGAAAGCTTCACTTTCGTGCTCGACAAGGCGGCGCTGCTCTACGCGCCGGCCGCGTCCGACATCACCAACGAGGTGGTCCGCCGCTACAACGAGCGCTTCGGCGCGACCGCCGGGAAGACGCCGGCCAAGGCGCCGGCCGCAAAGGCGCCGCCGCCGCCCACGAAGAAGTAGCCTCCTTGGCCGCCCTCACGCAGCTCTCCCTCGCGGAGCTGGCGGGCCGCATCGGCGCGGCGGTCCGCGGCGACGGCGCGCGCCGGGTCTCGGGCGTGGCGTCGCTCGGGACGGCCGGCCCCGACCAGGTCGCCTTCTACGCCAACCCGCGCTACCTGAGCGAACTGGAGACGTCCAGCGCCGGCGCGGTGATCGTCTCCGAGGAGGACGCGGCCCACGTTCCCTCCGGCGCCGCCCGGCTCGTCGCGGCCCAGCCCTACGTCGCCTTCGCCAAGGCCAGCGCGCTCTTTCACCGCGAGCTGGAAGTCCCCCCGGGCATTCAACCGGGCGCGGTGGTCGACGCCACCGCCCAGGTGCATCCGACCGCCGCCATCTGCCCCGGCGCATACGTCGGCCCAGGCGCCCGCATCGGCGCGCGCACCACCGTGCACGCGGGCGCCGGGGCACTCCACTTCGCTCGGGTGGGGGAGGATTGCGTGCTTTGGCCCGGCGCGGTGGTGCGCGAGCGATGCATCGTCGGCAACCGGGTCATTCTTCAGCCCAACGCGGTGGTGGGGAGCGACGGGTTCGGCTTCGCCTTCGATCTGGAAGGCGACGGCAGCGGCCCCATGCACCGCAAGGTGCCCCAGGCCGGCATCGTCCGCATCGAGGACGACGTCGAGGTGGGCGCGTGCACGTGCATCGACCGCGCCACCCTGGGCGAGACGGTGATCGGCCGCGGGACCAAGATCGACAACCTGGTGCAGGTGGCGCACAACGTCCGCGTCGGGCCGCTCACCCTGCTCGTGGCCCAGTGCGGGATCAGCGGGTCCACCGAGCTGGGGCAGGGCGTCATCCTCGCCGGACAGGTGGGCGTGGTCGGGCACCTCAAGCTGGGCGACGGCGCGCGCGTGGGCGCCCAGAGCGGAGTGTCGCACGACCTGGCCGACGGCGAAACGGTTTCCGGCTCGCCGGCCATCGCGCACCGCGACTGGCTGCGCATGAGCGCCGCGCTCCCGCGCGTACCTGAGCTGATCAGACAGGTCCGCCGGCTGGCGCAGCGGGTGGAAGAGCTGGAGAAGGAGCGCAAGTGATGGACATCGAGAAAGTGATGGACATCGAGAAAATCCTCGCTGCGCTCCCGCACCGCTACCCGTTCCTCCTCGTCGATCGCGTGGTCGAGGTGATCAAGGGCGAGCGCATCCACGCCTACAAGAACGTCACCTACAACGAACACTTCTTTCAGGGCCACTTTCCCGGAAAACCCGTCATGCCCGGCGTGCTGCAGATCGAGGCGCTGGCGCAGGCGGGGGGGCTGCTCGCGCACGAGAGCGCGCAGTTCGATCCGGCGCAGAAGGTCATCTATCTGATGTCCTTCGACAAGGTGAAGTTCCGCCGCCTCGTCACGCCGGGCGACCGGCTCGATCTCTACGTGCGCGTCGAGCGGCAGAAGGGACCCATCTGGAAGCTCGCCGGCGAGGCCAAGGTGGAAGGCCAGCTCGCCAGCGAGGCGGAGATGATGGCCACCATCGCGGACAGGAAGGACTGATGCCGATTCATCCCACGGCAGTGATCGACAAGCGCGCCGAGCTGGACTCGTCCGTCGAGGTCGGGCCCTACGCCGTCATCGGCCCCAAGGTGAAGGTCGGCCCGCGCACGCGCATCGGGCCGCACGCCGTCATCGAGGGCGACACGACCATCGGCGAAGGGAACGTCATCTTCCAGTTCGCGGCGGTCGGCGCCATCCCGCAGGACCTCAAGTACGCCGGCGAGGCGACCCGGCTGGTGATCGGCAACGCCAACCAGATCCGCGAGTTCGCCACCGTCCATATCGGCACGGCCGGCGGCGGGGGCGTTACGCGCGTGGGGAACCATTGCCTGCTGATGGCCAACAGCCACGTCGCTCACGACGTCCAGTTGGGCGATTCGTGCGTCCTCGCCAACAGCACCGCGCTGGCCGGGCACGTGATGGTCGAAGATCACGTCATCTTCGGCGGCCTCGCTGCCGTACACCAGTTCACCCGCATCGGCCGGCTCGCGTTCGTCAGCGGCGGGGCGATGGTGACGCAGGACGTTCCTCCCTACGTGACCGTCCAAGGCGACCGCGCCGAGGTGGTGGGCATCAACACCGTCGGTCTCACGCGCGCCCACTTCAAGGAGGACCAGCAGCAGCGCGTGAAGAATGCCTTCAAGATCCTCTACCGGAGCAAGCTCGGCTTCCGCGAAGCCATCGCGCACGTCCGCGCCGAGCACGGCGGATACGAGGAGATCGACCACCTCGTCGCCTTCCTCGAGAACAGCGAGCGAGGCATCGCGCGTTGATGCCCGCCGGCGCGCCCATCGGGCTCATCGCCGGGTCGGGCCGCTGGCCTATCTTGTTCGCTCAGGCTGCGGCACGGGCGGGGCGCGAGGTGGTCGCGGTCGCACACGAAGGCGAGACGAATCCCGAACTTGCGGCGCAGGCCTGGGTCAAGTTGGGCCAGCTCGGCCGCATCGTCGAGGCGCTGCGCGGCGCCGGATGCAGCGAGGCGGTTTTGTGCGGGGGCATCCGCAAGCCCAAGCTGTTCGACATGCGTCCCGACTGGCTGGCCCTCAAGGCGCTGGCGCGGATGCCCAGCTTCGGCGACGACGCGGCGCTGCGGGCCATCGCCGCCGCGCTGGAAGAAGAGGGCGTGCGCATCGTCTCGCCGCTCCCGTTCGTCCCCGACCTGCTGGCGCCTTCTGGCCCCCTGGGAAAGCGGCGCTTCACCGACCAGCAGCGCGCCGACGCCCTGACGGGGCTGGCCGTGGCCCGCGCCCTGGGCGACGCCGACGTGGGCCAGACGGTGGTGGTCAAGCGCGGAATCGTGCTGGCGGTCGAGGCCATCGAGGGCACCGACGCGTGCATCGCGCGCGGCGGCCAGCTGTCCCGCGGCGGCGGGGCGGTGGTGGTCAAGGCGCGCAAGCCGCGGCAAGACGAGCGCTTCGACGTGCCGGCAGTGGGGCCGCTGACCATCGCGGCGATGGTCGAAGCGGGTTGCGCCGCGCTGGCCGTCGAAGCCGGCCGCACGCTGGTGCTCGACCGGAGCGAGCTGGAGACGTCCGCGGATGGCGCGGGCATCGCCGTGGAAGGGGTCTAGGGTGTTGGCCGTGATCGACGAGATCGACGAGATCCGGAAGGAGCGCGGCGAGCGCGAGTTCCGCCTCTACATCGACGTCGAGCGCGGGGAGTGGTTGCTGCCTCGCGCGGTCCATCTCCTGCAGGAGAAGTTGAACGCCTATGCCAGCTACATCCTCGACGGGAAGATGAAGCAGATGTACCCGTGGCTGGACCCGAAGGACGTGCGCATCATCGTGCGCTCGCGGGGCCAGGCCCCGGCCGACGCGATGGAGCTGATCGGGCTGGTGAAGGTAGACCTGCTCAAGGAAGGCCCGCAGCTTTCCTTCGAGCACGCTGGATGAACCGCGCGCTTCCAGCCGCCGGGTCGCGCGAGCCGGTGCGCGGATCGCCGGAGCTGCTGGTGAGCGCCGTCGAAGCGTCGGCCGACCTGCACGGCGCGGCGGTCCTGCGCGAGCTGCGCGCGCTCCGGCCCGCGCTGCGCGCGTTCGGCGCGGGCGGGCCGCTCATGCGCGCCCAGGGCTTCGAGGCGCTGGTGCGCGCCGAGGACCTGGGCGTGATGGGAATCGTGGAATTGGTCCCCGCGCTGCCGCGCATCCTCGAGGCGATGGACGCGCTGCGCGACGCGGCGGGGGAGCGGCGGCCGCGGGCCGCGCTGCTCATCGACAGCCCCGACTTCAACCTGCGCCTGGCGCGGGGGTTGCGGCGGCTGCACGTGCCGGTCGCCTGCTTCATCGGGCCGAGCGTGTGGGCGTGGCGCGCGTATCGCGTGCGGCAGATCGCGCGCGACGTGGCGCGCATGCTCGTCATCCTGCCGTTCGAAGCGAGCTTCTACCAGGAGCGCGGGGTGCGCGCGACGTACGTGGGGAACCCGCTCGCCGACTCGCTGAAACATGTTCCAGAAGGGGCTCCCCCGCTGGGCCTCGAGCCCGACAAGCCCGTCCTCGCGCTCCTTCCCGGCTCACGCCGCCAGGAGATCCGCGGGCTCTGGGACCCGCTCCTCCGGGCCGGCCGAGCGCTTCGCGCGGAGCGGCCGGGCCTGCAACTCGTCTGTCCGGTGGCGCCGACCATCGACCGGGCGCTGCTCGGATTCGCTCCCGACGTCATCTTCGTGGACGGCCGCGCCCCCGAGGTCCTCGCCGCCGCCGATGCGGCGGTGGTCGCCAGCGGCACGGCCACATTGGAGGCCGCCCTCGCCGGCACTCCCATGGTGGTGGTCTACAAGATGTCCTGGCTGAGCTGGCTCATCGGCCGGCTGCTCGTGCGAGTGCCCTTCGTTTCGCTTGTCAATCTGCTGGCGGGTCGCGCCATCGTGCCGGAACTGCTGCAGTCCGCCTGCACCCCTGAGCGCATCGCCCGCGCCGTCGCGCCGCTGCTGGAGGGCGGACCTGAGCGAACCATGCAGATCCAGGGTCTGGAAGCGATCCGTGCGCAGCTGGCTCCCCCGGGGTCGGGCTCGGCGGCGCGGCGCGCGGCCGAGGAGGTGTTGTCGCTTCTGGAGGCGCCCGCGTGATCGACCGCGCTTGCGTCGTGCTCCCCACGTACAACGAGCACGACAACCTTCCGCAGATCGTCCCCGGCATCCTTGCCGCCGCGCGCGAGTTGGACGTGCTGGTGGTCGACGACAACTCGCCCGACGGCACCGGCCTGCTCGCCGACCAGCTCGCGGTCCGGGAGCCGCGGGTCCGCGTGCTTCACCGCGAGCGCAAGGAGGGCCTGGGCCGCGCCTACCTGGCGGGTTTCCAGCGCGCCCTCGCCGGCGGGTATGGCCGCATCCTCGAGATGGACGCCGATTTCTCCCACGACCCCGCGCGCCTCCCCGCGCTGCTGGCCGCCTCGCGCGAGGCCGACCTGGTCCTGGGCAGCCGCTACGTCCCGGGCGGCGGCACGGTCAACTGGGGCATCGGCCGCCGCGCGCTCAGCCGCGGCGGCAGCTTCTACGCGCGCACGATTCTCGGGCTCGGCGTGCGCGACCTGACGGGCGGGTTCAAGTGCTTCCGGCGCGAGGTGCTGGAGCGCATCGATCTCCCCTCGGTGCGCTCGAGCGGCTACGCCTTCCAGATCGAGCTCACGTACCGTGCGATGAAGCGCGGATTCCGCGTCGTGGAAATCCCCATCACTTTCGTCGACCGGCGCGTCGGCCAGAGCAAGATGAGCCGCCGCATCGTCGCCGAGGCGCTGTGGATGGTGTGGAAGATCCGCTTCGACCCCAAAGCTAACCGGCGGTGACCAGATCGAGCGCGCTCGCCGGCGCGGCGCCCGGGGCCGGGGGCGCGCGCAGGCGGTTGGCGAGGAAGTCGGTCGCCACCACTAGTAGATAAATGACCAGCACCAGCGTGGTTACCTGTTGATACCACCCGAGCTGCAGGTCGTTGTAGAGGGCGAGACCCAGGCCGCCTCCGCCCACCAGCCCCACCAGGGTGGAGAGGCGCAGGTTGGTCTCCCAGCGCAAAAGCGTGTAGCTGGCCAACGTCTCGCGCGCCTGCGGCCACATCGCCCAGGCGAGCCGCTGCAGCGGCGTGGCGCCGATGGCCCGCAGCTCCTCGACGGGCCCCTCGGGAACCTCCTCCAGCGTCTCGGCGTAGAGCTTGCCCAGCACGCCGGCGGTGTGCAGCCCGAGAGCCGCCGCGCCGGCGAAGGCGCCGACCCCGAAGGCGACGATGCAGAGCAGCACCCAGATCAGCTCGGGGATCGAGCGCAGCAGCGCGAGGAGGAAGCGCGCCGCGGCGTAGGCCGCCATCCGCGGCGCCCGGCCCGGAACGGGGGCGGGATCGCGATCGTCGAGCACCAGCGTCGCGGCGGCGGGGATCGCCAACAGGGCGCCCAACGCGATGCCGAGGGCGGTGCCGACGACGGAGATGGCCACCGTCTGCCAGAGCGGCTCGATGACGCCGGCCAGGAAGCCCGGCGTGAGATCGGGCGGGAAGAGTTGCGCGGCGAACCGGCCCAGGTGCGCGGGCGCAGACGCGTCGAGGAAACCCGCCTGCTGGAAGGCGACCGCCAGCAAGGCCATCCACAGCAAGGCCGGCAGCGTCCGCCCTCGCGCATGCACCTCCACCGGCGCGCGCAGCACGCCGCTCCCGTGCACCGCATTGCGCTGGAAGCGCCCGCGCAGGCGGCGGCTGGCGGCGTCGGTGATCAGCACCAGGGCGATGAAGGTGGCCAGGAGCGTGGTCACCTGGCCGTACTCGAAGAGGCGCATGGAGAGGTTGATCTCCTGTCCAATCCCGCCAGCGCCGACGAAACCCAGCACCGCCGCGGCCCGCACGTTGCACTCGAACGCATAGAGCGTGTACGCCACGAGAGAAGGTCTGGCTTGGGGCCAGATCGCCGCGGCGAACGCCTGCAGCCGCGAGGCGCCGGTGGCGTGCAGCGCGAGCACCGGCCCCGGCGGAACGGCCTCGAAGAGATCGGCATAGACCCTGGCCAGCACGCCGGCGGTGTTGACCCCGAGCGCCAGCGTGCCCGGAAGCGGTCCCAGCCCGAAGCCCACCACGAACAACAGCGCCCAGACCAGGTCGGGCACCGCGCGCAGGAAGCGGGCCAGCGAGCCGGCGGCCCAGCTCAGCGCGGCCGACGGCCCGCGCCGCTCCCCGGCGACCAGCGGGCCGCGCCGCCACAGCCCCGGCGTGGCGAGCAGTCCCAGCGGCAACCCGAAGGCGATGGCCAGCGCCGTCCCGGCGATCGCGATGCCCAGCGTGCGGACCGTTGCCACCGCGACCACGCGCAGGAACGCCGGCGAAAGGTCCGGCGGGAGGAGCCCGTGGGCGAAGTTGGCCAGCGCGCGCAGGTCGAGGGCGGCGTGCAGGCCCGCTCCCCACCAGCAGAGCGCGAGACCAGCGCCGACCGCGCCGGCGAGCGCCGCGCGCTTCACCCGGCCTCCCTGGGCGCATAGAGCCCGTCGATCATCGCCGGACGGACCTGTTCGGTCCGCGCGTCGAAGGCGATCCGTCCCGCGTGCAACCCGATCACCCGGGGGAAATACGCCAGCGCCATCTTCACGTCGTGCAGCGCGGCCACCAGCGTGCGGTTCTTGGAGACTTCGAAGAGCAGCTCCGCCAGCTGCGCGCACAGGGCCGGGTCGAGTGAAGCGAACGGCTCGTCGGCCAGCACCACCTCGGGATCCTGCACCAGCACGCGCGCGATGGCCACGCGTTGCTGCTGGCCGCCCGAGAGCTCGTCGGCGCGCGCCGGGGCCTTGTCCGAGAGGCCCACCGTCTGGAGCGCGGCCCGGGCGAGGCGCGCGTCCTCGTCGGTGGGCGAGATCAGCGCGCGCAGCGACCGGGCCAGCGTCCAGCTCCCCAGCCGGCCGCAGAGCGCGTTCTGCGATGCGGAGAGCGACGGCACCAGCGACGGGTGCTGGAACACCGTCCCGATCCGCCGCCGGACCTGGCGCAGCTCGCGCCGCGAGAGCGCGGAGAGATCGCGGCCCTCGAAGCGCATCTCGCCGCTGCTGGGCCGCAGGGTCCCATTCAAGAGCCGTAGCAAAGTCGACTTGCCGGCGCCGGAGGGACCCAGCAGCGCGACCCGCTCTCCCTCCTCGATGCGCAGCCCGATGCCCTGCAGCGAGTGCACGGCGCCGGTCCGGCTCGCGTAGACGTGCCCGACCTGGCGCGCCTCATAGATCACTTCAACAGACCCGCCGCTCGCGCCGCCGTTCGCAGCTTGTCGTAGCTCTGGTCTTCCACCGTGACGTATTTCGATGCCGCCAAGGCGTCGAGGATCTGTTTTTGGGCCGGATCGCCCGCGTCCAGCGCCAGGAAGGAGTCGGCCACCGATTTGGCCAGGGCCGGGTCGAGACCCTTGCGCGCCACCCAGACGTAATCGAAGAACGGCGGGGTGGTGTAGAAGACGCGCACCACTTGGGGGTCGACCTTGCCGCTGCTGGTGAGCCGCTGGAACACCGCCTCGTCCAGCGCGCCCGCATCGACCTTGACGTTGGCCACGGCGAGAAGCGTCGCGTCGTGGCCGCCGGTGTAGATCGCCTTGGAAATCACCGCGGGATTCACTTTCGCTTCGCGCATGAAGTATTCGGGCATCAGGTGGCCCGACGTCGAGTTGACGTCGCCGAAGGCGAAGGTGTGGCCTTCGAGGTCCGCCAGCGACTGGATGTGCGATGCGGGCTGGGTAACGAACAGGCTGTGGAAGTTGCGGTCGCGCTCGCGCTGCGCCAGCGGTTTCACGCCGGCGCGCCGCGAAGCCTGGACGTAGGTGAAACCGCCCAGGTGCGCCACGTCCACCTGGTCGTTCACCAGCGCCTCGACCACCGCCGCGTAGTTGGTGGGGACGGTCATCTCCACCTTGGTCCCGGTGCGCTGCGACAGGTAATCCAGCAGCGGTTGCATCTCGCGGATCGCCTTCGAGGGATCGGTGGTGGGGATCATGCTGAGGCGCAGGGTTTGCGGCGCCTGCGACTTGCAGGCGGTGAGAAGGACGGCCAGGAAGAGCAGAGGTCGGATCATGGCGCGCACCTTAGCTCAGGGTTGCGCGTGAAAGAAGGCGCGGGCGCGGTCGCTGCGCGGGTGGTCGCAGACCTGCGCCGGCGGGCCGTCCTCGACCAGCTTGCCCTCGTCGAACACCCAGATGCGCGAGGCGACGTTGCGCGCGAAGCCCATCTCGTGCGTGACGACCAGCATGGTGCAGGTGCCCGCCAGATCGCGGAGGACGGCCAGCACCTCGCCGCGCATTTCCGGATCGAGCGCGCTGGTCGGCTCGTCGAGGAGCAGCACTTCGGGCTGCATGGCCAGGGCGCGCGCGATGGCCACGCGCTGCTGCTGGCCGCCGGAGAGCATGGCGGGGCGCGAGTCGCCGCGGTCGCCCAGCCCCACGCGCTCGAGCAGCGATCGCGCGCGCTTCTCGACGACGTCGAGGGGCTGGTGGCGCACGTGCAGCGGCGCGAGGCAGATGTTTTCCAGCACCGTCAGATTCGGGAAGAGGTAGAAGCCCTGGAAGACCATTCCCACTCGCGCGCGCAGAGGCCGGAGCGCCGGAGCGTCGGGGGCGGCGCGGGGCGCGAGCGAAAGCCCGGCGATCTGCACCGTGCCCGCGTCGAACGAGTCCAGCCCGTTGAGGCAGCGCAAGAAGGTGCTCTTCCCGCCGCCCGACGGCCCGACCAGCGCGATGGTCTCGCACGCGCTCACCTCGGCGTCGATTCCGCGCAGCACGCGCCGCGCGCCGAACGACTTCTCCAGCCCTTTGACGGAAAGGATCATGCCGCCGCCAGCTCCGGCGAAACGCCCAGGCGCTCCTCGAGCCGGGCGGCGAGCCGCGCCAGCGGATAGCTGATGGCGAAATACAATCCCGCGCACAGCGCGCCCGGCAGGGCCCACGAGCGGACGTCCACAGCGGTGATGGTCATTTGCTTGGTCAATTCAACCACTGTAATGACCGACACCAGCGAGCTGTCCTTGAGCAGCGAGATGAGATCGTTGGTCATGGCCGGCAAGGCCGTGCGCAATGCCTGCGGCAGGAGCACCAGCTGCAGCGCCTGCCAGCGGGAGAGGCCGAGCGCGGCGGCCGCCTCGCCCTGGCCGGGCGGGATCGCCAGCAGCGCGGCGCGGTGCACCTCGGCCTCATAGGCGCCATAGTTCAATCCCAGGCCAAGTATCGCAGCGAACAATGCGGGAAGATGAATCACCGGGGCCAGCCCATAGTAGAGAATATAAAGCTGCAACAACACCGGCGTTCCGCGCCAGAGCTCGACGTAGGCGTGGGCGCCGAGGCGGGCGGCTGGCCCGCCGTAGAGGCGCGCCAGCGCCAGGGCGAGCCCGAGCGGCACGGCCAGCGCCATCGCCAGGAACGAGACGACCAGCGTGACGCACGCGCCGCGCAGGAAAAGCGCCACCTGGGCGAGATCGAACCGGGCGGGGGGCGGCTCGTCGGCCGCGGGCGCGAGCGCGACCTGCTCGGGCAGATGCCAGCGCGCATAGATCGCCTTCAATTGTCCTCCCGCGTCGAGCTTGGAGAGGGCGGCATCGACGGCGTCGAGCAGATCGCCGTCGTCCTTGCGCAATCCGATGACGTACGCGCCGCGCGCCACGTCGGGGTCGGCCAGCTCCAGATCGGGCTTGGTCAACCCATATCGGGCCGCGATGAGCGAGTCGAGCAGCACCGCGTCGGTGCGGCCGAGCTGGAGATCGCGATAGGGCTCCTCCTGCCCTCCGTAAAGAATGATCTCGATCCGCGGGTGCGCGCGCAGGATCGAGTGGGCCAGGGACGAGGCGAGCGTTCCGACTCGCCGCCCCTCGAGCTCGGCCAAGGTGCGCCACGGCGATCCGCGCCGCACCACCAGTTGTTCGGCGAAGGTGAAATAGGGCTTCGACAGCAATATGCGCCCGCGCAGGGCGGGCGTGTCTTCGAGCCCGTTGATGATGGCGTCGAAATCGCCGCGCTCCAGCGAAGGGACCAGGCTGGACCAGTCGTTCTGCACGAAGCGCTCGCGGACGCCCAGCTCGCGCACCAGGGCGCGCGCCAGATCCACCTCGAAACCGACCAGCCTCGACGGATGGCGCGGGTCGCGAAAGACGTACGGCTCGCCGCCTTGAAGGTCGCCGGCCCAGCGCAGCTCGCCCTGCGCCCGCACGCGCGCCACGCCTCCCGAAGCGAGCAGCGCCAGGAGGACGAGGATCATTCGTTCTTGCGCGATCCGGGGAAGGGCCGCACGTTGGGCCCGGGCTCCTCCTTCTCCTCGGGCGCGCCCGACTTCCGCAGGCGCGGCAACTCGTCGAGCATGAGCATCATCTTTTCCTGCAACTGGCGCTTCTCGGCCTGCGCCTGATCGAACAGCTCGCGCGGCACCGCGTCGGACTTGTTGCGCTCCTCGAGCAAGGAGAAGAGCTTCTGCTGTAGATCCTGCTTTTCCTTCATCAGCGAGTCGTAGAGCGCGCGCGGAACCGAATCGCCCGCCGGCTCGGCGGCCCGCTGCTGCTGCGCGGCCCACGCGCTGAAGGCCGCCTGCGCCGCCGCGAACGACTCGTTCGACGGCGCCGTGCTCTCGGCCTCGAACGCCGCCAGCGCCGGGCCAGGCATGAACTTCGGCTTGCGCGGCTCCGCAGACTGGGCGGTCCACCCCTCGCCCGGTTTGCTCTCGCGCGGCGGCGGAGCGCGCGGCACCGGGTCGGGCCATTCGTTGGTCGGCGGCTGCACTTTCGGCGCCACGTATGGCCTTGCCTCGGGCACCGGCGCGGGCTGCTTCACGTACACGGGCGGTCGGTGGTCGAGCGGATCGATGTGCTCGCCGTCCGCATCGTCGCCCTCGACCGGGATGTCCTCACGTGAGGCACCGGGATGCACCATGATGAGCCCCAGCGCCGCGAACGTCACCAGCCCGCGCAGGAGCGATTCATTGGCAATGAAATCGAGCGCGAGCAATTGCTCCATCGGGTGTCGCCCGACGAGCAGCGCGAGCAGCTTTTGCTCGGCGCTGTTGAGCTGCAATTCGCCCAATAGCCCCGTCTCGGGCGATCGCTCGATGACGGCGTCGCTGGGCGGGACGAGCGGCCGGATATAGTTCAACGGCAATCCGCGCAATCCCTGCAATACCGCGCCGGGAGTGTCCCAATCGAGAGTGATGGCTTCGTGGGTAGGAAGCGGGCCCGGCTCGAACATGTATGTGCCGTCGGCCCAGGTAAACAACGACAGGACCAGGTTCTGCACCTGCGTCTTGACGGTCGCGTGCAGCGTCTCGAAGGTGATCGCGCCCATCTCGAGCAGGATCTGCCCCACGCGCTTCGAAGGCGTCTTGACCTGCAGCTCGAGCGACTTGACCGACTGCTCCGGCGTGATCGCGCCCTGCCGCACCAGCATCTGGTCGAGCCGGTCGGCGTTGCGCGCGCTGCGCGCGAACACCGGCACGCCGCGCGAGATGTAGACGGTGCGGTTGTCGAGCGGACCCACGCAGCGCAACACGCCCGTCTCGCGGTTGCGCCACAGCTCCATCACCGCCGGCGCGAACGGCCCCGGCAGCGCCCGCGCCGTCGAGGCGCCCTTGTCCTGGTCGGGCGCCTGGAACCTGGGCGCGCTCGCCGAGGGTCCCGCGGAAGGGGCGACCACTCCCGTGCAGAGCAGCGTGTAGAGCGTGGGGGTGGCATCGGTGCCCGCCATGTCGGCGATGCTGACGATCTCCTGCAGCGTCTTGGTCCCGTCGATGAGCCGCACGATGCCGCGCTCGCGCTCGGTCAATTGCAGCGGCTTGAGCGCTTCATCCGCGCCGGGCATGCGGGCGAGGAACGTCATGCGCGAGGGGATGAGCGCGTCGAGGTCCTCGATCCTGGTGTCCATCTTGCGCACGCCCCACTGGATGAGGTTGGGGGTGACCACGTCGAGCTTGAATTGGCCGGCGCTGGAAGGCAGCGGCGGGCTCTCGGCGAAGGCGTGGCAGCCCTCGCGCCAGCGGAACACCTCGAAGATCTCCCAAAGCATCTGCGAGAGCACCAGCTTGCGCAGCTCGTCGGCGCTGACCAGGTTGGTCTCGACGAGGAGCTGCGAGAGGACCTTCTTGCCGCCGCTCTTGCGCGCCTTCTTCTCGTTCTCCTCGAGCTGCGCCGAGGTGACGCGCCCCCGCGCGAGGAGGGCGGTGGTCACGCCCGAAGCCGTCGCTGGCGATCGCACCTGCACCACATTTCCCTTCTCGAGGAAGAGATACTTGATGCCGACGCGCGAGCGCAGCGTGAGCACGCCGGTCGCCAGCGATCGGTAGAGGCGCCCCAGCGCCTTGGGCAGCGGCTCGGAGGCGAGCGACGTCTCGTTCGGTCCCGGCTTGAGCGGCGGCGCGGCCAGATCGGCCGGGGGCGACTCGGGGAGGATGGGCAGCAGCTGCTTGATCTGCTGTCCGATCTGCTGCGGCGTGAACGGCTTGGCGACGAACGCGTCGGCGCCGAACTTCAACGCCTCGGTCGAGTCGCGATAGATGCCGCTGAAGACGAGCACCGGCGTGAGGCGGCCGATGGGCGACTTCTTGATGTGCTCGCAGACCTTGAGGCCGTCGAGCTTCGGGAGCACGACGTCGAGCAGCACCAGATCGGGCATCACCTCGGCGAACTTCTCGATGGCGTCGTTGCCGTCTTTGCACACGACCGCGACGTGGCCCGCATCGCTGACCACGAACTCGAGCAGTTTTGCGATCCACGGGTCGTCGTCGACGACGAGGATCTTGCGGCCCGGTCCTGCCATCGCCGCACATTGTCCCTTGGGCGCGGCGTGGGGTCCAGTCTCCAGGCGCTTAGCTGGGAGCCACCTCGACATGACGGTGGGGCGCGAACCATTTGTACGCGGCGAGATAGGTGATCGCCGCGCCGAACGCGCCCACGAACCAACCGTAGTCGGCGATGGGAGCCAGCGTGGGGATCGCCAGCCCACCCCAGGCGAGGAAGCAGCCCACCGCCGTGGCGGCCACGGCGCGGGTATTCCAGCCCGCGCGGTACGTGTAGAGGCCCTTGCTCAGGTAGAGGTCCTCGAGCTGCAGCTTCTTGCGCCGCACGAGCCAGTAGTCGGCGATGAGCACGCCCGCGACGGTGCCCATGCCGCCGCTCAGCGTGATGAGCCAGCCGATGTAACGATCGCCGGACTCGAGCAATCGCCACGGCTGCATGGCGATGCCGATGAGCCCCGTGATCAGGCCGCCGCTGCGGAAGCTGATCCAGCGGGGGAAGGCGTTGGAGAAATCGTTGGCCGGGCTGACGACGTTGGCGGCGATGTTCACCGAGAGCGTCGCGACGACGATGGTGAACATGGCGATGGCGACGAGGGCGCGGCTCTCGAAGCGGCCGACGAGATCGACGGGGTCCCAGATGGCCTTGCCGTAGATGATGGCGGTCGCGCTGGTGATGACCACGCCCATGCCGGCGAAGACCGTCATGGTGGTGGGGAGCGCGACGATCTGGCCGAAGGCCTGCTCTTTTTGCGAATGTCCGAAGCGGGTGAAGTCGGGCATGTTGAGGCTCAGCGTCGCCCAGTACCCGACCATGGCGGTGAGCGCGGGCCAGAACGCCGACCAGAACGCGGCGCCCTGCAGCCGGCCTGGCTGGGAGAGGATGGGCCCGAGCCCGTGCGCGCGGTCGATGGCCCAGAAGAGCAGGGCGGCGGTCATGACCAGCACGAAGGGCGCGGCCCAGTTCTCGACGCGCCGGAGCAGGTTCATCCCTCGGTAGACGATGGCGATGTTGAGCGACCAGAAGAGGAGGAAACTGATCCACTCGGTCGTCGCGTGGCCGGCGAAAGAGCCTCCCAGCTTCGCCCATCCCGGGAAGAGCACGCGCAGGAGAGTGTGGACGGCCTGGCCACCGATCCACGCCTGGATGCCAAACCATCCGCAGGCCACCAATGCCCTGAGGAGCGCCGGCAGGTTGGAGCCGTACACGCCGTAGCTTGCGCGCGCGAAGACGGGGAAGGGGATGCCGTACTTCGTGCCGGGGTGCGAGTTGAGCAGGATGGGGACGAGGACGATGAGGTTCCCCAGCGCGATGGTCCACAGCGCCTGGCTCCAGCTCATGCCTTTGTCCATCAGGCCCGACGCCAGCATGTACGTCGGGATGCAGTGGGCCATCGAGATCCACAGCGCGGCGAAGTTGTAGGTGGACCAATTGCGGTCGGCGAGGCGCACCGGCGCCAGGTCGTGGTTGTAGAGCGGGGAGCGCTCGATGTTGAGGTTGTCGGAGAGCTCGACCCGCCCGTCCTCGTGCTGGACTTCGATGGCCATGGTCCGTGAGGCTACCCGCTCGGACGGGTCTCGCGGAAGCCCGTTGGACGCCGGCCACGCCTCGCGTCAACCCGGCGGGCGCTGCTAGCATCGCGCCCATGATCATCCTGCTCGCACTTCTCCTCGGGGCGGACGCGGCCGCCGTGCCCGCCACCATCGTCGTCGCGCCTTTCGCCGTGAAGGGCGGAGCGCAGCCTTGGGTCGGGGTGGCGGTGGCCGAAAGCATGCTCGACGTGGTCGTTCAGGCCAACCGCGACAGTTTTTTCGATTTGAGGCAGCTCGACGCGGTGCTGCGCCGGCGCGACCTGCGGCTGGACGATCTCAAGGGCGCCGGCGCGGTCGACCTGGCTCGCGCGCTGGGCGCGACCGACCTCATCACCGGCGAGGCAAAGCTCAAGGGCGGCTCGTGGAGCATCAAATCGGCGCGCGTCAAGGTGGCCGACGGCAGCATCGTCGACACCGCCAACGCCGATGGCCCCGCCGCGGCGTTGGCGGCCATCGCGCAGAAGCTGGGCCGGGCGCTGCTCGACGTCGAGGGGACCGAGGCGCCCGTCACCAAGGACATGAAAGCGCTCGAGCTGACCACGCTCTGCGAGATGCAGCTGGCGCGGCAGCCGCTGGGCGCGCGCTCGAAGATGACGCTCTCGGCCCAGCAACTCGAGGAAGCCGAGCAGCAGTGCAAGGGCGCGCTGGCCATCGACCCGGAGTTCGCTCTCGCCCGCGCCGGGCTGGCGATGACGCTGGCGGCGCGCGGCAAGTTCGCCGAGGCGCGCGAGGAGGCGCAGAGGGCACGCAAGGATCGATTCGTCCCGCTGGCGGTGCTGGCCGAGGCCTACGCTATTCGCGGCATGCACGATCCCGTCGCCTGGAGCGCATTGCTGGTAGAAGCCGTCCGCGAGCGGCCCGGCTTCCTCCACGCCCTCGGCTACCTCGCCGAGGATCGCATGGAGCTGGGCGAGGACCGCGAGGCGCTCGAGCTGTTCGACCTCTATCTGCAGCGCTCGCCCAACAATCCCTGGGCGATGAGCAGGAAGGCGCGCCAGCTGGCCAGGGTGTTGAGGTTCGACGAGGCCATCGAGCTGTCGGAGAGGGCGCTCAGCTTGAACCCGGGCGATCCCGAGCTGCTCATCGAGACGGCCTCGCGCTACATCGACGCAGCCCGCAACCCGCGTCGCGCCGTGCCGCTGCTCAAGCAGGCGATGGGCGCCACGCCGCCGCGCCCGCTAGCGGCGCTGCGGCTCGCTGACCTCTACATCCACGGCCACAAATTGTCCCAGGCGCGCGCCGCGCTGGAGAAGTGCCTGCAGCTGGCGGGGCGCGAGGACGACGCGCGCACACGCGGCCTCGCCCACGCCGACCTGGCGCGCATCGACGCCAAGCAGAACAAGTACGCCGCCGCCATCGCCGAGCTGCAGAAGGCCCGTGGCGAAGGCAACAACCATCTTCCCTGCCGCGAGCCGGAACTGGCCCGCTGGAAGGAGCGCCCCGAGCTGAAGCGCCTCTGTGTCGAGGCGGCCGCAGCGACGGCCGACGACAACCCCGACGAAGAGTTTCCCGGCGACCTCTAACGAAACCCAAATCCAAACCAGAACGAGCAACGAGAACGAGAACCAGCTACCGCGCCCGCCGCACCCTTCTCCGCACTCGCCCCTTCGCGACAGCCGGCACCTCGATCACCCACGCCCCCAGCAACTTCCCGCCCCTCATGCGCAGTCGCTTCATCGCCTCGCCCCCTGCATGACGCGCACCGGCCGGCCGCGCGACGCGGCCGGAATGACCCACGCCGCGCGCAGGGTGCCGCGCGAGTCCTTGCTCCATCGGATGCGCAACGTCTTCTTCACGGCAACCTCCGGATCGACGCCGCCCCGCCCCAGGTCGCGACGTGGAGGGCGGGCGGGTCGACCATCTGATCGAGTTCGATGCGCAGCACGTGGTCGTTCGGCAAGTACTGCGGGCCGCGCATTGTCGAATGTGTGGCGGTCTTCGGGTCCCAGAGGACAAGGCCCCCCCGACCCCCCAGCGCCAGCCTGCCGTCGGGCAGGGCGAGCATGTCGCTCACGTCGGCGTCGGCCATGCCCGCGTCGGCGACCGGATCGTAGTAGCGGAAGTTGCGCGCGTTCCAGTCCCAGACCGCGAGGCCGCGCGGCCGGTCGGTGGTCAGCGTGCGGCCGCTCGCGAACCACACGCGCCCGTCGGGCGCGATGGCGACCGCCTGGACGGAGATGGTGTCGCCCTCGGCGTCGACCATGTAGACGGGCTGGTTGCAGAACCCCTCGGCGTTGCAACTGCCCTTCACGTATGGATCGCCGAAGGCCAACGCGAAGATCTGGTCGCCAGGCCGCGCGAGCCAGGTCGGCAGATCAGGCGTCCAGCGGATCTGTCCCGCCGTCCAGCGCCCGCCGACCCACAGGTTGCCGTCCTTGGAGAGGGCGAGTCCCCTCCAGTCGCCCAGGCGCAGATCGCTCAGCGTCGAGTCGCAGGCGTGGTGGTAGCAGACTTGCGGATGGAGGTGGTCGACCATCCATTCGGCGTCCGCCTTGAGGAACCACTCGCCGCTGGCCGGCGAGCGATACTTGTCGGGCCAGAGGCGGTCGACGCCGTGGTTGGTGCCGACGTACAGCTCGTGCGGGTGGAGGAAGTGATCGTAGAGCAGCCGATGGACGGTGCGGTCGTGCCAGAACTGCGGCGTGTTGCTGGAGACGAAGTCCATCCGATCGACGCGCAGCGATCCGTCGGCGGCGAGCCGGACGCGGTCGAGCTTTCCGCTGTGGCGGTTGAGGTCGCTCCAGTCGCCGTTGCCGTCGTCGATGCCGAAGTACCCGACGAAGACTTCGTTCGGTCCGCCGCCTGCGATCTCGCTGATGCCGGGGTCGGCCGCCGCGCCGAGGATGGGGCAAGTGCGGTCGCCGCCGGCAAAGCTGGAATCGCAGTACGCGACCGGATTGCCCTGCAGATGCAGCCCGTCTTTCGCGTCGAAGCGCCGGAACTGTTTGTCGGCCGGTTTCAGCAGATAGAGCGCATCGCGCGTGGCGACCCACAGGTTCTGCGATTCATCGGTCGAAATCCCGACGACGGGCTGCTCGCGAATCCCGTCTGCGGCGGAGTACTGCCGATTGTCGATTCCCCAGGGTCCGGGAGCTCCAAAACCAGAACCCGAGCCAGAACCCGAACCCGAACCCGAACTCGAACCAGAACAAGCCGCGAGCACGAGTACGAGCACGAGCACGTTCTTCACGGCCACACCCGCAAGACGGTCGCCCCTCCCCACGTCGAGACATGGAGCGCGGGCGGGTTGACCATCGTGTCGAGTTCCAGCCTGTGCACGTGGTCGTCGGGAATCCCCTGTCCCCCGCGGACCTGCGTGTGCGTTCCCTTCACGGGATCCCAGAAAACGAGTCCGGTGGTGGCGCCCGCCAGCACGAGCCGTCCGTCGGGGAGCGCGACCATGTCGCGCACGTTGACCTCGCTCATGCCTGCGTCGCTGACCGGGTCGAAGTACGTGAAGGACTTTCCGTCATATACCGCGATGCCGTACGACCTCTCGGCCGGATCGCTGCTGAAGATGCTGTTTGCGAACCAGACGCGGCCGTCCGTCGCCACGGTGACCGCGCTCAGGTTGACGATGTCGCCTTCGAGCGGAACGCAGAACACGGGCCGGCTCCCGCTACAGTTGCCGTAGTAAGGGTCGCCGAACGACATCCCGCGCGGCGGGGCATACGCCGCTCCGCCTTGCTTGAACCAGAGGCTGTTGTCCGCGACGTAGACGATCTTGCCGGCCGCCCACCGCCCCGCCACCCACAGATCGCCGTCGGGCGCGATGGCGAGGCCACGCCAGTCGCCGAGCCGGAGGTCGGCCGTGCCTGTGCCGCACGGATGGTGGTAGCAGGCCTGCGGATGCAGGTGGTCGCTCATCCACTGTAAATTGTTCTCGGGGCTGTTGAACCATGTCCCGGGATTGGTCGGGTGCCACTTGTCGGGGCTGAACTTGTTCACGCCGTGTTCGGTCCCGACGTACAGCTCGTGCTTGTTGATGAAGTGGTCGTAGACCATCCGTAAGACAATGCGGTTGTGCCAGAACTGGACGCTCTCGCCTGAGACCATGTCGAAGCGGACCGCCTCGAGGGATCCGTCCGGCTTGAGGCGGACCCGGTCCAGCTTGCCGCTGTGCCGCCAGGGGTCGTTCCACTCGCCGTCGTTCGGGTCGTTCCAATCGTGATGGCCGAAGTAGCCCACGAAAACCTCGTCGGGGCCGCCGCCGACGATTTCGCTGATGCCGGGCGCGTCCGCGTCGCCGTGCAGGCACGGCGTCATCGTCCCGTAGGGGTCGCCGCAGGACGCGTCGGAATTGCCCGGCAAGTGCAGGCCGTCGCGCGCGTCGTAGCGGTGGAAGCTCTTGTTGCCGGGCTTCATGAGGTACAGCGCCGCGTTGGTCGCGACCCAGAGGTTCTGCTTCTCGTCGGTCGAGGTGCCCACCACCCGCCCTTCCTGGATGCCGTCGGTGGATCCGTACGTCGTGTTGCCGAGGGGCCACGGGCTCGGGCCAGCAAAGGACCCGCCGTCCGCGGGACCAGCGTCGGCAGGACCGGCGTCAGCAGGCCCCGCATCGGGACCTGCGTCGGGCGGGCCAGCGTCAGGAGGGCCGGCGTCAGGAGGGCCGGCGTCAGGAGGGCCGGCGTCGGGCGGACCCGCATCGGGCTGGCCGGAGTCGGGCGTCCCTGCGTCCGGCCCGACATTCCCGCCACCGCCGTCGTGCGCGCTGCTGCATCCGAGACACAGCGCCAGCGCCAACGCCCAGGTTCCCACCATCATCGCCCGCCGCCTCCCGCCCCGCAGTCACGCGGGGGCCCCGCTTCTTTGCGAGTCGCGGGCCAATGCCAGGCCTCAGGCCTCGGACCTCAGGCGTCTGGCGTCAGACCTCGGGGCTGCTGATTCGGGTCTCCAGATCCCGCCCGAGGCCCGAGGCCCGAGGCCCGATGAGAACTCTCCTTCCGCAGCGAAGAACTGCCTTTCCCATCGACCGGCGCGTCTGGTACTCCTCGATTCCCTGATGAAGGCCGACGGATCCGTCCACCCGCCCTTCGGCTCGCGCGCCAACCGCGCCGAGCAGACCCGCATCCTTCGGGCGGCCTTGGGCGCCATCCAGCCGGCGCGGCCCGCCGCCGCTTTCGACCTCGACTCGACGCTCCTCCGGAACCGCGTGCGCCAGGCGCGCATCGTGCGCGAGTACGGCGCGCTCAAGGGCGACGCGCGCCTCGCCGCCTGTCCGCCCGAGGCCATCGTTTCCTGGGACCTGCGCGAGACGGCGCGCCTGCGCGGCTTGTCCAAAGGGGAGGCGGACGCACTCCACACCGAGCTGACGGAGTTCTGGCGCGAGCGCTTCTTCACCAGCGAGTACTGCCGCGACGACGAGCCGGTGGCGGGCGCGCGCGAGTTCCTTCACGAGGTGCAGCGCGCCGCCGGCGAGATCCTCTACATCACCGGCCGGCACGAGGAGATGGGCCCCGGCACGCTGGAGAGCTTCCGCCGCGTCGGTTTCCCGCTGCCCGAGGGGCAACGTGTCCAGCTCTGGCTCAAGCCGGAGCTCGCGGACGACGACGACGCGTGGAAGGAGATCTGCCACCGCCGCCTGCTCGACCTCTCCGGCATCGCCTGCGCGTTCGACAACGAGCCTACCCACGTGAACGCCTACAGGCGCTCCTTCCCCGAAGCCGTGGTGGTGCATCTCGACACCGACCACTCGCGCCGCCCGGTCGAGGTGCAGAGCGACATCCCCTCGATCCACGACTTCGTGATGGACCCGTGAAAAAAGTTGGACCGGTGAAAAAAGTTGGACCCGTGAAAAAAGGCGGGGTGCTGGCGGTGGTGGACCTCGGGTCCAACGCGGTCCGCCTGCAGATCGCCTCGGTGGACGCGCGCGGCCGCAGCACCGTGCTGGCCGAGGATCGGGCCGCGGTTCGCCTTGGCGAGCAGGTCTTCCGCACCGGCCGCCTCGCGGCGGCGGCCATCGCCCGCGCCACCTTGGCGATGGAGCGGTTCGACCGGTTGGCGCAGCGGGCTGGCGCGTCGCAGGTTCGGGCCGTGGCCACCAGCGCGGTGCGCGAGGCGTCCAACCGCGCCCAACTCCTGCGCACGGTGCGGAGCCGCACCGGCATCCGCATCGAGGTGATCAGCGGCGCCGAGGAAGCGCGCCTCATCTGCCTGGGCGTCCTCCACGGCGCGCCGCCCTCGGAGCGGGCGCTCATCATCGACATCGGCGGCGGCTCGTCGGAGATCATCTCCGCCCGGGGCGAGGAGCCCGAGTCGGCCTGGAGCCTCCAACTCGGCTCGGTGCGGCTGACGGAGTTCTTCGTCCAGAGCGATCCCATCTCGCGCAAGGAAGCGAAGCTCATCGACGAGGCGGTGCAGGACGCGCTCACGCAGATCGACCCGCTGCTCATCGGCAAGTTCAAGCGCATCGTCGGCGCGGCGGGCACCACGGGGGCGGTGGCGCAGCTCGCTCGCCGGCTGAGCGGCGGCGAGCCGGTCTCCAGCCTGCCCGTGACGTACCAGCAGATCGCCGGCGTGCTGGAGCGCCTGCGCGGCAGCACGGCGCGGCAGCGCGCCAAGTTGGGGGTCGACGCGCAGCGCAGCGACATCATCTACGCCGGCACCGCCGTGCTCGAGGGCGTGATGCGCCGGCTGCGCGTCGAGGAGCTGGCGGTCACCTCGCGCGGCCTGCGCGACGGCGCCATGGTCGACCTGGTGCGCCGCATGGGCGGGGCGCGGCTCCATCAAGAAAGCGTGGTGCTCGACGGGCTGCGCGCGTTCGGGCGGCGCTGCGGGTATCGCGAGGAGCACGCCGAGCAGGTGGCGCAGCTCTCGCTCTCGCTCTACGACCAGACCCGCGAGGTCCACCGCCTGGGCGAGGAGGAGCGCGCCCTCTTGCACGCGGCCGCCATGCTCCACGACGTGGGATCGTTCGTCAGCTACAACCGCCACCACAAGCACAGCTACTATCTGCTCTACCACGCCGATCTGCCGGGCTTCACCGACCGCGAGCGCGAGCTCATCGCCACCATCGCCCGCTACCACCGCCGCTCGCCGCCCAAGGACCGCCACGCGGAGTTCCAGCGCCTCACGCCCGAGGAGCGCATCGTGGTGCGGCAGCTGTCGGCGATCCTGCGCGTCGCCGACGGCCTCGACCGCGGCCACCGCCGCCACGTCCGCTCCATCAAGGTGAAGCGGCGCGGTGCGCGGCTGGAGATCGACGTCGTCGCCGAGAAAGGCTCCGACCTGGAAGTCTGGTCGGCCCGCCAGAAGGCCGACCTGCTCGCCGACGTCATCGGGGGGAACCTGCGCTTCAAGCTGCAGGAGGCCTAGTTATAGCCGATCAGAATTTCGTTACGGCGCGGCGGCCTTGGCCGCGCGGGAATTTCACTGCCTCAGCAGGAGCCTTTCTGGAGACACGCAAGGCTCGCCGTTACCGGCCTGGCTTCGGCGCAGGCAATGCGGGTCGAGCCTGCTCTATTGTTCCGCCAAAGCGTTCCCGGATCCATTCGAGCGCTGGAACCGGGAGCGTGGCTCCCCAGCCAGCCCCGGGCATGATTTGAAAGAAGATGAAATGAACCGCAGCCGGAGCCCAGTAGGCGGACAAAAGCTCACGCCACCAAATCGAAGTACGGCCCATGGGATCCCCGATGATCCATGTGTCCTTGACCCAATGCCACCATTCGGCGCCGTTGCTCGCGATGAAATCACTGAGGGCCTTGGCAGCGCCCGACGAATCCGCCTCTGGGGCGACAAGGATGAAGGCGGTCGGGCTATTTCCGTTCATCGCCGCCTCCCACCACCGTAAGGGCTTCGGCATCTATGTCTGCAGCGCGCTGGAGACCGTGCGCGGCAACAAATACGAGTTCGGGGGCGGCAACACGATCGTGATGGGGCTGGTTGCAGACGACCTGGAGAGGCTCGCGAAACTCTTGCCCGACGATCGGACCGCGACGCGCCCGTAGTGAGGCCGCTCGTCAGAACCCCCAACTGGCGGGCCTGAACCCCATCGACTTCGCCGCGTCGACGCTACGCCCCGCCGGCACGTCGATGAGGCCGTCGGGCCCCACGGCGAGGCGTTCGCCGTTGATCCACCAGTCGTCCGATCCGTCTTTCGGGGCCCGCATCTTGACCGAGCCCCGGCTTCAGCCGGGCTCCTCAACACACAGGTCGAACCAACTTCCAGGCAGCTGCACTGGAATCGGTCATGAGATGCGCAGTAGTGGGTCGATCAGATACTGCCCGTCGGTTGCTCGCTTTCGGAGCGAACGCGGGCGATTTCCTCCGCCAGGACTTCGACGGTCTCGCGGATTTGTTGCTCCGTATGGGTCGCCGTGCAGAAGAACCGCAGCCGCGCCGCCGTCTCCTCGACGGCCGGATACAGAATGGGCTGCACGTTGATGCCGCGCTGCCGGAGCGCCTCGCTCACTTGAAGACTGTGCAGCGAGTTTCCCAGGATGGCCGGCACCACCGCGCTCCCGCCCGCGTAGCCCGTGTCGATCCCCTTCTCCTTGGCGAACTGGAGGAAGAACCGCGCGCGCTCGTGCAGCCGCTGCACTTTCTCGGGATGCGCTTCGATCTGCCGCAGCGCCTCCAGCGCCGCGCCCGCGTTGGCCGGCGAGATGCCCACGCTGTAGATGAACCCCGGCGCTGTGTACTTGAGGTACTGCACCAGCGTCCTCGAGCCGGCCACGTATCCGCCGCACGACGCAAACGACTTGCTCAGGGTGCCCATCCACAGGTCGACGTCGGCTCGGTCGACGCCGAAGTGCTCGCCCACGCCGCGCCCCGTTTCGCCCAGAACGCCGATGGAGTGCGCCTCGTCGACGAGCAGCAGCGCGCCATACTTCTTCTTCAGCTCGATGTACTTGGGCAGCGTGCAGATGTCGCCGTCCATCGAGTACACGCCCTCGACGGCGATGAGCACGCGCTTGTAGTGCGGCCGCAGCTGCGCGAGCTGCTTCTCCAGCGCCTGCCAGTCGTTGTGCGGGAAGGGGCGGCGCTTGGCGCCCGAGAGCTTCGCACCGCCCAGGATGCAATCGTGCGCCAGCGAATCGTGCAGGATGAGGTCGCCGTCG
>WNFG01000937.1_pt1 | contig 48638 bp, 46 predicted proteins | sample 5400431 | NCBI WGS metagenome assembly WNFG01 (sample SAMN13153346, study PRJNA577476) | soil metagenome | isolation source: 120 cm saprolite under Douglas fir tree site 2 hole 3 replicate 2 | place: USA:California | collected 2015-04-18
AATGGAGCACGGGATGCAGTTTTCTCGACTATGACCGCGATGGCAAAGTCGACCTTTTCGTGGCGCGCTACGTGGATTTCAGTTATGACACGGTGCCCAGGCCTGGCGAGGGCGAGTGGTGCAGATGGAAGGGAATATATGTTATGTGTGGACCGCGCGGCCTTAAAATGAGCGTCAACGCGCTTTACCACAATAACGGGGACGGCACATTCACCGATGTTTCGCAACCCTCCGGAATCACCAAAGCCTCCGGCTGCTACGGGTTTACTGCGCTGTCTGCTGATTTCGACAATGATGGATGGCCCGACGTGTACGTTGCTTGTGATACGACGCCAAATCTTCTCTACCACAACAATCACGACGGTACCTTTACCGAAATCGCCAAAACCGCCGGTGTTGCGTACAACGAAGAGGGCACCATGCAGGCGGGTATGGGCGCCTCCGCGGGCGACTACATGCACCATGGCTATCAGGATATTGTGAAGACCAATTTTAGCGACGATACGCCAACAGTCTTTCTCAACCGCGGCAACGATGCATTTGACGACGTCACACGTACTGCCGGCCTGGGAAGGGTTACGAGCTGGCTCGGATGGGGAGTGCAGTTCTACGATTTCGATAACAGCGGGTGGCCCGGTGTTTTTATTTGCAACGGCCATATCTACCCGGAGGTGGACGGCAAGAATCTGGGAACCAGCTATCGCCAGCCGAAAGTGCTCTACTACAATTTGCACGACGGAAAGTTTGCCAACATTACAGCGAACGCCGGAAACACACTCAATGAGATGCACTCCGCTCGTGGTTTGGCGCTCGGCGACCTTTTTAACAACGGTCGCGAAGAGGCGCTCGTGAATAACATGAACGAAACTCCTTCGCTTTATTACAACACGGCGCCGGTGGGCAACTTCATCAGCCTTCAACTGATTGGTGTCAAATCAAACCGCGCCGCTTTGGGAGCGCAAGTGACGCTGGAACAAAATGGCGCCAAGTACCAGAAAGAAATTCGGAGTGGCGGCGGTTTTATTTCGCAAAGCGACTTGCGAGTTCACTTCGGTCTTGGGAAGGCCAAAAAGGGAGAAAAAATCGTGATACGTTGGCCCAACGGACTGCTCGAAACGCTGAAGGATCTTGAAGCAAATCGGTACTACGTTGTACGCGAAGGCAGTGGGATGGATTCAAAACAGACTCGTAATGTCAATAAGATGCAAATCAAGACCCCGGGAGGGTGATCCTACGGAGGGTGTGGACGCGTGCGTTTCGTGGGGCTGAGCAGGTTAATAATTCTCGCCGGGGCCATCCCGGTTGTCGCGCAGAATCACGCGACGATCGGCCGCAGGGGGGATACCACTTCCAAGCAGACGCAGCAGCTTCCGAGGTCATGTCTGGTTCAGGAGAATTCGTCGGAGCACATCAAAGTTTTGCTCGAAACGATTAACGATCACCCCACGGCCGATGCATACAACACGCTCGGAGTTTTGTACGCGCGGGGCCGTCACACAGGATGCGCCATCTCAGCGTTCAAAGCTGCGCTGCGCCTGGACGGTCAGAATTGGCAATCCCACTATAACCTTGGCCTCGCGTTTATAACGAAGGGCGATCGGAGCCGCGCCGCAAGCGAATTACAAGCTGCGATTCAACAGCAACCCAATTCAGCCGCGTCCCATTTCGCACTGGCTAATCTGCTTCAGGAAGAGGGAAGGCTAGACGGAGCTGTAAGGGAATTCGAAGCTGTCCTGCGAATTGATCCGAAATTTGCGCTTGGATACCTGAGCCTGTCGACCTTATACACTCAACAAGGGAAGAACGCGGAAGCTGAAACCCTTCTTCGGCAGGCGCTCCAGAACGATCCAAATAATGCACAAGCTCATGCGAATTTGGGCCTGATAATGGAGAGGCAAGGCGAATTTACCGCAGCGGAACAAGAATTCAAGTCGGCAATAGGAATCGACGCTCAAATGGTAGAGGCTTACACCTCGCTTGGGATGTTGGAAACTAAGATCGGGCGGGGAAAAGAGGCGGTCGAAAACTTTCGAAAAGTAGTAGCGCTGCAGCCGGATTCCGCCGACGCACACTTGAACCTTGGGATTGCCCTCATGGACCAGTACGATCGGAAAGCCGGATTTGAAGAGTTCACCAAAGCCGCACAGCTCAATCCTAATTCAGGCCGACCTCACTACAACCTCGGTCGGTTCTATTTCGACAGCGGCAATTACGATGAAGCACGGAAGGAACTCGGAAGAGCCACGCGCCTGGAACCGAACTTCGCGAGCGCATTTTATTTTCTAGCTCTTACGGAGAGGCAAGATAATAATCTAGAGCGGGCGACAGAACTATTGCAAAAAGTCGTCGCGCTTCAGCCCAACAACGCGGACGCACAATTCCTTCTGGGGCAAATCCTTGAGCGTATGGGAAAGACAACTGCGGCCATTGAACACTGGAAAATGGCTGTCAAGGCCGATCCCAATGAATCCGAAGCTCTCTACAGCCTCGCCACAATTTTGAATAAGTTGCATGACCCCCAGGCGCAACAATTTCAGGACAGGTACGCCAAACTGCAAAGGAATGAGCAGACGACTGACCGTGTGGCCAACTTGGGAAATTCCGCGATTCAGTCCGCCAACGCCCACAATTGGCCGCGAGCCTTGGCACAAATGAAAGAAGCCATTGCTGTTTGCGGGGAGTGCGCTGAGGCCGCTCACCTTCACAGGAACCTAGGATTGATGTACTGCCGCACCGGGAATGTCGAAGATGGAGAGAAGGAGCTTCGGGCAGCGCTGGAATTAGACCCAAGTGATGTTGCCGCGAAGAAGGCGATTGATACGCTTGAGAAGCTGCGCGGTGCGAATGACAAAGGGACGGGAGTGAACAAGAATTAACTCGTTCTGGAATTCGAGGTCGAGCCAGATAAGAGTGTCCCGACCCCATGTACTAGTTTACGCGGCATGTTAACGGTTCTCCGCAGCGATCAAGGCTATCGCGAGTCTCAGCAGTCCGGCCCGTAAATCTCTGTGGCGGCTGCCGAATCGTGTTTCCATTTCGCCGGTCAGATGTTGCGGAAGATTTCCATGCATGACTATAAGGGCTCGGAAAATTGTTGAGCGTAAAGAAATAACATGAAAACCATCGCGGTAATTGGCGCTGGCATGATGGGTCCGGGAATCGCGCAGGTATTTGCGGCCCACAGCCACCCGGTTCAAATTCACAATCGCACGGTGGAGAAGCTAAACGGTGTGAAAGAACGCGTGCGCGCGAATCTTTCGCGCATGGCGGATTTTGCACTGGTCGAGCGGCAGGAAATCCCCGCCATTTTGGAGCGCATTCATCTGACCCCCGATCTTTCCGAAGCATGCCGTGGCGCCACTGTGGTCATCGAAACCATTACCGAAGATTTAAAAATGAAGCAGGAACTCTTCGCCGAACTGGATCGCCTGTGCCCGCCGGAAACGGTCCTGTGCAGCAATACTTCGGTGATGAGCATCACGGAAATTGGCGCGTTGACGCGGCGGCGCGAACGCATTCTCGGCACGCATTTTTACCAGCCGCCGTTTTTGGTCCCGCTGGTAGAGGTAGTGCGCACGAAGGCTACCGCCCCGGAACACATGGACGCCGTGTTTAATCTGCTGCAGGACGCCGGCAAAGTTCCGGTACGCGTGCAAAAAGATGTTCCGGGTTTTATCGCTAATCGCATGCAACACGCGCTGTGGAGGGAAGCGTTTGCGCTGATCGACGAAGGCGTGTGCGACGCGGAAACCGTAGACATTGCGGTGCGCAACAGCTTCGGCATGCGGTTGCCAGTGCTTGGCCCGGTTACCAACGCCGATCTCGTAGGGCTCGATCTCACTTTTGCGATCCACAGTTACGTGCTGCCGCACTTGAATGCGTCGCCATCGCCTTCATCAACGCTGCGTGCTCGCGTGGAACAAGGCAAGCTTGGATTTAAGACCAAGAGCGGATTTCTCGACTGGACGGATGAGTCGGCCACCGCCGTAAGGGATGAGCTGACAACTTATCTGCTGGAGTTTTTGAGCAAGAAACGCGCAGCACAAGCAGAAAAAAAGAAGACGGATGGAGATGGCCATGAAGCTTAAAGGAAAAATTTCGCTGGTTACTGGCGCAGACCGTGGGATTGGCCGTGGGATTGTGGAAGTGTTCGCGGATGAAGGCGCGGACGTGGCGGTGAATTATGTCGAGGAACCAGAGAAGGCCGAGGCTGTCGCGAAATGGGTTCGCGAAAGAGGACGCCGCTCGATCATCGTGAAAGGCGACGTGTCGCGTCGAGCAGACGTTGAAGCCATGATTGATAGAGTATGGAAGGACCTGGGACCGCTTGATGTACTAGTGAACAACGCGGGGATCGAAACGATTGTGCCGTTCCTCGATCTTACCGACGAGCAGTGGACGCGGCTTGTGGACGTAAACCTGAGAGGAGAGTGGTTGTGTTCGCAAGTGTATTGCCGGCGGGTGGTAGCAGAAGGTCGCAAGGGGAGCATCGTCAACATTGGTTCAATTCAAGCGGCCAAGGTTCTCCCTGGACGTACGCATTACGCTCCCGCTAAGCTGGCCATTGAAGCATTGACTCGCAACATGTCCGCGGAAATGACGCCGTTGGGAATTCGCGTGAACTGCGTGCATCCCGGATTAATCGACACGGACATGACCGCGTGGGTGATGAAGAGCGCCGACCTCTTGCCGGGGATTCTTGCGCAAATTTCGCTGGGGCGCGCTGGCGCACCACGGGAAATTGGCACGGTGGCGGCTTTTTTTGCGTCAGAAGAATCGAGTTACCTTACCGGGCAATCGATTCACGTGGATGGCGGGTGGGTCGGAAAGTGAATTTGCACTTAAACAGGCAAATGATTTTGCACCTGGATGCGCTTTTTGCAAATTTCGAATAAGAGAGAACTCATGGGCGTCAAGTTAATCGATTTAAGCATGGAAGTTTACAAAGGGATGATGACCTATCCAAATGTGGCGAAGCCTGTCATCGTGGAGATGGAAACGCACCGCGAGATGGCCGTGAGCATTGGCACGGACCAATACGGCATTGATGAGATCACCAACCACTGCATGATTGTTACCGGCGATCACATCGGCACGCACATCGATTCGTGGGGCCACGTAAAACCGGACGCTCCGCGAGCGGAAGGCATTCCCATTGAATTGTGCTACGGAGACGGCGTGGTTCTGGATTTGACACACAAAAAACCGGGCGATGAGATTACGCCTGTAGACCTGGTCGAGGCCGAAAACAAATTAAATGGCTACAGGATAAAGCAGCTGGACATCGTGCTTCTACGCACCGACGCGGCCAAGTTGCGATTCGAAAAGCGCTACCTTACCGATCATCCCGGCATGACCAAGGAGAGTGTGCATTATATTCTGGATCGCGGCGTGAAGGTCATGGGCATTGACGCCATTGGCTTCGACCCTCCGGTGGCCAAGATGTTTGAACGCAAAAAATTTTGGGAAGCGCACCGCGTCATGCGCGAGAGAGAATACTACCATTTGGAAAACATGTGCCACTTGCACGAAATCCCGCCGCCCTATCACTCATTTACGGTCAGCGTGTTGCCGATTAAGTGGCGCGGCGCTTCGGCAGCGCCGGTTCGCGCGGTTGCAATCATCCAGCAGTAGGCTTGGGCATCAGGTCTTCCCGGGGCGGAGTAAAGACATCGGTCCCCACGGAATCTTCCAAGGCCTCTAATAAGTGAGGGGCATTGGAGGGAATCAGCAAAACATCTCCGGAACGCAACAGCACGTCCTCGCCATCAAGTTCCACGCGCACTAACCCCGATGCCATCATGGTGATTTGTTCGTGAGGATGCTGATGCATAGGCAAGACCGCACCTTTTTTCAGGTGGAGCTTCAGCAGGGTCATCCGCGAAGTATGAATCGCCTGCCGGGTAACCAGCGGAGTAACTTTTTCCTCCGTAACCTCAGACCAATTGTAGACGTCCATATTTAGGTTCACCGGTTCTTCCTACGATCTGGACACGATTGACACCGCTTTTAGAGCGGTATAGAGACGCGATCTTCCTGTCAAATTTTGTCAGATACATCGCCAATATCAATGTGTGATGCTTTAAACGGCCCAGGCTCGCTTTGAAACATTGCAGCGAGAGTAGCAAACCATGGATCGCACTCAAACGCTGGTCAATTTCGCGCTGGCTTCCGCTGCCGCGTGGGACTGGCCGCAAGCAATCGCAGAAGCTGTGAGGGGGCAGAATACTCACTTCAAAACACACAACCGATAGCGTTTTGTTCACATGACGGACTTTGACGGTAGGCCCAGTTTCGATCTTCAACGATCAAGAGCGATCACTCACAAGAGAAAGGGGATAAGATGCCATCGAACCCAAAGAGAAATGGAAGTCCAGAGCCCCAAGCAAGCCTCATGTAATATAGCAGAATCATTTTGTGATGAATGAGAATCCGGCGCCGCGAATCTCGTAAAGTCAGACGGTGGATGCCGGTTAGCCATAACATCCGCATTAGCTCGGATTATTCCCATCGGATCGGAGCCGAACAATGCCTCCCATTGAAAATAGGTCTTTGCCCAAAGGATTGCCAGGCTTGCGCGGAGCCGAGCATGTCGGGTTTACCGTGCCGGATATCGAAGAAGCCACCTCTTTCTTTGTGGATGTTATCGGCTGCGAATATTTTTTTGAACTGGGTCCCCTTGCCGCGAGCGACGATTGGATGCAAACGCACCTGAATGTTCACCCCCGAGCCGTGGCGCGTAAATTGCGTTTTTTCCGCTGCCAGAACGGACCGAACTTCGAGATATTCGAGTACCAAGCCCCGGATCAAAACATGACGCCTCCCAAAAACAGCGACGTTGGGGGCCACCATTTAGCTTTTTATGTAGATGATCTGGATGCGGCGGTTTCTTATCTTCGTGCGCAAGGCGTGCGAATCATGGGTACTCCGACTCTAAGAACAACGGGGCCAAACGCAGGACAAAACTGGATTTACTTTCTTTCTCCCTGGGGCATGCAGTTTGAGTTGGTGAGTTATCCGCACGGCAAAGGTTACGAACGAACCACCGCCTCGCGGATGTGGCATCCTGGCAAGCCCGGGCTCTAACCCCAGGGTTAAAAGACCAGTTTCGATAATTTCTGGCGTGGACCTTCAGCTATCTTCATCGGATAGCCTAGAGGTCTAATTCTCGTTTGGGATCGTTGGGATGCGAACCGAGCGGATGAATGGTGATGGTGAGATAAGGAAACAGCGGTAAAGTCGTCAGGGCTTTGTGGAGTTCGTCGGATGTGGCCGCGGTCCAGATGCCCCAGTTCGCGCGGCGTCCCGGTATGCGCCATAGGCGGCGAAGAACCCCACGTGCGCCGAGTTGGCGCGCGCACTCGGCTTCTTGATTCCGTAGAGCGCTCTCCTGTGCCTCGGTCCCAAGATCGCCGGATATTTCCATGTGCACGAGAAAATCCATTTGCAAAAACCTCCGCAATAAAGTGACCGAGCTCGGGCGCTAGGTTGAGGTCTTCATACGAACGAGGCGCCACCACACGGGGTACACGGGGACTCCAAGAAGCACGATAATTAACCGGCCAAGTGTATTCTGGTTTGTATCGTAACAATTGAATTTCGACAAAGTGGCGCACGCAGCTGGCGAATCAGCTGCGGATGCGAGCGGAGCTCGCTACGTAGCGCAAGTAGTTCTGGCCTTATCCCATCTCTGGAGCATATCTTCCCATCCCCAAAAAACTCCTTGACAACGGCCTCACTTAGCCTCTACAACTAAGGGCATTTGGCGGGCGAAGTTTGCATTTTATATATGAAAATCTTCGATAGTGACTTCGGCTAACGAGGGTTGCGTGTCAGGGGTGCTGTTCAAAGTAATTCTCAAAATACGTTGGAGGTTGGGTGTCAGTCCAAGATGAATGCCGAAGGACTGAAGGAGATGTTTATGATCGAAGCTGCTAAAAGACTGCATTTGAGTGTACATGGCCGCTTGCGAAACAGCATCGTCTGTCGGCTTATCATGCTTGCCTTGGTGCTTGCGATTCCGCACAGTGCCCATGCTCAAGGAACGGCGTCTGCCAATTTGAACGGAACCGTTCACGATTCCAGTGGTGGCGTGGTTCCAGACGCGGATGTAACTCTTCTCGATACCCAAAAAGGCTCCGAGAGAAAAACGGTAACTAACGACGCGGGTATCTATGTATTCGTTAGCATTCCTCCAGGCGTGTACAATTTGATCGTCGATAAAGTTGGATTTGCTCGCTCCACGCAGGAAAAATTAACCCTCCTCGTTAATCAATCCATCACTCAGGACTTCACCTTGAGTCTTGGAACGACCCAGCAGGCCCTTACCGTTGAAGCGTCCGCTGTTAATCTCGAAACCGCCAACGCGACTCTCGGCACGGTCATCAACTCCAAACAGGTGACCGATCTCCCGCTTAACGGTCGAAATTTCACGCAGCTCTTAGCTCTGACCCCGGGTGTTTCCCCCATCAGCACCGCCCAAAACAGCGGCGGCGGCCAAGCACGCCCCATCGGCGCCTTCGCATTTCCTTCCGTCAATGGCCAACAGAACCGCAGCAATTACTTCATGCTTGACGGCATAGATGACAACGATATGGTTTTCAGCACCTACGCCGTAGCGCCCGTTGTGGATGAAATTCAGGAATTCAAAGTGCAATCTCACAACGACGAAGTGCAATTCGGCGGCGTCACCGGCGCAATCATCAATGTGGTAACCAAGTCCGGCACCAACGACTACCACGCCACCGCCTGGGAGTATCTTCGTAATACCGCTTTGAATGCCCGGAACCCTTTCAGTGGTCTTTCGAAATTAATACAGAACCAGTTTGGCGCCAGTGGCGGCGGCCCCGTCCGTTTGCCGCACTATGATGGCCGCAACAAAACATTTTTTTACGGAACTTACGAAGGCTTCCGCCGCCTTTCGCCGGCATCTACCTTCTATAACGTTCCCACTGCGGCGGAATTGGCCGGCGATTTTTCTGATATTTGCGCCAGCGGTTTCACTTCCGGTATCTGTAATGACCGGAAATGTACCATCGTCGCAAATCCGTGTCCTGTGGGCAATCAATTGATAACTCATCAACTCTACAACCCGTTCACTACGGCCTCCGATCCTGCCAAACCGGGACAGTTTACCCGTACTGCCATCGCGAACAACAATATCGCCAGCCTACGGAATGCTAGCGCCGTTAAGTTCGGCCAAGATGTCTTTCCAACAGCACTGCCGCCGATTAACGGCTTTAACGGCCATGATTTCCGTTCATCGCACACCGCAGTGCAGCAATATAGTTGGCGCATCGATGAAAACTTTAACCCCTCCAACTCCTTTTTCTTCCGCTATTCCGCCGCGAGCCAGCCCAATACCGGCTCCGGCGGCTCCGCTAATTTCAATAGCGTTGTGGCTATCGACGCCACACAGTACGTGGCCAGCTTCTACCATACCTTCAGCCCCTCCACCATTTTCGATTTCCAGTTTGGGCATGTGGAGATCACCAACGGCACCGTGAACCGGTTTGCGGGTGACACCGCCAAGGCCATTGCCGACGGCGGCTTCTCGCAGAACTTTGCTTGCGGATTCACCGGAGGCGTTGCTCCTTGCATGGTTCCCACCATGGCTATCGCGGACAACTACGTGAGTGCCGGAGAGGGCGTGAGCATCACCCACCTCACCAACGTGTATGAATGGAGAGGTAACCTCACAAAGGTCATCAGAAACCATACCCTTACTGGGGGCTTTTCCTATGAAACTGACAGTTTCGCGGTTGCCAGTCTCGGCGCGTCGGACAATTTTTCCGCCAACCAGACTGCCGATCCGGAGAACGCCGCCAACACCGGCAACGCTTTGGCATCATTTTATCTAGGCGTTCCTTCTCAAGGCAACCGCCGGCAAACGGTTGCGCCGGTCACCGGTCAGAAGGGCGTCGGCGGCTATTTCATGGATAAGTGGAAGGTCACCGATCGTGTCACTCTAAATCTCGGCTTGCGCTACGATATCCAGCTCTACCCCATGTATGGCAGCTCGAAAGACGGCACTAGTGCCATCGGGGAAATCGATTTCAACACCGGAACCTACATCCTTCAACGGCCGGTGGCTAGTTGCTCGCAGACGGGAAACGTGGCTCCTTGCATTCCGGGAACCAGCCTCCCATCCAACGTCGTCATTTCGCCCAATGGTCGCCTCTGGAAAAATACCAAGACCAATTTCCAGCCCCGCCTCGGTTTGGCCTATCGCTTAACCAATAATACCGTTATGCGCGCTTCGTTCGGAATTACCGATGACCTCTGGGCGGGCATTACCCAGACCGTACAAGGTATCGGTGGCATTTGGCCATCCCACGGGCAACCCCAGGTTTCCCAGAACGCCGCCAACGTGGTGGCCGTGGCAAGCTTCCAGAATCCTATCGGCACGGGCGTGAATACTCCCGATCCTAGTCCTTTCACTCAAGTCGCCTTCTATCGCGATCCACAAGCAAAGAATCCCTACTCGGAGCAGTGGAACCTCGGATTCGAAAGGCAGTTTGGTGGGGACACCGTGGTGGACGTCAACTATGTTGGTTCTCAGAGCCACCGTCTCGTTGTCGGAGGCCTCTACAACACGGCGTTGACTCCCGGCCCTAATTTGAACCCGGACGGAACAGTAGCTACCGGTGCCCAGATTGCTGCAGCCTTTGCGGCGAGGCAGCCCTGGCCGTTTATCACTCCCACTTTCTACGACCGCAGCGTGGGAAAGAGTTCTTACAACGCACTACAAGTCTCCGCACGTCACCAAGCGCAACACGGCTTGTCGTATGGCGTTTCCTATACCTATTCGAAAGCCATCGACGTAGCTGCCGATGGTTTCTTCGGTGTGGAGGGCCAGTCTTCTCAGGATCCTTACCACCTGGCGCGGGACCGCAGCGCGGCCGGCTTCGATTTGCCGCATATCCTAGCCCTGAACTTCACCGCTGAATCTCCGTTCGGCAAGGGTAAGCGCTTTAGCAGCAACAACGACGTTGTGGACTATATCGTTGGTAACTGGCAGCTCAACGGGATTTATACCTTAACCTCGGGCCGCAACTTCAGTTTGGCTGTCCCGGGCGACAGTGCCAATACGCGCGGCGGTAACTCCGGCACCTACCTAAGGCCGGATCAGGTTGGAGATCCCAATAGCGGATCCTGCCCGAATGGGGCTCCGGTCCATACCGTTACTTGCTGGTTCAATACTTCCGCCTTTGCTTCACCCGCGCCATTCACCTTTGGCAATCTCGGCCGCAACACTCTGCGAGGGCAACGCTACCAGGATCTGGATATGTCCCTATTCCGCTCTTTTCCCTTTGCCGAAAAGCGCAAACTCGAGTTCCGCGTCGAGGCCTTCAATATACTTAATCATCCAACCCTTGGAAATCCCAATGGAACCATCAATAACGTGAACTTTGGTAAAATCACTAGCACGCGCAGTACCGAGCGCCAACTGCAACTAGCCTTGAAGCTCTTCTTCTAACTTTAACCGCTAGACAATGAATGAGATTACCCAAAGCGATAGGACAGCCCCGGAAAGGCTATCTAGTCTGGAGTCCCCGGCGCGACGCTCATTTATGAAAGGGATGGCAGGCCTAGGCGCTACGCTTGCGTCTTCCTCGCTCTCTGCGGCTATCGCTGCTCAGACTCGGAGTCATCAGCCTGGGGTGCCTGGCAATCAGGTACCTCCAGACCAGCTTCGGTGGGGACCTTTTACTCCATCGAGCGGTGAAGGTCGATATCTCCAAGTTGCTTACCCGCCGTCCACGACCAAAGGGGAGCTACAGATTGGTGTCATCTACACCCTCTGGATTCCTGACAATATCAAGACCGTGAGGGCGGTGATTATTCATCAGCACGGCGCAAGCATTCCAGCCGCCCAGGCGGGGGCAACTTCTGCTTACGATTTGCACTGGCAAGCTCTTGCAAAGAAATGGAACTGCGTCCTTCTTGGACCTTCCTATCATGTTCTGAACGATGCGATTGACTTAACTCCCGGAGGCGCTGAGCTGTGGTTCGACCCGCGACACGGTTCTGACCGTGTTTTCCTTCGGGCCCTGGACGAATTTGCAACAAAGTCGGGCCACGCGGAAATCGCTACGGTCCCTTGGTGTCTCTGGGGACACTCCGGTGGGGGGATATGGGCCAATGTGATGAGCATTCTCCATCCTGACCGAGTGCTCGCTGCTTTTCTTCGTTCGGGTACTGCGGCGATGTTTCGTCCGAAGCACGAGTTCACCCAGCCCGAAGTTCCGCCGGCAGTCTATGAGATTCCGACCATGGTCAACTTCGGCATCGGAGAGAGAGGAAATCTTCCCTGGGACGGCTCTATTGCCACTTTCCAGGAGTACCGAACCCAGGGGGCTCCCATTGGGCTCGCTCCCGATCCGCGTTCAGGACACTTCTGTGGGGATTCCCGGTATCTCGCAATCCCGTTCTTCGACGCTTGCCTTCAAATGCGCTTAACGGAATGGAACAAAATCTTAAGGCCAGTGGACCTGAGTTCTGCGTGGCTGGCAGCTCCGTTCGGAGATACAGCCACAGCTGCGGCGGAATTCAGAGGTGATCCTAAGACGGCCGCGTGGTTGCCGAACGAGGCCGTAGCAAAAATCTGGACGGAGTATGTTAGAACCGGAACCGTAACCGACGCAGGCGCGCCCCCCGCTCCGGTCAATGTGCGAGCGAACGCTAATGCAAATCACGGCAACGAGATCACATGGGAAGCCGAGGCAGATATCGTTAGTGGACTCGGCGGCTTCATTGTGCTTCGAGACGGGCGTGGGATAGCGAAGCTTCCAACGCAACCTCCAGAAGCGGTGTATGGACGCCCACTCTTCCAGGGGCTCTCATATCACGACACGCCATTCGCGCCGCTCCCTCAAATGAGGCATGTTGATACGGCGGCCCAACTTGGCGGCAAGCACGTCTATACTGTGATCGCATTGAGCAGTGCGGGCGTGCCTTCAATGCCCTCTTTGCCAGCAGCCGTCGAATGACGAATTATCAAAGCCTTTGACGAAGAGGGATCAAGTCCCCCTCAGCTTAACTTACTACAGAACCGAAAGATGGATTTTGCTTAAAATGTGTCGATGCTAGTTGGCGAGACCATGCTTCCATTTCTTGCGGCAGTGGGCATGATCAATGCTTTCGGTAGCCTTGCAGGTTTTACCGGACCTTACCTGTTCGGTTGTCTGAACACTCGAACGGGATCCCTTTCCTACGGGCTAGTCGTGATGATGGTCTCTTCACTTGCCGGAGCGCTGCTGATGCTTCTGTCCGAATCGTCGGGTAACCGAAGCTATCCGGCTTCCACGGCGGGATTGGTCCTGTGAAATCGGCTTCTCGCCAACAATGCAATAGTCACTGCTAGGGCGTTCTCGGTACTCATCCCGTCGACACTTAAAATCAGGATCGCCCCTGACTCAAGAACTCCCTAGTCGCGTTTGCTAAGATGCATTCCGAGTTTTAGCGGCCCTTCTTCGAGGCACGCGCGACCAACTCGTCCAATCTCGAAAGCAAAAGCTTTAGGATGGGAGACTCGTTCGACTTTTTGTAGCCGAGGACCAGATCGATAGTCGGCGTATCTCCCTTGAGAGGACGACTCGTCACAGACCGCGGAAGAAAATTCTGTGCGTAAGCAGGTAATAGCCCTACGCCGCGCGTCGACGCTATTAAGGACATTCCCATGGCGAGGTGGTCCGCCTCGTGATCTGGCGTGATATCGATTCCGGACCGCTTCAGGTAATCGTCGATGACCACACGCAGTACAGGAGCCGTGCCCGACACGCTCACGAATTTCTCGCCCTTTATATCCGCCGGACTGATGGCTTTGAGCACAGCGAGGCGGTGGTCGCTAGGCAAGACCACCACCAAGGGTTCCTTGACGAGAAGATTGAACGCTAACTCCGGCATCCCTTCTTCCCGTCGAAGAAAAGCTGCATCGACGGTTCCCTTCAGAAGGGCATTCGCGAGCAGCGGCGAGTATTGACTCGATATCATCACGTCGATGTTAGGCAGTTCGTCGCGCAAGATCTGCAAGGCTTCGGGCATCCACGTCAGTTCGTGACCGGTTAGAAAGCCCATGACGAAGCATGGCTTGGCGGGATGAGCGACCCGGCGTGCAGCCTCAGTTGCCGCTGCAACCTGCGATAGCACCGCGCGGGCGTGTTCGAGAAAGGCCCGACCTGCCGGTGTCAGTTCGATGCCGCGAGCACGGCGTGTCAAGAGTCGCGCACCCACCTCATCCTCGAGATCTCGAATCTGCCGGCTTAACGAAGGTTGTGACGTGTGCAGCTTTTGCTCTGCTGCCACCGTCAGACTTCCGGCCTCGGCAACCGCCACGAAATACCGAAGATGTCGTAATTCCATTGCCACTCCCATGCTCGTGAGGCATTGCTCCCAGCTTAACAAAGTATGCTTCAACGGCGCTACCACGAGCGAGATTCGCAATCTAACGAGGTGATCTTAGCTTTCCCAGAGCAACTTGGCGGACGTCTCAGTCATGCTCACTCTGCATGGGTCTAGATCAAACGGAGGTAGTGCTATGAGTTCCCCAGTTGTTTTAATTACCGGCGCACTGACAGGCATCGGTCGTGCCACGGCCCTGGCTTTCGCGCATGAAGGAGCCCGGGTCGTTGTTTCCGGTCGACACGACGATGAAGGTCAGAAGCTCGCCACTGAACTGCGCAAACTCGGTACTGAGGCCGAATTTCTGCGCACCGATGTGCGACATGAAGAGGAAGTCAAGAACCTCATCGACAAGACCATCGCTCGTTTCGGTCGCCTCGACATTGCCGTCAATAACGCTGGCACCGTCGGCAATCCCGAGTCGGCTGCCGATGTAAACACCGAGAACTATAAAGCCATCTTCGACACAAATGTGCTTGGTGTGCTTCTGAGCATGAAGTACGAGATTCGGGCAATGCTTCGGCAAGGCAAAGGCAGCATCGTTAACATCTCGTCTGCCTACGGCAAAGTCGGTGGCCCGAGCGCGGCGGTGTATGTCGGCAGCAAGCACGCCGTGGAAGGCATCACGAAGTCTGCGGCCATCGAACTCGCCGGCACAGGCGTTCGTGTCAACATCGTCGGCCCTGGTCCGGTGGAAACGAGAATGTTCAACCACTTTGCGCAAACGAAGGAAAACAAAGCCAATTTCCTCGACGCGCAAGTTCCTAACAAGCGCATCGGCACTCCCGAAGAAATCGCAAATGCCATCGTATTTATTGGCTCTGACAAGGCTTCCTACATCATCGGTGCATCCCTGGCGGTCGACGGAGGAATGATTGCGGACTAATTCTAGGGCCGCCTACACACACCGGACGGCGCCGAGCTGTGCGTTGACGGCGGCGCAGCACAGGTCTGACCTGATCGTGGATAACTCGGGGCGACGCCATGCGAGATTTACAAACATAAACGTGGTCGGTCCGGGCACTACGGATACGGGTATGCTCACGCGCTTCACCAACACGGATGAAAAAAAGGCCGCGCTCGTCTCGACGGTACCCGTCAAGCGTCTAGCAACACCCGAGGAGATCGCTTATGTGATCACTTTTGTTGCTTCGGCAATGCGTCGTACATGACTGGAGCCTCCGTCCCAGTGGATGGAGGCATGCTTGCAGACTGAGCCTTCATCAATGGAGGTTTCATGACCAGTTACACTCACCAAACCGCGCCGACGCAGTTCACAGAAGCTGGGGGAATCCGTTTCGCTTACCGTCGCTTTGGCAAGAAAGGAAGGCTGCCGCTGCTCTCCTTGCGCGCGAATTTTCTGAATTGGATTCCGAGGGGGCGGCGTTCATCAATTTGAGCAAAACAGAGCTACCGTAGGCTGTAAAGCGAGGCCGCGAACCGCGTTTAACGTAGCATTGACCAGACGTTCTTCCCAGTGTAAACCGCTTGGCACACCATTCACGCCGCAACAAAGCAGGCAACGGTCGGAACTGGCTGCGGTTCAATGAGCGACGGCGGGCGGGCCGTATTTCGCACTAAACGTAAAGAGGTGGGCTATGACATGGTTTAGCCGCAGCACCAGGTCAGCGGGGTTACTCGCGGCCGCCGCTTTGACGTTAGCGATACTTGCTCCGAGCTTGTTCCCGGCCTCTGCTAATGGAGGCGAGGGGGACGATGACGAAGGGGTCGTTCTGTCTTTCTCGACTGTAGGCGACTCGCGGCAGGACCCCGTCACTTTCGATCCGACTGCCACGCCGCTCTCGGCCGAGGACCGCATCTGGCTGCAGAACACAAAGGCCTGGTCACGAATCCTCAACTCCGTTCAGCGACAAGAATCCAATTTCCTGTTCTTCGACGGGGACATGGTTATGGGATACGGCTGGGCCAAGGCTCCTACAGACACATCCGTAAATGGAATTGTCGGCTCGGACCTGATGAAGTTTTACCGGCAGTATGGTTTCTGGCGCGGCATGGTTGCCGGATTGATGCAGAACGGTACGTACGTCGTGCCGGTGCCGGGCAATCACGAGACGCAATGCAAGGCCTGCGGGAAGAAGGCGAAAGTTGAAAACGAGGACGCCTGGCGAGCCAATATGGGAGACCTCATTCTCGATACGAATCGCTTTCAGAGCCTTTTCGGTGAACAGCCCTTAAACGTGGACGTGAGTGACAACGGCGCGTTAGACGGCCTCACCACCAACCAGAGCCAGCTTTCCTTCAGCTTTGATTTCCGGGGATCACACTTCGCGGTGATCAACACGGATCCCGCAGGCAAGGATGCGCACGCGCCGGCAGCATGGTTGGACATTGACCTCGCGGCAGCTATGGCGCGCGGTGCTCAACACTTTTTCGTGTTTGGGCACAAGCCTGCGTATACGTATTACTACGGCGCAGTCACAGCGCTACCGGCCGCCCCTTCGGGACTGGACAGCGATGTTGCCAGTCGAGATGTGTTCTGGGATGTGATCGAGAAATATGGCGCGATCTATTTCTGCGGCCATGAACATATTTTCCATATCTCGCAGCCGCGCGCTAGCGATGCCGACAAGCCTGGGAAGGCTTGGCAGGTACTGGTCGGGTCGGGCGGGTCACCTTTTGAAGCAAGTCCGACCGATGTGACGATTAGCCCGCGAACGGACCGAGACTACGTATGGGCCACCGTGAAGCTGTACGAGAGCGGCAAGGTGAAAATTACGGCCTATGGTTTCGATGACCATTTCGGTCCGACGCATGTAATCGACAAGATCACGCTGAACCCGTGAAAAAGGTGCTCTGAAGCGCCTCAACTTGCCGACGGAGATGTGGCGCAATCTGACTGCTACGTCTAAGAACGTCTAAGCCGGAAATCTTACAGCTGAGAAATGCCACGTGAACCGAAGTTCTCCAAGAGCAAACACACTATTTCTACCAGATGGTCGAAAGCTGCTTGCAGTTGCGAATCCTCGCGTCTTTGGTCACCAGCGCGATTCCCTCGGCCAGTGCCGTCGCACCAATTAGGCGGTCGCACGGGTCGTTCGAGTAGTCTGCCGGAAGCTGGTTGGCGAGTACGGCAACCTTTGCTGTGAGCGGACGAATCGCCACTCTTGAAGAGACTTCTTCGACGTAGGATTCGACGGTTCCCGAGATCTCAATGCGACCATGACTGGCAAGCCAAGCCAGTTCCCACAATGTAATCGCGGAAATGGCGATGCCGCCAGCCCGGGAAGCCCTGCGGATGGCCCGGCTGGCCTGTTTGGACAATTTTGCCGGTTCAGTCGAAAGCCATACCAATACATGTGTATCGAGCAAAATCACCGTTTCGTGACCTCCCACTCCACGGGAATCGGAGATTCGATATCTCCGGCGATTTTGACTCTTCCTGCCATGAATCCGAAGATGTCGTTGTTCTCTGCATCAGCCGGAACCACCTTCACGACCGGAACTCCACGTTTGGTGACGACCACCGGCTCTCCTGTCGCTTGCACCTGTTTCATGACGGTAAGGCAATGTGCTTTGAACGCACCCGCTGGCATCTGTTTCATGGCCTTCCCCTTTTATCCATGGTCATTCTATCATGACCATTGTATGGATTCCAGAAAAATGGATTTGCAGTTGTGGGTTGGGTTGTGGGTTAGAAATCCGAGAACAGAATGACCGGCTACTCGATCGAGAGCGCAGCTTGCCTTGCAGGGAATCGAGGCTCGCCGCCAGAACTAACGATATCTCTGGCGGGCACACTTAATATCATGGTTCCCACGGGTTCACGACTGGCACTTGCGTATTTGTGAAGTCGCCGACGTTCCGCGAAACAATTGTTAGATTGTGCTGCATCGCCGTCGCCGCCAGCAAGCCATCAATGGCGGACAAAGGCTTGCCCTTACTCTTTGCGTTTGCAGCGAGCAAGCCCCAGCGATCGGCAACGGCGGCATCAATCGACAGAATCCTACCTGAAAAACGCGCTTGCAGTTCCACTTCCAGCCATGTTTCCAGGCGGCTTCGCCGTTTGCCTTGTGGGAGCGCAGCCAAACCCTTCCGAATCTCACCGAACGTTAGGACGCTCAGATAAAGCAAGCTTTCCTCAGCCGCTTCGATCCACGCCATGACACGCGGCTCTGGTTTGAGGCGGACAATCTCCGAGATGCAATTCGTATCGAGTAAGAAACCCGTCATAGCTCGATATCACGTCCCTCATCTTTGTCCCGCTCCAAGTCCAATTCGATGCCGACGAGCGGCGATTCTCGGAAGAACTGCAAGAGATTCTGTGGCTGATGGGCCTTGCCGACGAGCCGCTGGTATTGCTCATCGGAGATCATGACCACGCCCTCCTTGTCCCGGCGGGTGATGAGTTGCGGTCCCTCGGAGCGGGCGCGGCGAAAGAGTTCGCTAAAGCGCGCCTTGGCGGTTTGCAGTTGCCAGCGGGCCTTAGGGGTGGTTTTTCGGGTTCTTGCGCTCTCTGTTGTGCTCTTTGGTTTTGGCATATAAATCCTGACCAGTCTGACTAGGCTATTGTAAACCAGAAGCAAGAGACAAGCAAGACCCCCGTTGCCTTGGATCTCGGTGGATCTTGTGTGGACTCTTGGTCGGCGGCGTCATGGCACTAGTTGGAGGCATGGCATTGTTGTGGAAGTTTTGGCCTCGCGCCACGCCAGGACCATCGCAATCCAGTTGAAGCAGAGTCGTGGAATCAGCCCAAAAGCACTTGCACGGTAACGCCACTTGCCAGGCACTGACTCGTGGAATCAAGATGGTGGGGATAGTCGTGTTAAACTACAAAAGCATTCGACGCATGTATGGCGACCCCTAGCTCCTGCTGATTTTGTCCTGCACAATATCGCTCATACTCAACCCATGTCAAAGCCGAAGGTGCCGAGCGGTGAATGGCAATCCCATGGACGGGTGGCCGAAGGCCACGCGCCAAGGCGAGCCGTGGGCTTATGAGTGCGGGCCGGGAGCAGGCGCCGCTCGTCTACTGAAAATGAGGGCTGCGACTGGCAGTATCTGCCACACGACGACCAGCACCGCGGCGAGGATAACGACGCCCGGCATCGCCTCCCAAACCCGATCGACCATTCCACGTTCGGCATCGAGGGACTCTGCGATCATCGTGGCATCCATGAAAACGTTCACTGCCACTATGGCTCCGGCAAGGATGCGACCGTGCCAGCGATTGCGCGCCAACCACGCCACTGCTGCGGCCGGCGCGGTGAAAGCCCCTAACATTGCCACCGAAGCCGCCGAAGTCCAGCCGTGCCCTAGTCCACTCATGGCTATACCAAGAACGAAGGTCACTCCTCCGGAGACCACACCAGCAAGGATGATCAATACAGCGCGTGCGATATCACGGTTTAGCTGCATGGTGCTCGATCTCGCCACCCCTTGTTTACACTGACCCTGCGGTTTCATCCCGTCCTTATCAGGATGGCACGAGTACACTTGCTGATCTCGGCTGGCTACCGTTTACAGTTTCGCATTTCAGATCGCCGCGATTAGAGCACAAGCTATCTCAGACGCAAAGACATCTGCCGGAAGCGCTAGGGATGCGGGAGTGTCGCATGATTTGGGACATGTTGCTTGTGAGCGTGTAGGCGACTTACTGGGACTTACAGTTTGTATAAGGAACCAATTGGAGCTGAGTCGGTTTGCCTGAATCCATTTGCATCAATTCGAGTGCTGCGGACACACCCGCAAGTCGAACAAAACTCTTACAGTTCTCTTTTTGTTATCACGCTCGACATTTACATCGTCTCTTGACACATCTGGGGGCAAGCTCGTCCGGTTTACTTTGAAGAATTCGTCCAGCTTGGTCCTGTCAAAAACCTCTCCGGGTTTGGGAAGCGATTCCATCAGTTTCTCTCGTGTCACAGCATTTACGCCCAGAAGGTCAATGCTTGCCACACGGTATTGCACCTGCTGGTCGATCTTAACCACCAAGTCGACGGTCTTGCGGCCTTCATCAACCTCAGTGTCCGGCTCTGGAGTCATATCCACGTAGCCCTCTCGCCCATAGGCCAGGGCGAGGTTTTGCAGACCAGATCGAACTTTTTCGATACTGAACAGTTCGCCTCTTTGAAGTGGAATGAGGCCTTGCAAGACCTCGGCCGATATTGCGAGAGGATAACCGCTATCCGTGGACTCGATTCGGATGCCTCCCATTCGGTATTGCGGTCCGGGCGTGGCACTGATAGTCACAGCAGCACCGACGTCTGCCTCTTCGCTCCATAATACCGTTAGCTTGGCTGTCACAGTAACTTTGAAATAGCCCCGATTTCGGAGTGCTCCCCTAACAGGAACTTCTGCGATCTCGTTCGCCAAATCTTTCTGATAGGCACTGTCTGCATCCGGGTTGAACACGCGCCTTCGGAGCTCCGCCGAAATCTCCTCTTGAGCATCTGCTGGAATGCCGTCATTCGGATCAAATTCCACGCGGGTCAGATGCACTCTGACCCGAGCCGGCGCTGGGTGCATCTCCCGGATTTCTTGAGCCAATGTGGGATACGGCAGACATTTCTCCAGTCTCTTCGGCAACTGTCCGAACGCACATGGAAGGCAAGCCAGTAACAAGGGAGCGACGGGAAGCAGGCCGCGTGGCAGCATGCAACAAATATAGGCCCGTGTTTTGCAGTCTTCAAGGAAGTTGATGACTCGCCGCCTACCGGACATCTCTAACAATGTCGGCCCTGTCAAACACTTTTTGAGCAGACTTCTCGATTCACTTAAAAGAGTTTTTTCTTCCGTTTCCTTCGCTGTTTTGTTGATCGGCCCCGACAAGCACGGTTCGTTCGTAAATCTAGCGGTCGGTTTCAGTCCGACCCAAACATCTCTTCGATCAAAACTTCGACCATGATTATTTCTTCGAACTCCCTCTCACGAGGGAGCGGGATGCCCTATCAAGTGCACGGTGTTCTACTTCACACCATGTCCGGTACCGAGCTGTCCCGCGTACGAACCGAACTCCGGCTCCTTCCTCCCGAGCCTATCAGCCAAAGACTGCTCGAGTCGAGAGGAGCCGACATTGTTATGCAATCATGTGAACTCGTTTGCTCATCCGAATGCCGCACATTTTCAAAAAAGCTCGCTCCTTCGAAATCTATTCGGGTTGTTTGAACCGAAATGTCCGCCCATGAGATTCAGGTCTCCATCCCGCAGCGATTGCGCTTTTGACCGCGGGGACTCGAACCCCAGACCTCTACCGTGTCAAAGGGGTTTTATTATGTACGGCCAACAACTTCGAGGGCGTCGGAGACCGCCTAAGCACGCCGAAATACGTGTAAGCCTGAGTTCTTACAGGTGAAATTGCAGGTGAGAAATCTCCGCTCGGATCGCAATTCGCATTGCATCAGGTCTCCAGGATCAGAAGTGGAGAGAGAACATGGACGAGAGTGTGGATCAAAGGATGTAGTGCGCGTGCAGGATCACCTAACGTAGGAAGACAATTGCAGGACGCGGAGACCGGGTATGGTCGGGAGGTCACGATCGTTCGTAAGAAAAGCCGTGCAGCCGACTGCCAATGCCGCCACAATCTGGAGAGAATCAGGTGTCTTGACTCCCGTTGCGGCGCTTAACTGTGCAGCGGCTCGCAGATGGTCACGAGAAATATCTGCAACGTGGACGCCGCGACTCTGCGTGAGAAGAGCTTCATATCGCCCGGCCAGTAGATGGTCTCCAGAACGGTAGGGGACGACCAAGACTTCGAGCAAGGTTAGCGCCGATGTAACCAACTCCTTGCGGCCCTCATTCACTTCTCTGAGGAGGGGCTCGACCAGCGGAAGAAATCGGGGATGTTCTTCGATGAAGTAGATGAAGATGGCCGTGTCCACTCCTACCGGGCCGCCGCCGACATCGGCCATCAACCCCATGAGGCCCGTTCTCGCTCAACGTGTTTCGATGGGTCAACTCCTCTCCAGTGCTCTTTACCCAACCCCTTGAGATCAAGAATCGACAGAGGTTTCGACGTTTCAAGAGCATCGCTGAGAAGATGAGTAACTTCCTGAGCGACTGATCGATGCTGGCGCTTCGCTCTAGCCTGGAGCTTCATGTAAAGAAAGTCGGGAAGATTCTTGATGTTCAGAACTGCCATAGCGTTACTCCTAAACTCCTCCATAATGGAGGAACTATCAGGCATGTCAAGGTCATTGTCGGCGTCAAGAAAACTTACACAAAGGTTCGCGATCAAGTAGTTCCAGCCACCTCTGAATCGTCGAGGTTGTCTCCGTTCTCGAAGAGACGGCCAAGGCGACCACCACTCTTGACCTGTATTCGCAAGCGATGGATGAGTCTAAATTAGCGGCGCGGAGAGATATGGCTCTCGCTATTGGTCGTTATGATGCACGCTCAAATTCCGCCATGCGGGGTATTCCCGCCCTTTACCTGGTCCGTTGTCCGCGATAGTGGAACGCTGCGCAAAAGCGTTTGCGCTGCAACATGTTGCGATTATCTGTTCGCCAGACGCCTTTGGGCCAGTAACACTTTCTTTCCCTCACGCCATGCTCATCCTCCCCGAGAGGTTTTTCACGGAAGTATCGGAGCCTGACTTTTCTTCTGCCTTATGCCATGAGCTGGCCCACATCCAGAGGCACGATTTTCTGCTCAATCTCTTGTACGAGTTGGTCTCGGTGCCAGTCTCTTTTCATCCCGCTGTGATGTGCCTCAAAAATCGAATCGCGTTAACTCGGGAATTGGCCAGCGATGAGACAGCCGCAATATTGGCTACACGCAGCGGCTACGCTCGCTCATTGTTGAACATTGCGCAGTCCTTAAGCTCCGGCTCGTCTCAAGCCCAAATCCAATTGGGCACTCGGTCTTTTTGATACCAATACTCTGGAGGAACGGATCATGAACCTGTTGAGGAAACCAAATCGAATTGGCAGGAAATGGGGTGCCGTACTGGCCGTAGTGGCATCGAGTTTGCTCACAGTCATGAGCGTGGGCATTTCGGCGTTTCCGTTTCAAGTTGCTCAGCCCACTAACGCTTCTGGCGTTGTGCAACGGTTTGTTGGGACTTGGACAGCAGTGCAAGAGGGCACGCCATTTCTAATTCCTGAGCTGCGCTTACAGAAGGGTACACTCGTTGGGGGAATCAGAGTCTGCAGCTTCAATCTGGATATGAAAGGTGGGAGTGAAGCCATCACAATCACGGATAGGAAACTTATAGAAAGTCTGCCGATCCGCAATTTGGAAATTTCAGGAAAATCGTTGTCGTTCGACTGGAAGGACCCCGACGGCGATGAAGATCATTTGAAGTTGGAAGTAACTGGCACAGATGCAGGGCGGCTGCACTGGGTGGGATTGCCAGATGGATTGAAGGTGGCGCCGATACCAGTCACAAAGGAAGCCGCGAAAACCCGCTAGGTGTGCATCCTTGCTAGGCTAGCTAGACGGCATGCGCCAGTTCTGAGCGCAAAACTTCACATTCACACGCTGCCAAGCTCGCGCCGACCAATTTGCAGGTGAAGAATTACAGGTGACGTTTCTCTCGGATTCCGAAGAAAGTTCTCTAACTTAACTTATTGGAAATATGGTAGGCCCGTGGGGACTCGAACCCCAGACCTCTACCGTGTCAAAGCGGCTTTATTATGTACCGCCAACAACTTGAAGGGTGCTGGGGGGCTGCCTAAGAACGTGTAAGCACGCCTAAAACGGAATCGTTACAGGTGAAATTACAGGTGAAGAAATTCGTGTGGAACCCGTCAGGTGCGAGAGTAACGGCGCAAGGACTACCTTCCAAGCACAACATCGATTCCAGAAAGCAGTAACTCCAGCTTTGGCCGCGGGAGTTTCCCAGCCCGCTCTGTTAGGAGATCTTTGTCCACGGTGACGATTTGAGAGACGTTGGCTACAGAATCCTTGGGTAGCCCCGTGAGACGCGCCGAGAGGGTCACATTTCCTGGAGCCGTGCCCCATTTGAGATTGCTGGTCAGCGGAACACAGACTGTTGTGGCGAGGCGGCTCCCATTCAGTGCATCGCATTGCACGACAATCACTGGCCTTCTGAAACCAGGACCGGACCCCGTCGGAGCTGGCAGATCCGCCCACCAGATTTCGCCTTGGGAAATTACCATTCGCTCAGAGGAAACGAACTCGTCTTTCGCGGCGCCCAGCTCGGAGCAAGCCTTATTCATCGCCTCGGTAACACTGTCTGGAGTGTGGCGGGCCAGGTATTCTTTCAGAGCGTCGCTAAAAAGGCGACTCCGGGATCTTTTGGTTTTGCGAGCCAGGCGCTCGGCCCCTTTGAAGACGTCTTCCGGAATAGAGACAGCAGTTTTCATACCCGTAGTATAACTGCACTTTTGACCCAGTGGCAAGCTGGTGGCACACCGGCATAGGCTGTAAGCGAAGCCCGACGATTGGGTTTTCCCTTCCACAAAGATGAACGGCAAAATACCCCTAAGCGCCAGCATGATGGTGAAAGATAAAATTTCGCCCCGCTGCGATTAAGGTCGGTTATCCGGCTTGAGCCTGGACAGAGATTCGGCTTCCACAACTTCCGGCACAGCCTCGCGACCATTCTTATCAGCAAAGGCAAAGACGTGAAGACGATTCAGGGCCTGCTTCGCCACGCTAAGGCGAGCACCACTCTTGACCTCTATTCGCAAGCGATCGACGCTTCTAAATTGGCCGCACAGAGAGATATCGCTCTTGCGATTACGGGCAACCAGGCATAAGCCGAGGAATATCCAACAATCGGGTATATGGCACTTTCCAGACCTTAGCGGGATGACATCCGAGCCCGGTGTCCAACACACAGTCGATAAGCTGATGTTCAACCCTTCTGGAACTTTGTTGGATGTGACTGCGAATGGAATGGTCGACTCCGTTTACGATGTTTCCTCCGGGCAACTGGTCATGACACTTACAAACACCCAACGCGCACAGTTTTCCGCAGACGGCGCGTTGTTAATCGGGGGCAATGCAAAGCATCTCATTGTTTGGAGCACAAAAGATTGGAGCAAATTGCGCGATTTGCCTAATGGCCCTGACTACGTGACGAGAATCGCAGCCTTTCCCGAGAGGGATTTCGTCGTTGTCGGTGGTCCCAAAGTCGCTCGCTTGTTACGCCTGAGCACCGGGGACGAACTCGCGAAAGTGGGCGATGGGTATACGAATTTCGCGGCTTTCAATGAGAGCGGAACGCTCATCTTTACCTATACCAGCGATGGTTTTGGCGTGTGGGGAAAAAATACTGCTCCGCGTCGGAGACGGGAAATGGCGCCATGGCACTCAGTCCCAATGGTCGTTGGTTGGCGGCGGGGATAGTTAACGGGGCAAATTCCATAAGCGTCTGGAATCTACAGCCTGCTCTAGCCGCTTGCGGGATTGTTTCTGGCGACAAGGTTGAGTGATTTCCAACCAATTTACAGGTGAAGTTTTTTCTGAATTTTTGCTAAGTGATTGAAAACGATGGTAGGCCCGTGGGGACTCGAACCCCAGACCTCTACCGTGTCAAGGTAGCGCTCTAACCAACTGAGCTACGGGCCTATCGTGCTGACTTGCTGGGGCTTATACACCGCAACCTCACCCGCCTGATGATACTCGGGGGACCGTTTAGGGACCGGTTGCGAATCGAAAAGCTCATCAAGCCTCTTGACTGCCGCTATCCTAGCGGTGTCTGGAGAATGCGCATAGCGAGCAGTCATCGAAATTCTAGCATGCCCTAACAGATGCTGCACAGTGCTGATGTCGACCCCTGCTTGGACAAGACGCGTAGCAAATGTATGACGTACGTCGTGAAAGCGTATTTTGGGGAGACCCGCCAGCTGCACAGCCCTTTTGAAGCCTTTCTTAAGGTCCAGAAACTTCTCCCCGACTTTCCGGTTGCTCGGAAAGACTAAGTTTGAGTTCGCACAGCAAAACAGAAACAGCTGAGTTCTGGGGAATTGACCGTTTGCTGGAGTTCGTGTTGTATATGACGCCGTCAATCTCATCGCGTACGCGTTCTACATCGCTGTGACTCTGCTCTTCTTTTACACGTTCAAAGTACCACTGCCGCGTTTCACTGCCGAAGGTAGCGAGCCAGCGACGTACTTCAAGCTACAAGATTTACAGAGTGTTCCAGTGGTGTTACAACATGTCGCGCCAGAGGCATTGCAACTCACCGGGATCGTAAACCTTCCTGTGTGAAAATACGGGCTTTAGGAGTTCTCGTTGAGTTTTATGTAACGGTATTTCGATTGCATCCACGTTGGGCAGATTCCACGGCGAAAAGGGAACCACCGCGAACATTTGATTGCACCAAAGCGAGTGTGGTCGTTCAGCCCTGCGTATGTTAAATGCGCTAGATGCCAGATTCCGTGCAGTTGACGCGAGACCATCTGTGGGAGGTCATGCCATGCGTATCCGCACAACAGTTTCTGGTTTGCTGCTGTTCACCTTTGTGTTTGTCGCTGAGGCACAGTTCAATACGGGCGGGATCTTTGGGAGTGTCGCCGACCAATCGGGTGGGGCCATCGTTGGCGCGCAGGTGACCGCCGCCAACGAGAGTACTGGACTAAAGCGAAGCATCAACTCCGGTCCGAACGGAGCCTTTGCGCTTTCAGATCTTAGCGTTGGCTTGTATACGATCACAGTGGAAATGCAAGGATTCAAGACCTATGTGCAGCATGGCGTGTCTGTAGAAGTGACTCAAAACACGAGAGTAGATATCAGTCTCCAATTGGGAGATCTCTCCGACAGGGTTGAAGTCGCCGCCAGTGGCGTGGCTGAAGTCGAAACCCGCGATACAACTCTCGGCGGTGTCATAGAGGCGCGACGTATTGTTGATATGCCGCTGAATGGCCGCAATTTCATCCAACTCTCCTATTTTGTCCCGGGTGTAATGGTCAACTACCGAACAATCACCCTAAAGGGGTCCCCGACCAATGTTCCCGGTGGCGTGGGTGTCCTCCCGGTCGTTAACGGCATTCGCAACACGGCCAATGCCACGCTCATAGACGGAGCGTTGAACACTGACCCCGTACTAAACACGGCTGCTATCGTTCCAGTCCCCGATGCCATTGAAGAGTTCAAGATTCAAACAAACCTATACTCCGCCGAGTTTGGACAGGGCGGTGGCTCAGTAATCAGCATCGTTACAAAGTCGGGTGGGCAGCAGATACGCGGCACGGCTTATTACTTTGGACGAAACGATGTCTTCGATGCCAGAAACTTCTTTCTCAAATCGAAACCGAAGCTGCAACGGCACCAGTTTGGTGCCGCTGCGGGCGGCCCGCTGAAGCTAGGCAAGACATTCTATTTTGGCACCTACGAAGGACTCCGGCAGAATCGTGGATTGCTTCTTAACAGTGTTGTTCCATCGGATGATTTTCGCAGCGGTAATTTCTCTTCACTTGCCGCACCACTCCGGGACCCTATTGGTGGCTGCATTACAAAGAACATCATCGACCCCCGTTGTATGGATCCCGTGGCGACGAGATTGATATCGAAGCTATGGCCAGAGCCAAATGTCGGCACCACCGGCTTCCAAGCAAGTCCAGTCCAAACTGTCTCTCGCAATCAGTTCCTTATTAAGGTTGACCATACCAGGAATAAACATTCGCTGTCGGCCCGTTACGTTTTTGATGATGGACTCGAGAGCTTGCCCGTTGCCTCCGGCAGTGGATCGGGAGGCGTGACCTCAACGGGATCCGGCGTTCCTGGTTTTCCGGTGACAAATCCAAACCGGTTTCAAAACTTTGTGTTCTCCGAGAGTTTCGTTATTTCGGGCCGTTCGCTCAACCAGTTCCGCTTCAGCTATCTTCGTTCGGCATACCAAAATAACGTCCTCGTGGAAAGAGATGATCCCACGGCGTTTGGGTTCACATATCCGATAACGCAGTATATCTCCTTGCCCGCGATCAACGTCGGCGGGTTTGCGCTGAGCGGGCCACCAGCGCAAAAGGATTTTACGAAGAAAAACAATATTTTCCTGTGGGGCGACAGCTTTTCCAAGGAGGCTGGCGCTCATTCGCTGCGTTTCGGTGGAGAAATACGGCGTTCGCGAGTGGACGTGAATGCGGGTAATTTCACCGCTGGCTCCTTCACGTTTAACGGGATCGTGACCGGCAATGCTTTTGCAGATTATCTGCTAGGCGCCAGCGCGTCTCTTCTGCAGGTTTCAGGCGACGCAATACGAAATTTCCGGAGCACGTCCTATGCGCTTTTCTTTCAGGATGCGTTCCACGTGAAAAAGAACTTCACACTGAACTATGGCGTGCGCTGGGAGGTATTTGGACCGTTCAGCGACCCTTATATCAAGCGTATTGGCCACCCACGACTCTCGACATTTATTCCAGGACAGAAGTCCACCTGGGCTCCCGACCTTCCTGTTGGCATCGTACTGGCAGGATTTGACGACGGAGTGCGGCCAGGGATCGTGGCAACAGATCTGAATAATTTCGGGCCACGGATCGGGTTCGCCTGGGACCCGTCTGGAAAGGGCAAGTCCAGTGTGCGTGCGGGGTACGGCGTATTTTTTGACTCCAGCGTTCTCGACGGTGTCATAAACAGTACTGACGGCACGTCCTCCATCCGGCCGGCAGCATCACCGCAATTGCCGGGACCAGGCACGATGGCTGATCCATTCAAGGGAAAATCACCATTTAAGCCGCCTATTACATTTCCTATTCCGACGACCACCACCCTGTCTCCGACCATTGTGGATCCAAATCAGCGTTCAGCGTATGTCCAGCAGTGGAACCTCACTTACGAACACTCGCTCCCATTCAAGATGCTGGCCTCCGTCGGATACGTAGGTACGAAGGGAACAAAGCTGACAGGAGCGGTGAACCAGGCGCAAGCGTGTTTTGCGCCGTGCAATGGGCAGACCACGAACACGAGCGCGAATCTTCAGGCGCGCCGTCCCTATCCAGGCTTAAGCGGGCTAACGACTGTGGAGGGAATCTTTAATTCCAACTACCACGGACTTCAAGCTCAACTCACACGAAGCCTGGATCACGGGCTCGCACTTCAGGCGGCCTATACATTTTCCAAAGCCATCGACGTCACGTCACAGGCAAATTCCTTCTTCGCGATCGAAGGTCAGACCAACCTGCAGGACAACTTTAATCCTGGGGGCGATCGAGGTCTTTCCGCCTTCGATGCCCGGCATCGGTTCGTCAGCAATTTGACCTATGTGTTGCCTTTCGCAAAATCCTCGACAGGCGTGCTAAGGCAGGTCGCCGCCAACTGGCAGGCGAGTGCCATCATCACGGTGCAGAGCGGCAGCCCGTTCACCGTGTTTGACAGCAGCGGACGCTCTCTGACTGGCAGTGGTGCAGACCGGCCCGATTTGATTTGCAGCCCAAATCTTTCGTCGGGCGACCGAACTGTGGCCCGCTGGTTCAACACGGCCTGCTTCCGACAAGTGCCTTTGGGGGTGCGGTTCGGGACGGCCGGTCGCAACATTGTGTTTGCCGACGGAATTCAACAAGTGGACATGTCGATTCAAAAGACCTTCCCAATCAGGGAGTCTCTGGCCCTCGAGTTCCGCAGCGAGTTCTTTAACCTTTTCAACCATTCGGAATTCACCGCTCCCGTAAACAATTTCACCTCACCCGCTTTCGGAAGGGTTCTGGCCACAGCCGTTGCTGAGCGCCAGTTGCAATTAGCGCTCAAGGTAAAGTTCTGAGGTGCAAGATTTGTTGTCCTGAAAAGTCTCGCATTAAGGAGAGGAAAATGTCTGAAGAAAAACTCGCACGTAGAAAGTTACTGCAGGCCGGATTGTCGCTGGGAGTAGCAGCTGTTGCAGCTCCAGCATTGACGTGGGCTCGCGCGGTGGAGAACCCCGAACCACAGGGCCACGGTGGGACATATCCGCTCCCTCCCGAGCTGAAGGTACTCAATTCGAAGGAGTACGGTCAGCGGCGGATCAAGCGTTTCCAGGACGGAATAAAGAAGGCTGGCCTGGATGCGATGATTATCAGCAATCGTTCGTTTCAATATGTGGGATATGTCAGCAACTACCATCCGTCAGGTATGCAGCCCGGAATTGCCTTCGTACCTGCTGAGGGTGCCCCCATTCTCTTCGTCCAAATGTATAGCTCAGCCCACGCGCGAGTGGCCAAGAGAACCATCTGGATCGATGAAGTGGTTGACGTCCCCCGCGATCCGGTTTCAGAGAGCAGCAGCTTGAATTTTTACAAAGAGCTAATCAGCGCGATCAAGAGCCGGAATCTTGGCCGCGGGCGACTGGGCTTAGCGGGGGGAGAAGTCGATTGGATGCTGCCTCCGTTCTTCAAGGAAAACCTGCCGGATTGCCACGTGGAAGACGCCGACACGTTACTCTGGAAATTGGTGGTTACCCGAGACGAAGTCGAGCTGCCAATCATGAAGTGGACAGCCAAAGTAAGCGATGAAGTCGCGGTGCCGTTGATCAAGAAAATGCTTGTCCCTGGAAACCTGGACCGTGAGATTTTCACCGAGGTCCTGTATTCGCTGATGAAAGCAGGCGCCGACAACCCCCGCCTAATTCTCGGTGCGGCTCCTTATTCTGCGGGAATCTGGGCTACGCCACCCCAGGATCGGGCGATTCAAAAAGGCGACATCGTTCTGTGTGAGCCAATTGTCCCGCTCCGTTATTACCAGACAGAGCGAATGTATACGTTTGCGATCGGTAAGCCCTCCACTATACCAGAATCACAGAAACGCGGAGCGCAGGTTATTTATGAATCATTTCAGATCGTCATGGACGAGATGAAGCCTGGCCGCGAACTGCGTGACATTTACGTGAAGGCAAACAATCACATAAAGAGCAAGGGTTACCCGGAAGGCTCAACGGTCCTAATTGGCCACTTCATCGGCACGGACAACCACGAAGGTGGTCGAATTACAGAAGAAGGCACGAAGGGGATCGTTCTCGAGCCGGGAATGGTCATCAGCTGGCATCCCAACGTGGTGGTGCCCGGAGACGGGGGAGTTCGTACGATTTGTTCCTCGTCGCTTCTGATAACCGACAAGGGAGTTGAAATGATGTCCAGGCTGCCGATGGAGCCTATCGTCTATCTATGAGCTGAGCAGTCGGGTGTTGTGCCCGGAGGACGTTAACCTTCTCGGAGAACGGACGTCATCTTGCGTTGATGCCGTACTGGTGAAGCTTGCGGTAGAGCGTCGTCCTGCTTAGCCCCAATTGGGCGGCTACCCTTCGCATGTTGTACTTGTTACCGACAATGGCGCGGAGAATGTGTTCGCGCTCACTATTGTTTCCAGGAACCGCATCTGCCATTCCTATCCGCAGATCGGCGCAGCCAAGCGTGTCTCCCGACCCAGCCACGATTGCTCTCTCGATGATGTTTTCAAGTTCTCGCACGTTGCCAGGGAAGTTGTAATTCAACAGCAGCTGCATAGCGTCGGGCGACATCCTGCGAAACTGCTTATGGTACTTTCGGGCAAGAAAAAGAAGAAAATACTCCACCAGGGCGGGAATGTCTTCCGGTCTCTCGCGCAAAGGTGGAAGACGCAAGGAAACAACATTGAGGCGATAGAAGAGATCTTCGCGGAAGCCGTGGTCGCTGATTAGTCTTGGCAGGTCCGCATTGGTGGCCGCGATAATTCGGATGTCCACCGAGACACTCTTCGTGTCTCCTAGGCGGCGAATATGTTTGTCTTCGAGCAGTGTTAAGAGCTTGGATTGCACGGCCAGCGACGTTGCCCCAATCTCGTCCAGAAAGAGAGTTCCTTGGTTGGCAGCTTCGCATAAACCAGGGCGCGAGACGTCGGCGCCTGTGTATGCTCCCTTCATCGTGCCAAATAGCTCGCTTTCCAGAAGCAGCTCCGAGAGGTTAGCGCAGTTGACCGCAACGAAAGGCCGATTCGCTCGCGGACTAAGAGAATGAATCTGGCCGGCGAAGAGGCTCTTGCCGGTTCCTGTCTCACCGGTGAGAAGCACGGTGCAATCGGCATGTGCAGCCCTGCTCGCGCGGCTCTTGAGATCCTGCATCAAAGACGACTCACCCATGATGCAGGTCCCTTTTCCGTTTACCTCATCACCGTCGACTACTGTGAATACCGGCTGGTCTTTTTGCCTGTCGATTACCCGCTCGATCTTCTCCAGCAGATCGTCCGAACGGAACGGTTTACAGATATAGTCAAAAGCTCCTTGTCTGGTGGCCTCGACGGCCGTTTCGATGCTTGCGAAAGCGGTCATGATGATCACTTCCGTTCCGCTGACATGAGCCCGGATTTGCTTCAGTAAGTCTATCCCGGACATCTTTTCCATTCGCAGGTCGGACACCACGACCGAGTAGTGTTTGACCTTGACGAGTTTGAGAGCGCTCTCCGCGTCGGCACATACATCCACTTCGTGACCAGCCCGCCTGAGCAACACTGCAGCGGAATAGGCCACGCTTTCCTGATCATCAACCACCATCAAGCGCGACATTAGGAGGCTCCTTTCGATCCAGGGGGAGTGTCATCCAAACTGACGTTCCTTTACCTTCGGCGCTGTTGATCGTAACCCTTCCACCATGCTCCTCGACGATCTGTTTGACTATAAACAAGCCTAGGCCGACACCCGATGCTTTCGTGGAGAAGAAAGGTTCGAAGACGCGGGGTTGGACGTCGGCCGGGATTCCTTTGCCTGAATCCTGAACCTCCACTTGGGCCTTCCCGTCACTCGAAGAGCAGCACAACCGGATCTCACCTCCGTCGGGCATGGCATGGGCTGCGTTTGTTACCAGGTTCCAGAAAACCTGTTTCATGAGGTCCACGTCCAGTTCGAGGTTTGGACACGTCGAATCGCACTGCCTCGTGATTCGTATGGTACTGTTCCAGCGTCCATCCTGCGAAAAAGCCCAGCTTACTTCGTCGAGCAGATTTGCCATCCCTACCCGCTGAAGAGATAACCGTCGCAGCCTGGCGAAACTCAGCAGGTCAGAAAGGATATGGTTCAGGCGCAGGGTCTCTTTCAGGCTCAGGTCCAATAGACTGGAATCTTCGCCACCTTCCGGCGCGGACCGCCTCAATGTCTCGATGCAGTTGACCACCGCGGTAAGCGGATTGCGAATCTCGTGCGCGATGACGGCCGAGAGTTCTCCTAGGGTCGCCATTCGGGTCGCCTTCACGAGGTCTCCCTGCGCTTTTTCCAATTGATGGTAGAGCGCGGCATTCTCATCCAATTTGACCCGAAACTGCGACGAGACATCCACATAGCTTCTTTCCACCCCCTTCGCCGCTTCACGCTGCAGATCGAGCCGAACAGTTTGAAACAAGTACAGCAGGAGGAAGCACACGGCGGTAGTCAGGACTAAGGCCACCAAGAGAATCTGCAGGCTGTAGGGTTTAGCGTTGGCGGCGAGATAAGTACGCGGCACTCGAACATACCAGGCATTGTCTGCTAGGCTGACCCTCAGCGAATAGGCGTCGTCGAAATTTACTTTGTCCGACCCCGCGGTGCGATAAAAAGTGCTCCCCCCGGGCGTCACGAGTGCAAATGGAATGTCCTCGAAGATCGGCTTCAGCTGCGTATCCACGACACGCTCAAGGTCAAATACGCCGATTAGGAGGCCGGCGAAACGCTCATCCCGAAAAACAGGAACGTAGACTGCGAATCCCGGTCTCCCGTCGCGCACCAATCGCACGGGGTTGGTCACCGTCAGTTGACGGGTTTTCCTGGCTGTTTCCGCAAACACGTAGCGGTCTGGATAGCTTTTCAGGTTGTGCGCAAGGTTGACGACGGGAAGTTGATAAATAAGCTGGTAGTCTTCGTCTGCAATGGAAATCGTGCGTAAGCCTGGGATGAGGCCAAAGACTTGGGTGGCGTAGTAGCTGAAATCATCGTGGGAGCGTATGCGTCTGTCGCGGTAGATGTCGGCCATCAGCACCAGCGCATTGGCGGGTTTGCGAAAGAAGGTCTCCAGATTGACCATCATCAAGCGAGAGAACTGTCCCATTCTCTCCTTAACATATTCTTCTTCCTGGCGCCGCAACAATCCCGATATGAGCACAATTCCGATGCCAAGCAACAACACGAGCGTTGTACTGACGAAGACGCTACGACGCTGAGTCGACATTGCAAAACCTCATAGAAGAGCGAGCCCTCAACCGGGAATTGCCGACGGAATCTTGCATCTACGTACTACGGGGTGTCAATGTGGATGTGGAATCCGATGAGATCCTTAATTGCGAACAGCTGTAGCGGCAATCCGCAAGATCGACGCCGCCTGGTCTCACGCGGCGGAGACTAAGAATCTTGACGGTGTCGTGGCACCGTATGCTGCTGATGGCTCTGTACTCCCATTCAATGCACGAATTGCCACAGGCGCTGCTGCAATTCGCCAAGTCTGGTCTTCTCTGATATCCAAGCCCGGCTTCTACCTTAGTTTTGTTCCCACGAAAATTGTAGTTGCAAAGTCGGGAGACCTGGCCTGGGAGGTCGGTACCTCGAACTTAAGCTGAACGACGCTCAGAGTAATCCCATGCCAATTCCGGGCAAGTCCGTCGTTACTTGGAAGAAGCTTGACGGGACTTGGAAGGTCACGGCCCACATTTTTAACACTGACATGGGAACAATCCCTACGGGGCGTCGATGACTGACGCAGTAGTCCAACAGTCTTTAATCAGTTTTCCGGGGTTATTTCAGCCACACAGTTCTTATCTTCTGTCGACGGATCACATTTAAGCTCAACTTCCGCAACGAATTTTTCCGCAGGGCACTTGAACCGCTTATTGTTTTCTGGAGCCAACGTAGCGGATGGCGGTGTCGGTCGGGTGTTGTCCGTGCACTTTACTTCGATCTTGATCTTGCACTGCGAGTGATCAGTCTTCACCAGCACATCTTTGTGGCGCTCTGATGTGGACCATATACTTTCATCTCCGCAAAGAAGCGTCACTTTGCGCTCCGTTGAACCGCCCTTAGCACGAATCGCCTTTGCGGCCGTCAGGAGAATCAGAACTCCAAGTAACGCAACGCCAAAAAAGATTATTCCTCTCTTATTCACGGTAGCTCCTCTCTTTGGTCCTCCGAAGTTCAGAGAAATAGAAACCCAGAAAAGCACGACGTCCTAATTAGGTAGCTCAATTAAGGAGTGACCACTCGTATTTGCAGTCTTGGGGTTTAGTGGAGGTCAGACATTCAAACTTCACCGTCTTGACGTGCTTACCTTCCGCGCAGTCTTTGTTCGGGGAGGTGGCGCCGGGCGTTACGGTAAATGGATCCGGTGGATTTCCGCCATCACACTCAACGGTGACCTTCACATCGCAAGCCCGCCCGGTATTTTTCACTTGAACCGTCCTATGGGCATCTTTAGGCGTAGACTTTTGGGTGTCGCCACATTGGAGATCTCCTGACCTGGGTTTTGCCTTTGTCTCCTTTTGCTCCTCGCCAGGGCGGTTCGCTGGATGCACGCCCCAAACAACAAGGATCGACGTAATCACCAAAGCCAACACCTTGCACAAGCCCAAATTCAATTTGTTCATCGCAAACCTCCTGCTGAACATGGGGTCGGGGTTTCGCTTCTGGGAGCAAGGATATGTCTCTTTTGCAGTCAAAACAATCTAAGAGAATAGGTTGGCGGGTGGTGGCGCCCGTTTGAATTGGCGGCTGCGCGGATGGCGAAATACAAACTAAATAGCCGTAAACGATTCAAAAAGCGCCTAGACGACTGAAGATTTGCGATTTGCAAAGATGGTCCCGACTACCGTGTCAAGGTAGCGCTCTAACCAACTGAGCTTCGGGCCTAGAATCCATAAAGTTTAGTACGAGTGACGCGTCAAAACGGAGCCGCTCCCGCACACCAGGAACAAATTCTCCAGCTTCGTGTACCATGCTCCCGTGAAGCAGAGGTAGATGGACCATGCGCCGCTTCTTTTGGATACGGCTCTCGATCTTTCTCCGTCAAAGTCGCTGGGGTTTTGCCCTGCTCGCGCTCTGGTTTGCTCTCGGAACTATCGCTTTCTACTATTTCAACCATCTTTCTCTGACCGATGCCTTTTTGACCGCCGTTTACTTCCGCGTGCAGCCGGGATTGCCGTGGGTGCTCTATGCGTTCTGGGGCCAGTGCGTCTTGTTCGGAGTCGTTATTTCCATTTTCATTCTTCAAGCGCTGCAGCGCTACAATCCGCAGGAAGGATGCCGCATGCTTGCCAGTGAAATGAAAGATCACGTGATTGTCGTCGGCCACAGCCATCTGGGCGCGCGCCTCGTCGCGCACCTCAGGAAAAGCGCTCGCGCTTACGTGCTGATCGACAAAGATCCGGCGGCAGTCGATGACCTGGTTCGCGCCGGCGAGCCCGTCGTCGTGGATGACGCCAAGCGGGAAAGCACGCTCCTCGACGCCGGCGTCGATCGCGCCAATCTCGTCGTCATCACCTCCAACAATATCGAAACCGCTCTCCTCGTCACCAAGCGCGCCCGCGAGCGCAACAAGAAAGCCGCAATCGTCGTCCGCTGCTACCTGGATGAATTCACCGAAATCCTTGAGAGCCTTGGCGCCAACGAAGTCATCTCCAGTTCCAAGAGCGCTTTCAACGAAATCGCCACGCACATCGGCACCTTCGGCGCCGCCCGTTGAGTTTCCGCACGGCAATTGCGTCTGAGTTTGTTTCATACTGCCGTAAGAAGGGCCACATTCCTCTCACCGAAAGGGATAAATTTATTTCGCGTAACAGGATTCCCCTTTTTTTCGGTAGTATCGACGTCGGCAAAGCAGCCCAGCTTTCGTGTTACTGGTGCTTCGGAGGAGTTCTGGATGGAGCAAAACGGCAGAACGGAACAGACACGCAGCTGGGTGACGATCGTGCTCACCGACATTCATTTTTGGGTTCCCCTCGCCGTGCTGATCGGCGGTCTGCTCCTTCTGCGGTTCATTCACTGAGTTTCCGGCCGGAGGCCCATGGAATCCGCATTGACGCCCCAGAATCCAACAGCAGTCCAAGACACGTCGCGCGCGCGCAAGCTGCAAGTGCTCGGCATCCTTTCCGGCTTCACCGCTGGAGCCTGGCTGGGCGCGGCGGAAGCGCCGACGAAACTGGTGTCCGTCGGAGTTTCGCCGATGGTGATTTCGCTCATCATGGTCGTCGGCGTTTTTCTAGCGCGCTGGAGCCTCCCCGCTTTGATCCTCGGCACTTCGTCCGTCCGCGCCGACGTCCGTCGCGCGCCTCATCTCATTATTTGGGCGCTCCTCGCCGGTTGTCTCTGGGCGGTGGCCAACACGCTGACCATCTTCGCCATTCGCGACATTGGCTTGAGCATCGCTTTTCCACTCTGGAATTCGAACAGCCTTCTCGGCATTCTTTGGGGATTTCTTTTCTTCAATGAATTGCGCCAGGCGGGCTGGCGCCGTTGGGCCGGCGTACTGGGCGGAGCGCTGGTGATGTGCGTTGGCGCAGCCTTGCTCGCGATCGCCTCTTCCTCGGAAGATCCCGCGGCCCATTCGATGCGCGGCGTTTGGGCAGCGCTCGGCGCGGGCGTTCTTTGGGGCACAATGTACATTCCGTACCGCAAGGCCTACCTGACGGGAATGAACCCCCTTTCCTTCGTCACGTTTTTCACCTTCGGCGAATTGGGAATGATGTCGGCGCTGGCGGTCAGTTATCTCGGGATTGCGCCACTGTGGCGCGAATTGATGGGCGCGCGCGACGTCCTTTTCTGGCTGATGCTCGGCGGCTTCATCTGGGTGATCGGAGACCTGTTTCAGCAATACGCCGCGAAGTACGTGGGCATCAGCCGGGGCATCCCGCTCTCGAATACCAACCAGCTCTGGGGATTGCTCTGGGGAATTCTCGTTTTTGGCGAGCTGCACGGCCGCGGCGCTTCCCTTTATGTGCAAGTCATCGGCGGCTCGCTCCTTATGATGCTGGGAGTGGCCGCAATTGCCTTTTCATCGGCTACGGGCAAGGAACAATCGCGGTGGAAGGAAGCCGCGCGCCGCGAAGGCGAACGCTACGACATTGCGGAGGATTACGTGGAAGCACGTATGGACGGGCGGCAAGCCGCCAATGAAGCAAGACCCTCACGCAGCGCACTGGACTGGCTTCTGGTTGCCGGGGCAACCTGCATTTTTGTGGCGCTGGCGACGATAGCCCGGGTGCCGCAGATGGCTCTCCGCTGGGGACCTGGCGCGCTCCTGATCGCCGCAACACTCGTGCTTCTCCTGGTCTGCGGCACGAAGCTCTGGCGAACGACCCATTTTCACTGAGCTGGCCACTCTGCCTTTGCAAATTCCACGGCTTCGTCTACAGTGGCCAGGAAAATGTCGAATCCTTCCAAGGTTGACGTTGTCGGCGTGGGACTCAACGCTACGGACACGTTGATTCCCGTTGCGCACTATCCCGCGCGCGGATCGAAAGTGGAATTCCGTTCCGCCAACTTGCTGCCCGGCGGCCAGGTGGCCAGCGCGATCATCGCGTGCCAGGAGTGGGGATTGCGCACGCGCTACGTCGGCAAAGTCGGGGACGACAGAGCCGCAGCGCTGCACCGCTCGGAGTTTGCGCGAACTGGCGTGGAGGCGCATCTCCTTACCGCACCGGGCTGCGCCAGCCAGCAAGCGTTCATTCTTGTGGACGACAACGGCGAGCGCACCGTGCTCTGGAAACGGGACGACCGCTTGAAGCTTCGCCCTGAAGAACTCCAGCGTGAATGGATCATCACTGCGCGCGCGCTTCATGTGGATGGACACGATACCGCTGCTGCCACCGCCGCGGCTGACTGGGCCCGCGCCGCGGGCATTCCCGTGATCGCAGACTTGGATGAACTCTATTCCGGCGTCGAAGCGCTATTGAAAAATGTCGATTACCTGATCACTAGCAGAGACATTCCAGGCCGGCTTGCCGGAGAAAACGATTTGCGCAAGTCGCTACCCGCAGTCCGCAACCGGTTTGGCTCCCGGCTCACAGCCGCAACTTTGGGAGAAGAAGGGGTGTTAGCCTGGGACGGCACACAATTCCACTACGCTCCAGCCTTTTGCGTGCAGCCCGTGGACACGACCGGCGCCGGAGATATTTTTCATGCGGGATTCATCTACGCACTGCTTCAAGACTGGCCGCTGCAGCGCCAACTCGAATTCGCCTGCGCCGCCGCCGCGCTGAACTGCACGGGAGTTGGCGCACGCGGCAGCATCCAGTCCGTAGAAAACATCGAGCGCCTCAGGGCAACAGGCGCTCGCCACTCCTCCGCTTACGATATATCCAGTGTGACCTAGTCGAATTTCCGGGAAGCTCGCATTCCGCCGCAAAGCATCCCTATCGTGAAAGGATTCGTCAACAACTACAGGCGCGTTAGCTTGTTATCAAGACTGAGCGCTGGCAGTTTTACCCTTCTCTGTTAAAGCGTAGAAGTCGCCACTGCGTGCGTCCAGCATTCCCGCCTGTACCAGCTCATCGAGGGCATCAAGCACAAGCAGCCGTTCTTCAGGCTCGTTACCTCCTGCCTCGAACAGTACATGCAGGTCCAATTGATCTTCTCCCATTTCTCTGAATAATCGCAGCACACGCAAGGAGAGTGGCTTCACGGTGAACCTCGTTGAGTTGAATAGACTACGATACTAGGGCATTCCGATACGAATTGTGTCTCTGGAGCGGTTTTGGCGGAATTTCATCCTCCACACGCACACGCCTCAAGTTGAGCCACCGCCGACGCGGGTGTTATCCTGACCTTCTATGGCGGATCCCGTTGTTTCTCCGCCGGAAGTGGCGTTCACCTCCCCGCTGGAACACTCCCGGCGTCAGCTTGAAGCCTTGCTGGAAGTCAGCGAGGCCATCGCCCAGCAGCGCGATCTGCCCGCGCTGTTCCATGACCTTGCCGCGCGGCTGCACTCCGTCATCGAGTTCGATTTCCTCACGCTCGTCCTGCATGATCCCGTCCGCAACGTCATGCGCCTCCACGTCCTTGAAACACGCATCCCCAGCGAAAAGCCCACGGGCACGGAAGCTCCCGTTGAAAACAATCCTTCCGGCTGGGTCTGGCAAACGCAAGAGTCCTTCGTCGTCAGTGATGTCGAGGAAGAAACGCGCTTCCCCGAATTCTTGAAGCGTTTCCGCGAATATAACGTCCGCTCCCTCGCGATCATTCCCCTGACGACGGCGCAGCGCCGCCTGGGCGCCATGGGCTTCGGCCGCTTGGTGCCGCAGTGCATCACGGACACCGAGCTCCAATTCATGCAGCGCGTAGCCAGCCAGGTTGCGGTCGCGGTGGACAACGCCCTCAACTTCGAAAGCTCCCAGGCTTACCAGAAACAACTATCGCTCGAGCGCGACCGCCTCCGCGTGCTCCTGGAAATCAACAATGTCCTGGTCACCAGCCGCGAATTTCCCGAACTCTTCCGTGGCATCGTCGCCACCCTCGAGCGCGTCATTCATCACGATTACACCAGCCTGGCCCTTCTCGATCCCGCCACCGGCTTGCTTCGCATTCACGCCCTCGATTTTCCCGGTAATCAGGACATCTTCAAACCGGAAACGACCGTACCGCGTGACAACTCGCCCGCCGGCAGTGCCATCGCCACCAGCCAACCGCTGGTCGCACGCGGCTCCGAGCTGGACCGCTATTCCACCGAAATCATCCGTGTTCTCCGCGCCGAAGGTTTGCAAGCCGTGTGCTGCACTCCGCTGATCCACCACGGCCGCACCTTCGGGACACTCAATCTTGCCAGCCGCCGTCTCGACGCTTTCCCTCCCCACGATGTCGAGATTCTCCAGCAGGTCGCTGCGCAAATCGCCATCGCCGTGGAAAACGCACTGGCGTTCAAGGAGATCGACGCGCTCAAGAACAAGCTTGCCGTCGAGAAGCTCTACCTCGAGGAAGAAATTCGCAGTGAATTCAATTTCGAGGAAATTGTCGGCGAAAGCCCGGCGCTGAAGCGCGCCCTGGCCCAGGTGGAGCTCGCCGCGCCCGCGGGCACGACGGTCCTTCTTCTTGGCGAAACCGGCACGGGCAAGGAACTTTTCGCACGCGCCATCCACAATCTCAGCCCGCGCCGCGATCGCACCTTCGTTAAAATCAATTGTGCCGCCATTCCGAGCGGGTTGCTCGAATCGGAACTCTTCGGCCATGAGAAGGGCGCGTTTACTGGCGCCATCGCTCAAAAAGTCGGCCGCTTCGAACTCGCCGACCGCGGTACGCTTTTTCTCGACGAAGTCGGGGACCTCCCGCTCGAGCTGCAACCCAAACTTCTCCGCGTTTTGCAGGAGCAGGAATTCGAACGCCTCGGGGGCACGCGAACGACTCGCGTGGATGTCCGTGTCGTCGCCGCCACCAACTCTGATCTTTCAAAACTGGTCGCCGAGCGCGCCTTTCGCAGCGACCTCTATTACCGCCTCAATGTTTTTCCTATTCAGGTCCCCGCGCTGCGCGAGCGCCCGGAAGACATCCCTCTCCTGGTGCGCTATTTCGTGCAAAGATTCAGCCGCAGCCTCAATAAAGAGGTCGAGTACATTCCCGCCGACGCCATGGACGCACTTTCGAACTATTCCTGGCCTGGCAACATCCGTGAACTCGAAAACCTGCTGGAGCGCGCCGTGATTCTCTCCCCCCGTAAGGAGCTGCGTGTTCCGCTTTCCGAGCTGAAATCGGCAACCCTCGCTGCTGCGGCGGGCGCCGACTCTTCTTCCTCCTTCCCCTTCTCAACTTCCGCTACTTCCTTAACCTCCTCCATTTCCACTCTCGAAGAAGCCGAGCGCCAGCACATCCTCCGCGCGCTGAAGCAAACGCAATGGCGCATCGCCGGCCCGAAAGGAGCGGCTGTGCTGCTTGGCATGAAGCGCACCACGCTTCAGGCCCGCATGCGCAAGCTTGGCATCCGCCGTCCGGTCTGATCGCTTTTGATGGAACGGTGTCGCGTCTCCGCGGCTACTCACCAGGGCATCCCGTCTTGTCCAGCTCCCGCAGCCTCTTGATGGCTCCGGCGTTCCGCTTCTCGGATGCCACTAATAACAGCACGCGCGCCTGCGCACAATTTTGGGGGACGCCTTCACCCTCTATATAGAGTTCGGCCAGCTCCACGGCCGCCTTGCTGTTGCCGGCTTGTACGGAAGCCCACAGTTGTGATGGGGTCCTCGCGGGCTGCTTTTGACTCGCATTCTCGCTCGAACGCAGCTGCGGAGAGAACGTGGCCGTTACCAACGGACTATTCAGGTTGTGGCCCGAAGACGCCTCCCTCTGCTTGCTGGTTGAAAAAACGTCCCCATAAACCGGTTTGGGTGCCGTTGGCGTTGCGAGCGCCGGCGGTCGGACTTGCGGTCCAACTTTGACGGCCAGGGATCCTCCTGCCAGCTTTTCTGTGTCCGTGGTTTGGCGCCGATGATTCGAATACTTGAACACCGCCATGGCGAACGGGGCGGTGACGCAAATGCCGAGCAACAGTCCGAAAATCAGCTGTTTTTGCTTTGCGGCGAGATGCCTCTGCACGGGAACCAGCTCCGATGCTTGCTCCGCTGCTTCTTGAAAAGTCAGGGATGGCAAGGTGTAGTCGCCAAAGCCTTCTCCCCCGGACAAAAGAGAAGAACGCCGCGCCCGGGCTTTCGCCACGAATGCAGCGACGGCGTCGTGTTTGTTGGCTTTTAATTCCACCGTCCACTTGCGAATCTGCGCGCGATCTTCCTCGGAAAGGCGCAGGAACCTCAGTCCCCCGCTCTTTCTTGCCGCATTGGTCCAGACTACTTCACCCCACGCTTCGATCCGGTCGCGTAGATTTAGAGAAAACCAAAAATGAACCGGCCCCTCGTGGTACACGGGAGCAAACGTCTCAAAACGTAGGCCCGCTTCGGAGATATCGAGTACCGTCCCGCCGTCATCCCTCTCCAATTGTAGGAATGCAAATTGGTCCGGCACCATTCTGAACTTTCGGCGTCGATCGAAATCCATGTTCCTCAAGAGGCTCTTCAAATTTTCGGAGCGACCTTCAATAGCAGGGGATGAAGGAATACCGAATCGGCGGGCCCAGGGTGGGTGTGGGGCCGAGCCTGCTGGCCTCACGCAGGTCATTATACCCTCGTTCACTAGCATAGAGAACATTCGGACTTGCACGCACTGCTTTACGGTTGGCGCCGCCTGCGTCAACTTTTTGCGGGTCCCGGGGTTCTATTGACACGTCATCGAGAGACGCTGGTATCCTGAGCGTCTCACCAGCCGTGCCCAGCCTCTACGCTCGGGTGAACAGAGGCAGAGAGTCATGAATCCAGAGAAGCTCCGCGTCGCGCGGGAAAAGCTCACCCGTGTGTTCCGCTACCTGGAAGCACTCAACCAGCACCGCAATCCGGCCAAACGCCAGATTCGCGAACAACTCTGGAGCCTGTGGTTGCACGATCTTCCGGAGCATGCCTCCATCAAACGCGGCGCCTCGAAATCCAGCGCTGCGAAAACAAAAGCCGCGGACTCTCAGAATGGTGACGAGAGCGCCGGCGGATTCGTTCTCAAGGTGCAGCGCCCGAAGCTGACTTCTCCACCCGAACCTCCCTACGCAATTGCTGCATGGCTGGAGGCCGGATGGGACGACCCGTCAAAAGAGCCTTCCGTCAGTGCTTCCCGGAACGAATCGGATCAAGAGGGCGAAACCCGCGTTGCCAATTTCGAGGACGACCCGGCAAGGCTCGCGGCCTTGCGGCGCTGGAAGGTGGCGCGCGAAGAGTGGGCCAAGAACGAAAAGCCTGCTCGCGCGGCGATGAAAATCTTCGAGACCCTGTACGCGCTCTATGGCCGCATCGACCGCGAAGCCGAGCGCGTCGAGCTGGTTCTCGGAGACGGCATCCTCAGTTGGAGCCGCCCCGAAGGCAGCATCTACCATCCCATTCTGCTGCAACGCCTGCAACTTCAGTTCAATGCCGCCGTACCCGAATTCACTCTCTCGGAAGCCGACTACCCGGTCGAACTTTATTCCGCTCTCTTCCAATCCATGACCGATGTGGACGGACGCGCCATCGGCCGCTGCCGCGAAGAGTTAGAACAGGAAGGCTTTCATCCGCTCATCAATGGCGCGACCTCCGGATTTCTGAAGCGCCTGGTTGTTCAGCTTTCGCCGCGCGGCGAGTTGCTCGAGGACCGCGCACCTGCCGGTGAAGCGATTGATCCTCGCATCGGACGCGATCCCATGCTATTTCTACGCGCCCGCACCCTGGGATTCGCCGCTGCTATCGAGGGCATCCTCGCGGACCTTCGAACGCGCGAAGATTTGCCCTGGTCTCTCTTGAATATCGTTGGAGAAGAATCCCCGGTTCCCGATGCGCGAGAAGCGAACAGCTCCGGGGGCGCCAACGGCGAGGCCGATGCCGAAGTTCTCTTGAGTAAGCCCGCGAATCCCGAACAAATACGCATCGCCAAACAGCTCGAAGAATACGGCGGCGTGCTGGTCCAGGGCCCACCGGGCACTGGTAAGACTCACACCATCGGCAATCTGATCGGCCACCTGCTGGCCCAGGGAAAAAGCGTTTTGGTCACCAGCCACACGACAAAAGCATTGCGCATGGTGCGGAATCACATCGTTCCCGAGCTGCGCCCGTTGTGCGTGAGCGTCCTCGAGAGCGACTTGGACAGCCGCAAACAACTGGAAAGCGCGGTAGGTTCAATTGCGGAACGATTGTCGCGGGCCGACGCCGGTTCGCTCGAAGGGGAAGCGAGGAAACTGGAATCCGAGCGTCGCGAGGTTTTGAAAAAGCTCGATGACGTTCGCAACCAGCTCGCGGATGCCCGCGCCGATGAGTATCGCGAAATTGTAATCGCAGGAAAAACATGGGCGCCCGCGGACGCCGCCCGCAAAGTGGCGCAAGAAAAGGAGACCCTCGGCTGGATTCCCGGCCCTGTCGCCGCCGTAGCTCCCGTACCCCTTTCTCCTGGTGAATTGGCGGACCTTTACCGCACCAACGTTTCTCTTTCTCGCGAGGACGAGGCCGAGCTTGCCGGCCACCTTCCGGAACTCCATGATCTTCCGGGCCCGGAAGACTTCGAGGCTTCACTGAGCGAGCGGACGCGTCTGAGCATGGAGGACCTGGATGTCCGCTCCGACCTCTGGCAATCCGGGACCTCGCAAAGCTCGCCGGATGAACTTGAAACTCTGGCCGCAAACCTGGCGCAATCCGTCGAGCCGCTTTCCGGGAAAGAGAAGTGGAAACTCGCCGCGGTTTACGCGGGGAAGTACGGCCATGGCCATCGTGAGGCCTGGGACCAGTTGGTCAGCTTTGTGCGCCTCGTTCACCGCGAGGCCGCCAACGCGCAGGAATCGTTCGTCAAATACGGCCCGCAGCTCTCAGACAACTTTGCGCTTGAAGACCAGGAGCGCATCGCCGGTGAAATTCTCGCCCATCTCGAAAATGGCGGCAAACTTGGCTCCTTCGCGCTGCTCACGCATAAGGCGTGGAGTCAATTCATAGATTCAGCCAAAGTAAATAAGGCGAAACCGCGCCCCCCGGAACATTTCCAGGCATTGCGCAAACTCGCGCGCCTCAAGATTTTTCGCCAGGACCTCGCCGGACGCTGGGACCGCCAGATGGCGCCCCTCGGGACACCCGCTTCGGGAGAAATGGGCGAGGAAGTTGAAAAAACGCTAATGCAGTTTTGCGATGCCATCGAGGATTGCCTGAGTTGGCACGAACAAACGTGGCTCCCGCTTCAGCAGCAACTTGAAGATCTCGGCTTTCGTTGGGAAAAGTTTTTGGCCGAGCAGCCTGCGGTCGTCGGCGCTGATGGCGAGTTGGTGCGCATCGGCAAGGCCGTCGCCCATGCTCTTCTTCCGATCCTTGATTCTCGTTTCAAAAAATTGAGATTGCTCCGGCTCGAAGCAGAGCACCGCGACCTCAAAGGCCGCCTGAAACTCGCCGCGCGGCTTGCTAAGTCTTCGAAAGCCACATCCAAACTTCTTGCTGCCGTGGGTGACGAGGATTCAGGCGATTACCGCGATGCGTACGATCGTCTTCTGGAACTCAAGAGCCGCCAGGCCGACCTGGACCTACGGCGCGCGCTGCTGACCAAGCTGGAGAGTGCAGCTCCTACGTGGGCCGGCGCCATCCGCAATCGCTCCGCTGTTCACGGCCGCAGCGAACCGCCGCGCGATCCGGCTACGGCGTGGATCTGGCGCCAGCTCAATGACGAACTCGACCGCCGCGCCGGCGTTTCACTCGAAGCTCTGCAATCGAAAAGCGAGAAACTTCGCGAGCAGCTCCGCCGCTCCACCGTCGGCCTCATTGACAAACGCGCGTGGTCCTCGCAGGCCCACCGTACTTCCTCCCGCCAGCGCCAGGCGCTGGTCGGCTGGCTGGACACCATTCGCCGCATCGGCAAAGGCCACGGCCTTCGCGTCTCTCTCTTGCGTGCCGAAGCGGCCAGAAAAATGTCCGAATGCCGCAGCGCCGTTCCCGTCTGGGTGATGCCGCTTTCCCGCGTCGTTGAAAATTTCGACCCGCGCTTCACGCGCTTTGACGTCGTCATCATTGATGAAGCCAGCCAGAGTGATGTCATGGCTCTCGTCGCGCTCTATCTGGGAAAAACCGTCCTGGTTGTCGGCGACCACGAGCAGGTAAGCCCTTCCGCCGTCGGTCAGGACCTGGGCATCATTCAAAACCTCATCTTCCAGTACCTCTCGGGTATCCCCAATGCCGATCTCTATGACGGTCAAATCTCCATCTACGATCTCGCGCGCCAGTCCTTTGGCGGCGCCACGTGCCTTGTCGAGCATTTCCGGTGTGTCCCGGAAATCGTCCAATTCAGCAATATGATTTCCTACGATTGGCGCATCAAACCGTTGCGCGACGCCAGCCGCGTTCGTCTCCGCCCGCACACCATCGCTTATCGCGTCTCCGGCTCGAGCCGCGACGGCAAAATCAATCGTCAGGAAGCCCTGGCTACTGCCGCGCTCCTCGCCGCGGCGATCGAGCAGCCGGAATACAAGAAAAACGATGCCGGACAGCCCACCAGTTTCGGCGTGGTTTCTCTGGTTGGCGACGAACAGGCGCTCGAGATCGATTATCTGCTCCGCGGTCATCTTTCGCCGGACCGCTACGAGCTCCATCGCCTCCTCTGCGGAAACGCCGCGCAATTCCAGGGCGACGAACGCGACGTGGTGTTCATCTCCCTGGTCGACACCGCCGAGCACGGTGCTCTCTCTCTGCGCGATCAGGAACTCTTCAAGCAGCGTTTTAATGTCGCCGCCAGCCGCGCACGAGACCAGATGTGGATCGTGCATTCGCTCAGTCCGCACAACGACTTGAAAGCGGACGACCTTCGCCGGCAATTAATCGAGCATGCGGAAGATCCCGCGCGCCTCATGCGCGCGTTGGAAGAAAAGGAAAAGCGCACACAATCGAACTTCGAACGAGAAGTCATGAAACGACTCGCGGCGGCGGGCTATCGCGTCACCCCGCACTGGAAGATTGGAACATTCCGAATCGATCTGGTCGTCGAAGGCGACGCCCAGCGCCTGGCCATCGAGTGCGACGGCGACCGCTATCATCCGCTCGAAAAGCTTCCCGAAGATATGGACCGGCAGTCTGTACTCGAACGCATGGGTTGGATCTTCACCCGCATTCGCAGCTCAGAGTTTCTACGCAACCCCGCTCGCGCCATGAAGCCTGTTTTCGAAAAGCTGGAAATTCTGGAAATCCCCGCGCAAGGCAGTTCGGCGGACGCCGATCCTCCAGCACTTGCCTCACACGATGTGATCGAGCGCGTCATCAGTCGCGCCGAGGAACTTCGTAGGAATTGGGCGAAATCCAATGGAGTACCCGCTCGCCCATCCATACGAGCCTCGGTTACCGCCACCCGCTAGCATTTTCGGGCCTGCCGTTCGCAGTGACCCCGAGCCGTAGGAGGGCCGCGCCTCGCCCCCTTGTGGCTCGCGACGTGAGTTGCTTTGCGAATCATCTAAGAATGCGACAGGCCACACCAGAACTTATCGCGTTAGACCAGTACAGCGCGGTCGACTCGATTCGTCACCAATGGGACGCTCTCGGCGTTTATCGTGAAGAAAAAAGTCGCGCCACGGCCAGATTCCGACTCCGCCCAAATTCGTCCACGATGCTTTTCTATGATGCGCTGCACGGTGGCGAGTCCAATGCCGGTGCCTTCGAACTCGTGGTCCTGGTGAAGGCGCTGGAACGGCGCGAACAGCTCAGAGGCTAATTTCATATCGAATCCGACGCCACTGTCTGGCCTATGACCTAGTAAGTGTGTACAACCCACTGGCGGTCTTCCGCATTGCGCGCCAGGCGCCAATACGAAAGGAGGGCGACGAAAAGCAACAGGGCCGCAGCCGCCGATACGCCACCGATGAGCTTGCTTTGGAAAGTCAAAAATGCACCCAAACGTTTTTGTGTTAGATGAGCCCGGA
>WNFG01000525.1_pt1 | contig 48468 bp, 48 predicted proteins | sample 5400431 | NCBI WGS metagenome assembly WNFG01 (sample SAMN13153346, study PRJNA577476) | soil metagenome | isolation source: 120 cm saprolite under Douglas fir tree site 2 hole 3 replicate 2 | place: USA:California | collected 2015-04-18
GAGATGCGCACGTCCGCCGTGCAGGCCCTGGTGCTCTCGCAGGCCGCGCGGGTCCTCACCTATCGGGTGGCCCCCGGCCCGAGCCCGTCGGTCGCCTATCCGCACACCGGCCCCTACGACGTGAGGCTCGGTTATACCCGGCTCCCCGACTTCGTGGACCGCCTGGAGGCGGGCGGCTATCGTGTCGAGCAGCAGGCCCGACCCTCCACCGCGCTGGCGCACCTGGCCGCGTGGGGACTCTACCCGCCCTATCGCGAGAAGACCCGCGCCGGGCTCGAGGTGCTCGACCGCGAGGGCCATCCGCTCTACGCCACCCGCTATCCGGAGCAGGTCTACGACCGCTTCGACGCGGTGCCGCCGCTCCTGATCAACACCCTGCTCTTCATCGAGAACCGCGAGCTGCTCGACACCGGCCCGTACCGGAACCCGGTGGTGGACTGGCGACGGCTCGCCAGGGCGGTCGGGGTGGAGACGATCGGCCGCTTCCGCGGCGAGCGACACTCCATCGGGGCGAGCACCCTGCCCACCCAGCTCGAGAAGATGCGTCATTCGCCCGAGGGCCGCACCCGCGCCGCGGGGGACAAGCTGCGGCAGATGATCTCGGCGAGCCTGCGGGCCTACCAGGGCGGCGCGACGACGCGGGCCACCCGCCGGCAGATCGTGGTCGACTATCTCGATTCGCTGCCGCTCGCCGCCGCGCCCGGGCACGGTGAGGTGCACGGCCTGGGCGACGGTCTCCGCATCTGGTACGGGGCGGACTTCCTCCAGGCCAACGCGCTCCTGTCGACCAAGCCGGTGGCCGCGGACGCCACCCGTGCCCGCGTCTTCAAGCGCGCGCTGAGCCTCATCCTCGCCGCGCGCCGGCCGTACTACTACCTGGTCGAGAACCCGCGGGCCCTCGAGGAGTTCACCGACGGCTACCTGCGGGTGCTGGCCCGCGCGGGGGTGATCGACGTGCGCCTGCGCGACGCGGCCCTCGCCGAGCGGCTCGAGCTGCGGCGCGGGGGCGCCGCCCCGCCGGTGGCGTTCGTGGAGCGCAAGGGCGCCAACCTGGTGCGGGCCCGGCTCACCTCGATGCTGAGCGTGCCCGCCCTCTACGATCTCGACCGCCTCGATCTCACCGCGCGCAGCACCCTCGACGCGCCCGCCCAGGACGCGGTGGCGCGCCTCCTGCGCTCGCTGCGGGAGCCCGCCACCCTCGAGCGCCTCGGGCTCGTGGGCGAGAAGCTCCTGGGCGGCGGCGATCCGACCCGGGTGCTCTACAGCGTCACGCTCTACGAGCGCGGCCAGGGGCAAAACCGGGTCCGCATCCAGACCGACAACCTGGACCAGCCGCTCGACATCAACGGCGGGGCGCGGATCGACCTCGGCTCGACGGCCAAGCTCCGCACCCTGATCTCGTACCTCGAGGCGATCGCCGCGCTCCACGACCGGTACGCGCGGCTCGAGCCGGCCGCGCTGGCCAAGACGTCGGTGCACGCGCGGGATCGGCTCGGGGAGTGGGCGGTCCAGTACCTGACGAGCGCCCGGGGCACCGACCGGACGCTCCAGGCCATGCTCGAGGCCTCGCTCGATCGGCGCTACTCGGCGAGCCCGGCGGAGGCCTTCTTCACCGGCGGTGGCCTGCACACCTTCGGCAACTTCGACCGAGAGGACGACGCGAAGATCCTCACCATCCGCGAAGGCTTCCAGAACTCGGTGAACCTCGTCTTCATCCGCCTCATGCGCGACGTGGTCACCCATCACCTCTACGGCTCCTCCGGCTCGCTCGCCCTCGTGCTGGAGAATCCGGGTGACCCGCGCCGCGATCTCTACCTGACCCGCTTCGCCGACCGCGAGGGGAGCGAGTTCGTCCGCCGCTTCTACCGCAAGTATCACGGCCTGCCGGTGGAGGAGGCGCTCGAGTTGGTCCTGAGCGCGGCCCGCCCCACCCCGCAGGGCCTCGCCATCGCGCTGCGCGCGGTCTATCCGGAGGCGAGCCCGGAGGTCTTCCGCGACCTGCTCGCCTCCCGCGTGCCGGGCCGCGCGCTCTCCGACAAGGCGGTGGCCGAGCTCTACGAGCAGGCCGCGCCCGAGTCCATGCCCCTCGTCGACCGCGGCTACGTGGCGGGCGTGCATCCGCTCGAGCTGTGGCTGGCCGGCTACCTGCGGCGGCACCCCGGCGCGGGAATGGGCCAGGTGGTGCGCGCGAGCGCGGCCGAGCGGCAGGCGGTGTACAGCTGGCTCTTCTTCACCCGCCACCGCAACGCGCAGGACCACCGCATCGCGAGCCTGCTCGAGCTGGAGGCGTTCCTCGACCTGCACCGGACCTGGGAGCGGCTCGGCTACCCGTTCGCCTCGCTGACCCCGTCGCTGGCCACCGCCATCGGCAGCTCGGGCGACCGGCCCGCCGCGCTGGCCGAGCTGATGGGCATCATCCTGAACAACGGGGTGCGCCAGCCCACCGTGCTGATCGACGGCCTCGACTTCGCGGCGGGCACCCCGTACGAGACGCGCATGGGCCGCGTCGAGATCCCGCCGAGCCAGGTGCTCGCGCCCGAGGTGGCGACGGTCGTCCGCGGCGCCCTCGGCCAGGTGGTGGACGGCGGCACCGCCCGCGGGCTCAAGCCCGCGCTGACCGGGCCGGGCGGCGCCCACACCGTGGGCGGCAAGACCGGCACCGGCGACCACCGCTACTTCGTCTACGGCAAGAACGGCTCGGTGGTGGAGTCGCGGGTGGTGAGCCGCGCCGCCACCTTCGTGTTCATGCTCGACGACCGCTACTTCGGCACCGTGACCGCCTACGTGCCGGGCCCGGAGGCGGCGCGCTTCCACTTCACGAGCGCGCTGCCGGTGCGCATCGTGGGCCTGCTCATGCCCGCGCTCGACCGGCTCGCCGCCGCCCCCGCGCCCGACCGCCTCCGCACCGCCGCGCGCTGAGCGCGCCTCCGCGCCGAGGCCCCTGGCCGAGGTGCCTAGAAGACGTCGTCCCGCTCGCCGAACTCGAACTGGTAGGTGGTCTCGTCGAGCTCCGCGCCGGTGACGAGGCCCTTGCCGGCCAGCAGCTCCTCGAAGGTCCGGAGCCAGATCTCGTAGTAGACGAACGGCCCCGGGTGCGCCTCCGCGGCCGCGATCTGAGCGATCAAGGCCCGACGGAACTCCTCCCACTCGAAGATCCCGCGCTCGTGCAGGGCCACCGCCATGCCGAAGACGCGGCCCTGCCAGGGCTCCTCGAACACGAGCTCGCCGTTCCGGCGCGGGAGGGCGGCCTGGCCCTCCATCACCGCGACCACCCGGTCCACCGAGAGAGCCCGGCCGTCGGCGGTGACCCCGGAGGCGGGCGCCTCGCAGGCGTGCCCGCGCGCGGCTCGCCAGAGCCGGGCGTCGTCCACCGGCTGCCCGTCGGGGCGCGGCTGCCAAGCCGACGCGGTGAAGTGATACGGGGCCAGCGCGGCCGGCGGGGGCAGGCACCCGTCGGCCTCCAGCATGCGCTCCACGTGATCGTAGAGCGCGAGGGCCTGCGTCTCGGAGTCGATCGAGTGGAACCACTGGGACTGCCCGTCGAAGAGCAGGAGCACCACGTTGGCGAGCGCGCACGGGCCGAGGCAGCCGCCGATGGTGAGGTGGATCACGTTGCGGAGGCGCCGCCGCTCCCACTCGCGGTGGAAGGTCTCGGTGGGCACCGCCGCGAAGCCGTCCTCGGTGCGGCCGCAGCAGCAGCCGGTGGCGCAGACGAAGAGCTGGCCTCGGAAGCGGGCCACGTTGACGCGGCGGCCGTCGCGCCGCACCACGATGTTGCGCCGGCGCTCGTACACGGCCGTCGCGCCGCCTCAGCGGGCGGCGGGCGCGGGCGGCCGGACGTCGGCCACTCCGATCAGCGCGTCCCGCGTGATCAGGGGCACCAGCTCCGCCTCGCCGAGCCCCTCGGTGCCGCCCGGCCGCTGCGGCAGCACCATGTAGCGCATCTCCGCGCTCGAGTCCCACACCCGGATCTCACGCCGTGGATCGATCGCGAGCCCCATCTCGCCCAGGAGCGCACGCGGCTCGCTCACCGCGCGCGAGCGGTAGGCCGGCATCTTGTACCACGTCGGCGGCAGGCCGAGCACCGGCCACGGATAGCAGGAGCAGAGCGTGCACACCACCAGGTTGTGGAGCGCGTCGGTGTTCTCCACCACCATGAGCATCGCGTAGTCGAGATCGAAGCGCGCGAGCGCGGTCCGGGGGTCGTCGAGCAGCAGGCGCTTGTACTGGGGATCGGTCCACGCCCGGGCCACCGCCCGCGCGCCCACCATCGGGCCGGTGTCCGCCTCGTAGCGCTCGATCACCCGGTCGACCGCGTCGGGCGCCAGGATGCCCTTCTCGAGCAGCAGCGACTCGAGCGCCCGCACCCGGGACACCACGTAGGGATCGACGTTGGGATGGTTCTTGCCCACGTGGGATCAGCTCCCGGGGAGGAGATAGCTCTCCCACAGATCGATGTGGACCGCCTGATTCGGCTCCGCCGACTCGCCCCACAGCTCGCGGGCGTCGAAGCGCACGCTGTAGAGCGGCTGGGGCTGCTCGCCCAGCCCGTGCGCGTGGGCGTCGGGGAACACGTGGACGCCGTGGCAGTGGTGGATGACGCCGCGCTTGCCCCGCGCGTAGCGAGGCAGCCGGGTGTGCCCGGGCGGGTGGACGTCGCGCGTGCGGACCGGATCGCCGTCCGCGAAGCGGGGCGCCCCTCCGGTCTCGCGGATGACGTCCTGCGCCCACTTCGGATTGGCGGGCGGGCGCGGCGGGAGCGGGGCGCTCAAGGGCTCGGTCGCGGGCGCGTCGGGCCGCCGCTCGAAGTAGGCCACGCGCGCGGCCAGCTCCTCCGCGCCCACCACGCCCTTCTCCAGCAGGAGTCGGGTCACGCCGTCGAGCCACTTTTCGTAGTAGGTCGCCCGCAGGTAGTGCGCGGGGGCCATGCGCTCGATGCCGTGGCGGAACTCGTCGATGTTGAAGAAGCCGCGGGCCCCGCCCGCGCGCTCGATCGCGAGCACCGCCGCCTCCCACGCCGCGTGGAAGACGGGCTCGTTCTCCTCCCGTTCCACCGGCCCGAAGCCGTGCATGCCGCCCAGGTCGTGTACCCCGTCCATGCCCGCGATTCTATCGACTGGGGTCAGGTCTTACAATCCGACATTGTCAGTGGGGTCAGTGGGTCTGGGGGGGCGTGAGGTCGGTCGGCGGGGGCTCGGGGGGGACGCCGGCGTGGCGGGCGCGCAGGTCCATCCAGAGGACCAGGCGGGACCAGTCGGGCGTGTCCACGTACCGCCCGCGGACGGGGTCGATCCACGGATTCGGCAGGAAGACGGTCAGCATCTGCTCGTCGCGCCCGTTCCACAGGCGCAGGCCCCACGCGCTCGGCCGCCCGGCCCGGTCGCGGCTCTGGAAGAACGCGGCGCGGCGGCAGCGGCGCCACTCCGCCAGCGCGGGCGGCGTGGGCAGGCCGGGCGAGCCCCGGTGGGGGCCGATGCAGAGGTGGAAGTGCCAGGACTCGCGGCCCTGGAGCTGCACCGTGACGTAACCGTCCAGCAGCGTCACGCGGGGCCGGGCCGCGAAGCGCCCCTCGAACACCGCGCCCTCGATGCACGGGCCGAAGATGACGTGCTCCCAGTGCTCCTCGAAGACCTCCCGCAGCAGCGAGAGCAGCGCGGCCTCCGTGCACTCGACCGTGAAGTACTCGGTGCGGCTGCCGTCCAGGTGCTTCTGCACGGTCATCGCGTCACTGCTCACGGTAACCCACCATCCCGGCCGCGAGCGCGCGCCGATCCACGCGCGAGAGCGCGCGAATCATCGTGGGAGCGAGGAGCCCGGTGTGCCGGATCTCGAGCAGGTGCTCGGCGATCCACCAGAGGTCTCCCTCCGCGGTCGCCCATCCCGGCCGCCGCCGGTCGAAGCGGGCCAGGTTCACCGGGCGCGAGTAGGCCCGCAGGGTGCGCTCGCCCCGCAGGTTGATGTAGCCGTCGAAGTAGCTCATGACCAGCTCCCGCAGGCTCCGGTGCACCGGCTCGCGATAGCGCAGGCCGGAGAAGTTGGACTTGGCGATGGCGCCCCAGTGCTCGCGCACCCGGAACACCGCCACCACGTGGTCGGTATCCTGCACCGCCTCCAGGTCGAGGAGCAACGGCGGGTAGCCGAGCACCCGCAGCGCCGCCGCCGCGAACACCGCGCCCTCGAGGCAGTGCGCGGTTCCCTCGCGCAGCACGCGCCGCGGCGACCACGCGGTCCCGGCCAGATGGTAGGGCATGGCGTCCAGCGCGCGCTGGACGCCCACGGGGCTCCCGAGGGCCCGCAGCGCGCGGAGCTCGCGCGGGGTGAAGCCCGGATCCGGGCGGGGGGCGGGCACGCCGGGTGGGTCGGCGCGCTACCAGTCGAGGCGGGACTCGAGGACCACCCCGCGTCGCAGGTTCGCCCAGCGGGTGAGCCGCACGACCTGGTGGAAGAACCAGAGCGAGGCGTGCAGGTGCTTGGGCAGGAGGCCGAACGATCCGCCCGCGAGCACCCCGGTGACCGCGGGGATGACCCCGAGCACGTTCTTCGGTCGCATGAACACCTCGAGGAAGGCGCGATCGTAGTACGACTCGATGAAGCGCTCGAACGGCTTGGTGCCCCGGCGGACCGCCCGCTCGTAGCCCCGGAAGCGCCGGGCCTCGAACCGGCCGCTGCGGAACGCGCGCTGGATCGCCCCCGCGGCCAGCTCGCCGGTTTGCATGGCCAGGAACACGCCGGGCGAGAAGATCGGATCCACGAAGGCCACCGCGTCGCCCACGCAGAGGAACCGGTCACCGGTGATCGGCTCGATCGTGTACGCGAAGTTGGACGTGGTGTAGAGCTCGGTCACCCGCTCGGAGCCCTGCAGGTTCTCCGAGATCTTCACGCAGCGCTCCACCATCTCGTCGAACAGCTCCTGCAGCGTCCCCCGGCGGGCCTTCACCACGCGCTGGTGGAGCACGCAGCCCACGCTGGTCTCGTCGCGGGCCAGCGGGATGTACCAGAACCAGCCCTCCGGGAAGATGTAGAGGCGGACGTTGCCCTCCGACCGGCCCGGGAAGCGCCGCGCTCCGCGGAAGTAGGCGAAGATGGCCACCTTGCCCAGGCCGGGCCGGGGCTTGCGCTGGCCCTGACGCGCGGCCAGGAACGCGTCGCGCCCGCTCGCGTCGACCACGAACGAGGCCCGCAGCTCGTGCTCACCGTCGCGGTCGCCGAGGCGCGCGGTCACCCCGTCGGCGTCGAAGGCCACCTTCTCCACCGTGGCCGGCTGGTGGAGGGTCACGCCGGGATAGGACACCGCGTGCTCGAGGAGGATCTGATCGAACTCGGCGCGGTGCACGTCGAGCGTGAACGAGGGCCACGGCCGCCCGGGCTGGAAGTCGAAGGTGGTCTCGAGATCGAGCTCCTGATCGTGGAAGGTCGCCCCGTACTTCACCTGGAAGCCGTGGCCGAGCACCCGGTCGAGGACCCCGAGCCGCTTGCAGATGTCCATGCAGGTCGGGATGAGGGACTCGCCGACCTTGAAGCGCGGAAAAGCCTCGCGCTCGACCAGGGCCACGCGCAGGCCGCCCTGGGCCAGGAAGGTCGCGGTCGTGGTTCCGCCCGGCCCGGCGCCGATCACCAGCACGTCGGCGTCCCGCGAGGAGCTCGTCACGCCCGGCATCTTACCCGATGGGCCGCCGCCGGGCGAGTTCGCCGAAGGGCCCGGCTTTGCAGCCTTCCCCGGCCCGTGCTAGCCTGCGCCCGCCAATTCCGGCACCGGCAGGAGGACACCAAGACCGTGAGCGAGATCCGGATCGAACCAGACCCCCACGCATCCGAGAGCCTCAAGCTGGTGCTCGCCGACCATCTCGACATGTACAACGTGGGAGTGACCGGGTTCACCGAGTACTCTCCGGTCAACCTCTTCCTCCGCGATGACGGCGACGAGGTCCAGGGCGGCCTCCTGGCCGCGATCTGGGGCGGCGTCATGTATATCCGGGTCCTCTGGGTCGCCCGGGCCCTGCGGGGGAAGGGCCACGGGCAACGGCTGCTCGCCGCGGCGGAGCAGCGCGCGATCGAGCGGGGCTGCCGCCACGTCTTCCTCGACACGTTCAGCTTCCAGGCGCCCGACTTCTACGTCAAGCAGGGCTACGAGATCTACGCCCGCGCGGACGACTGGCCGGTGGGGCATGCCCACTATTTCCTCAGGAAGGCGCTCCCGAGCCCGCCATGATCAAGCTGGTGTTCTGCCTGCGCCGCCTCCCTCACCTATCGCGCGAAGAATTCCAGCGCTACTGGCTCGAGTCCCACGGCCCGCTGGTCCGCGAGCTCGCCCCCCTCCTGGGCGTGAAGCGCTACGTGCAGGTTCACACCGTGACGTCCGCCTTCAGCGAGGCGATGAGCCGCCACCGCGGCGCCCCGGACGACTTCGACGGCGTCGCCGAGCTGTGGTGGGACTCGGTGGACGATTTCGCACGCGCGGGCACCACGAAGGAAGGTCGCGACGCGGGGCGTCGCCTGCTCGAGGACGAGAAGCGCTTCATCGATCTGACGCGCTCGCCGATCTGGTTCGGCGAGGAGCACGCCCTGGTCGATCTTACGCGGTAACTTTCTCGGCATTCTAGAGCGCTCGGGCACCGCTACTCTGTCAAAGATTCTCCCCTCCAAGCTAACCGCTCGATATGTCGTCCCCCGGTTTTCTGGCATGCGGGTTGCTCACCGAGGATAGCCCCCCGTTGCGGCTAGGAGAGGGGGTGAAGGAGGTTCCCAATGGGCAAGAAGTCTCTTCTCCTCTCTTCGCTGGCCCTCCTCGCCGTCAGCTGGGCTGTGGCCCCACCGCGAGCCGAGGCGATGAGTTGCGCCAACGTGAGCGACGTCACGCTCCTGTCGGCCGCCGGCTGCGACTTTGGCGGGCTCACGTTCTCCAACTTCAGCAGCGCCAGCGCCGGATTCACCGCCGCTACGGTGGGCGTGGGGCCCTCGTCAATCGCCACGCCTACGAACGTCAACCTGATCTACCAGCTGTCCTCAACCCCGGGCGTGGGTCCGGGCGACGTGCTGTTTAGCTATGGGGTGACGGCTTCACCCGGAATCCGGCTGACCGGAATCGATCTCACGAATGACGCGACCACGGGGGTCGTGATCGGCGAGGTGGCGTGCCGCGTGATGTTCTCCCCGACGGGCACCTGCGCGCCCGCCGACCGGCTGGCCATGCTGGTAGCCACCACGGGTCAGACCATGAACGCGTCATTCGCCAGCCCGGTGGATTTCGTGTTCCTGCATAAAGACATCGACATCCTCGTCGGAGGATTCATCAGCGACTTCAGCAACAGCCACGACATTGCACCGACCCCGGAACCCGCCACGCTTTTGCTGCTCGGCAGCACGTTGACGGGAATGGGACTGGCGTGGAGGCGCCGGGGAGGCCGCCTCGCGTAAGCACCGCCCAGACCGGGCCGCCCACGAGCGTCGAGCCTGTCTCGGCGCTCGTGGGGCGTTTACTCCCCAAGGCCTCCTAAAAGTTTCTGAGAACGTCCTACCCCGTGTAGCCTCGTGCTGGGAGGCTTCCCGCGATGCCTGCGACTTCAGACGCTCGTATGTTGCTCGGCGATCCTGATCTGAGCGCCGATCTGGCCTGCCTGGTCGACCGAGTGCGTCAGAACAAGCAGCCGTGGGTGGTCGTCGCGACGGCCGCCCTCAAGGCATGGGAGGAGCGAGATCCGGCGGGTTGGGAGAAGGTCTCGGAGTGGCTCGCCGCGAACGGGGTCGCCGTCGTGCGGGTCTGACTACTGACCCCTAGCGGGGATAGCCGAGGGCCTTGAGGGAGTCGCCGATCTCGCCGAGCACGGCGGGGTCGTCGATGGTGGCGGGCACGCCGTGCTCGACGCCGTCGGCGATCTTCTTCATGGTCCCCCGGAGGATCTTGCCCGAGCGCGTCTTGGGCAGCCGCTTCACGACCGCCACCGTCTTGAACGCGGCCACCGGCCCGATCCGCTCGCGCACCAGCTCGACCAGCTCGCGGCAGAGATCCGCGTCCGCGCGCGCGACCCCGGCCTTGGTGACCACGAGGCCCACCGGCACCTCGCCCTTGATCTCGTCGGCCACGCCCATCACCGCGCACTCCGCCACGTCGGGGTGCGACGAGAGCACCTCCTCCATGGCCCCGGTGGAGAGCCGGTGCCCGGCCACGTTGATGATGTCGTCCACGCGGCTCATGATGTAGATGTAGTCGTCCTCGTCCTTGTAGCCCGCGTCCCCGGTGAGGTAGAAGCCGGGATGCTGCGTGAGGTAGGAGCGCTCGTACCCCGCGTCGTTGTTCCACAGCGTGGGCAGGCTGCCGGGCGGCATCGGCAGCTTCACCGCGATCGACCCGATCTGACCCGCCGGCATCTCCCGGTTGTCCTCGCCCAGCACGCGGATGTCGTAGCCGGGCACGATCTTGGTCGGCGAGCCCGGCTTCACCGGGAGCATGCCGAGGCCCACGCAGTTCGCGGCCATCGGCCAGCCGGTCTCGGTCTGCCACCAGTGGTCGACCACCGGGACGGCCAGCCGCTCGCGCGCCCAGATGAGCGTGTCCGGGTCGCAGCGCTCGCCGGCCAGGAAAAGCGTGCGGAAGCGCGAGAGGTCGTACCGGGCCATGTGCTCGCCCGTGGGGTCCTCCTTCCTGATCGCCCGGAACGCGGTGGGCGCGGTGAACAGCGCGTTCACCCCGTGCTGGGCGCAGAGCCGCCAGAACGCGCCCGGATCCGGCGTGCCCACCGGCTTGCCCTCGTAGAGGACGGTCGTGCAGCCCTTGAGCAGCGGCGCGTACACGATGTAGGAGTGGCCCACCACCCAGCCGATGTCGGATGCGGCCCAGAAGACCTCCCCCGCCCCCATGCCGTACACCGCGCCCATGCTCCACTTGAGCGCGACCGCGTGGCCGCCGTTGTCGCGCACCACGCCCTTGGGGATCCCGGTCGTGCCGGACGTGTAGAGGATGTAGAGCGGGTCGGTGGCCTCGACCGGCACGCACTCCGCGGGAGACGCGGCCGCGGTCGCCTCCTGCCAGTCGACGTCGCGCCCCGGCACCATGCGCGCGGTCTCCATCGGCCGCTGCAGGATCAGGCAGCGGCGCGGCTTGTGCGAGGCCATCTCGATCGCCTGATCGAGCAGCGGCTTGTAGGGAATGACCCGGCTACCCTCGATGCCGCAGGAGGCGGAGAGCATCACGGTGGGCTTCGCGTCGTCGATGCGGGTGGCCAGCTCCTTGGGCGCGAAGCCGCCGAACACCACCGAGTGGACGGCCCCGATGCGCGCGCAGGCGAGCATCGCGATCACCGCCTCCGGCACCATCGGCATGTAGAGGATGACGCGATCGCCCGCCTCGACGCCCTGCCGGCGCAGCGCGCCCGCGAAGCGCGCGACCTGGTCGCGCAGCTCGAAGTAGGTGAAGGACCGCACGGTCCCGGTCACCGGGGAGTCGTAGATCAGCGCGACCTGTTTGCCGCGGCCGCGGTCGACGTGCACGTCGAGGGCGTTGTAGCAGGTGTTGAGCCGGCCGCCCCGAAACCACCGGTAGTAGGGCGGGCGGCTCGCGTCGAGCACGTGGTCCCACCGCCGGTCCCAGTGGATGTCCTCGGCCGCCGCGGCCCAGAACCCGTCCGGGTCCCGCTGGGCGCGCCGGTAGACCTCATCGTAGATCGTCGCCATCCTCACCGCCTCCTCGGGTCTCGACTCCTGACGCGACCGGACTGTACACCGACGGCCCGACGGCTTGCCAGCAGAACCGGCCGCGCCGTATCATCGCCTCGACCATGACGCGCCGTCGCCGGCTGGCCGCCCTCGGGCTCGCGCTCGTCCTGGGCGCCGCGCTGCCCCCTTTCGCCCGCGCCGCCGACGAGGAGGTGCGCACGGTGCCGGCTCGGCCGGGGGTCACCGAGTCGTTCCTGCTGCTGCGCCCGGAAGGCTCCCCGGTCGCCACCGTGATCATCTTCGCGGGGGGTGACGGCAACCTGGCCCTGACGCCCTCCGGGCTCGGTCAGCTCCAGGGCAATTTCCTGGTCCGGACCCGGCCGCGGTGGGTGCGCGAGGGCTTCGTCGTCGCGATCCTCGACACCCCGTCCGATCATCCGCGCGGACTGTGGAACTTCCGCACCACCAAGGAGCACGCGGCTGACGTGAAGCAGGCGATCGCGGCGGTGCGCGAGATCGCCAAGGTGCCGGTGTGGCTGGTGGGCACCAGCATGGGCACGCTCTCCGCGGCCAACGCGGCGGCCCGGCTCGCCGAGGGCGGGCCCGACGGCATCGTGCTCACCTCCTCGGTCACCGGAACGTCCAAGGCCAGCTACGAGACCGCGCTGCACGGTGGCCTGGAGAACATCCGGGTGCCCACTCTCGTGGTCCACCACAAGGACGACACCTGCGTGGCGTCTCCCTACTCGGGCGCCGAGGCGATCATGAAGGCGTTGAAGCAGGCGCCGGCCAAGGAGCTGATGACGTTCGAGGGCGGGAGCCCCGCGATCTCATCGCCCTGCGAGGCGAAGGCCCCGCACGGCTACCTCGGGCTCGAGCCCCGGGTGGTCTCCGCCATCGCGGCCTGGATCCGCGCCCACTGACCGCGGGTCGCCCGGCTCAGCCGGTCGCCGGCTGAGCGCGCGTGCGGCGGATGCGGGCCTGGATGTCGCGCACCCGGTCCTGCTCGAAGTCGATCTGCACCTCGTTCTGCTCGACGTCCCAGTGGCTCACGGTGGCGAACCAGCCGAACCGCCGTCCGTGGTGCGGGACGAGACGCTGGCCGCGGTAGATCATCGCGCGGATCTCGCCGGTGGGCAGCCGCTGCTCCTCCTCGGGCTCGCTGCCGACCAGCTGCAGCACTTGCTGGTACGTCGTCTCCCCCGGCCGGATGCGCGCGAGCGTCTCCTGCGACGGCACCTGGCCGGTGGCCCTGGAGGTGGCCTCCCCCCGTCCGAAGTGGACGCGCTCTCGTACCGTCCGGGCGAGGCGCCGTAGCAGGTTGCCGACGATCGGCCCGGTGAGGTTGCCGAGGCCGAGCAGCAGGGCGGAGAGCAGGATCGGCCGCCACGGCAGACGGCCCCGGAAGTACACGAACTGGATCTTGAGCACCTGCGGCACGATGCCGTCGGCGGCGAGCAGCGGGATCGAGAACGTCTCGGTGTTCTCCCGCGTCTCGCTCATCCGCCGACTCGCGGTCATCGGCACCACCTCGTCGATCTTGAGGTGATTCGCCTGATCGAAGTTCACGGCCAGGCGCGAGAAGTCCGGGGCGAGGGGGATGACGCGGTCGCGATTGCCGAAGTAGAAGGGGTAGAGCGACGAGTACCCGACGTCGCCGAAGCTCAGCGTGATGATGTTGCGCCGGCCCCAGAACATCTCCTCGAGCCAGCTCACCCGGCGATCGGTGATCGATCCCTTCGCCGCGAGCTCGAGCCGCGGCACCCAGTCGAGGCTCGCGAGCTCCGGCTTCCAGGGGATGCGGACGAACGACACCGGCTTCGCGCCCCGGGCGAGCCCTTCCGGCCGCGCGAAGGTGACGAACGGCGCCGCCCCCAGGTCGCGCCGACCCGCCGCGCCCGCCCCGGTGCCCATCTGGGCCCGGCTGCGCGCCGAGTACCCGACGTGACCGTGCACCAGCACCTTGAAGCCGGCGCCCTCGACCTGCCGGACGAGGGTGGGATCGGCCCCGTCGGCGCCGTCGGTGCCGACGAGCTGGCCCGGCCACAGCAGGTAGATGTCCTGGGCGATCTCGGAGGGGTCGCGCGCGGGCGGCGGGGCCACGCTGAAGGACACCTGCAGCATGAGCGGCCCGGGATGGCCGGTCACGTCCTTGGGCGCGATGTTCGCGGTGATGAGGAGCGGCGCGATCCAGAAATCGGGGTGCGGCTTGGACGCGATGAACACCTGGGCCGGGGCCGCGGCCGGGGTCAGCCCGAGGGCGAGCCCGGCGATCGTGAGCGCGCCCGCCACGCGCCGGCGCCGCATCACTTGGTGGGATCCTCCCCCACCTGCACCAGAAGCTTCCCGAAGTTCTTGCCCTGGAGCAGCCCGATGAAGGCCTCGGGCGCCTTCTCGAGGCCGGCCACGACGTCCTCGCGGTGCTTGAGCCGGCCCTCGCGCAGCCAGCCGCCGCAATCCTTCAGGAACTCGCCCAGGCGGCTCAGGTGGTCCGAGACGATGAAGCCCTTGAGCAGCACGCGATTGAACAGGAGCGGGCGCAGGTTCGGACCCGGCGTCGAGCCGGTCGCGTTGTACTCGGAGATGAGCCCGCAGAGGGGGATGCGCGCGTTCTGGTTCAGGAGCGTCATCACCGCGCGGAGCACGTCGCCGCCCACGTTCTCGAAGTAGACGTCGATGCCGCTCGGGCAGGCGGCCCGGAGTGTGGCGGCCAGGTCGCCGGTCTTGTAGTTCACGCACTGGTCGAAGCCGAGCTCGCGCACCACGTAGTCGCACTTGTCCTGGGAGCCCGCGATCCCGATCGCCCGCGCGCCCTTGATCCGGGCGATCTGGCCCACCGCGGAGCCGACCGCCCCGGAGGCGGCCGAGACCACCACCGTCTCGCCCGGCCTGGGCTGGCCGATGTCGAGCAGGCCCACGTAGGCGGTCATGCCCGGCATGCCGAGCACGCCGAGCGCGGTGGAGACGGGGGCCTGCTTGGGATCGAGCTTGCGGAGGCCGCCGCCCTTGGCGACCGCGTGCGACTGCCAGCCGCCGTAGCCCAGCACGATGTCGCCCCGGCCGAGCCCCGGGTGCTTCGACTCGATCACCTCGCCGACGGTGGCGCCCACGATCACCTGCCCCGGCTCCACCCCCTGGGCATACGAGCGCACCCCGCTGATGCGCCCGCGCATGTACGGGTCGAGCGAGAGATAGACGGTCCGGCAGAGGACCTCGCCGGCCCCGGGCGACGGGAGCGGCGACTCGACGAGGTCGAAGTCGTCCGGCCTGGGCATCCCGACCGGATGGCGGCGGAGCCGGATCTGGCGGTTCACGGTGGTGGGCATGACGGCCCTCGTTCGGTCGGCGCGCGGCTCAGCGCGCGTCGTCGCCCCGGCGGTACTCGCGGGTGATCTCGTCCAGGCGGGCCTTGAGCGCGGCGTCGAGCGGCTTCTCGGTGGCCGCGATCGCATCGTCGAGCTGATCGGGGCGGCTCGCGCCCACGATCGGCGCGGTGATGCCGGGCTCGGCGAGCACCCAGGCCAGGGCGAGGCTGGTCGGCGAGAGGCCGGCGGCGCCCGCGAGCGGGCGCAGCGCCTCGACGGTCTCGAACTCGCGCTCGTGCCAGTAGCGGTCCTGGTAGCGCTCGGCCGCGTTCCCCAGCGTGAAGCGGGTGCCCGGGGTGGGGCCCGAGTCCCGACGGTGCTTGCCGGAGAGGAGACCGCCCGCCAGCGGGTTGTAGGGGATGACGCCGATTCCCTCCTCCCGGCAGAGCGGCAAGAGGTCGCGCTCGACCTGGCGGAAGAGCAGGTTGTAGCGCGGCTGCGCCGAGTCGAAGCGCGCGACCCCGAGCAGCTCGCTGCGCCCGAGGGCCCGCGCCACCTGGTAGGCGGGGAAGTTCGAGCAGCCCACGTAGCGGGCCTTGCCCGCCCGGACCACGTCGTCGAGCGCGCGCAGGCTCTCGTCGATCGGCGTCTCCGAGTCCGGGTGATGGAGCTGGTAGAGATCCACGTAGTCGGTGCGAAGCCGGCGCAGGGAGCCGTCGATGGCGTCCAGGATGTGCTTGCGCGACGCGCCGCGGTCCCAGCGCCGCTCGCTCATCGCCCCGCCGCACTTGGTGGCCACCACGAAGTCGTGGCGCCGGCCTTCGAGCCAGCGCCCCACGATCTCCTCGGTGCGCCCCACCGTCTCGAATCCGCCGCCCACCGGGTAGACGTCCGCGGTGTCGAGGAAGGTGATGCCTCCCGCCGCCGCGCGATCGAGGATGGCGCGGGAGGCGGCCTCGTCGCACTGCAGGCCGAAGGTCATGGTGCCGAGGCAGAGGCGGGAGACGGCGAGTCCGGTGCGGCCGAGGCGGACGTGACGCATGCGGTGAGAGTACCCAAGGGGCGCGCCGGGGGCAAGCAACGGGCGGCGCGGCACGGCCCCCCTCGGAAGTGGTATAAGAGTCGGCCATGGAGTACCGGCTGCTCGGGCGGACGGGAGTGCGGGTGTCGGCGCTGGGGTTCGGCTGTGGCGACGTGGGCGGGCTCATGGTGCGGGGCGCGCCCGCCGATCGCGAGCGCGGGGTCGCGCGCGCGCTCGAGCTCGGGATCAACTACCTCGACACCGCGCCGGCCTACGGCTCGGGCGAGTCGGAGAAGAACCTGGGCCAGGTGCTGCGCGCGCTCAAGCCGCAGGCGATCGTGGGCACCAAGTGGCGGCTCGCCGCGGCCGACCTGGCCGACGTGGCCGGCGCGGTGGCGCGCTCGGTCGAGACCAGCCTCGGCCGGCTCGGGCTCGAGCGCGTGGACCTGCTGCATCTCCACAACCTGATCGGGCGCGTCGGCGAGGAGCGGCCCCTCGGGGTCGCGCGGGTGCTGGAGGCCGTCGTCCCGGCGGTGCGGCGGCTGCAGGAGCAGGGCAAGGTGCGCTTCTTCGGGGTCACCGCGTCCGGCGAGACCGGCGCGCTCCACCGCGCGCTCGCGAGCGGGGCGATCGACACCGCGCAGGCGGTCTTCAACCTGCTCAACCCGAGCGGGGCGTACGAGGTGCCCGCGGGGTATCCGGCCCAGGACTACGACCGGCAGCTGACGCTGGCGCAGGAGCAGCGCGTCGGCACCATCGGCATCCGGGTGCTCGCGGGTGGAGCGCTGAGCGGCCAGCTGGCGCGCCACCCGACCGCGATCCCCACCGTGGCCCCGATCGCCTCGGGGCCCGACTACGCGACCGACGCGGAGCGCGCCCGCGCGCTGGAGCCGCTGGTGGCCCAGGGCCACGCGGGCAGCGTGGTCGAGGCCGCGCTGCGCTTCGCAATCACCGGCCCCGCGCTCTCCACCGTCCTGATCGGCTGCTCCGACCTGGCCCAGCTCGACTACGCGGCCGCCGCGGTCAACAGGGGCCCGCTGCCCCCCGCCGCCCTCGCCTCCCTCCGCGAGATCTGGGCGACCTTCTAGACGGGGTCAGGTCTTACATTCCGACATTTTTGGCGCCTAGCGACTCACTTCGCGCGTGGAAAATGTCGGAATGTAAGACCTGACCCCAGCTCTCAGCGGTTGGGGCCGCGGCCCATGGGGTAGGGCTGCCAGCGGATCAGGGAGGTCTTGGGAAGGACGCCGGGATTGACCGCGGAGCGGGGCCACTTGCCCTGCAGCACGGTGGCGATCTCGCGGCCGAGGCGGCGGCGCGTCTCGGGCGCCATCCGCGCCGTCGCGGAGGCGATGTGCGGGCTCACCAGCACGTTGTCCATGTGGAGCAGCGCGTTGTTCGGGTCGACCGGCTCGACCTCGAACACGTCGAGCGCGGCGCCCGCGATCCAGCCCTGGCGCAGCGCCTCGCTGAGCGCCTTCTCGTCCACCGTCGGCCCCCGCCCGTTGTTGATGAAGATCGCGCTCTTCTTCATGGCCCGGAACTCGCGCTCGCTCATCATGTGGCGCGTCTCCGAGTTGAGCGGCGCGTGCATCGACAGGAAGTCCGCCCGCTGGCACAGCTCGATCAGGCTCGTCACCGGCTCGACTCCCACCGCGGTCATCTCGAGCTCGGCCAGGAACGGATCGTAGGCGATCACCCGCAGCCCGAAGGCGTGGCAGCGACGCGCGACCGCCTTGGCCACGTTGCCGAACGAGATGAGGCCGATGGTCTGCCCGTAGAGGCGCGGGATGTTCGTGAAGTAGGGCCGCCCCTCCGTCCACTTGTTGTCGACGGTGAGCTGGTGCATCAGCCGCAGCCGGCGATGCGCGGCGAGGAACATGGCCATGGTGTGGTCGGCCACCTCGTCGATGAACACGTCGGGCACGTTGGTGACCACGATCCCCGCCTCGGTGGCCGCGTCCACGTCCACCGTGTCCGCGCCCACGCTGCCGAGCCCGATGACCTTGCAATTTCGCAGGCCCTTGATGATGGCCGCGGTGATGCGCCGGTTGCGCGCGATGACCGCGTCGGCGTCCTTCGCGGCGGCGATGAACTCCTCCTCGGTCTTGGCCGGGACCTCGACGATCTCGGCCCCGATCGGGTCGAGCGCCTCGCGCTCGATCGCGTAGGCCGAATCGCCCAGGTCATAGGTGAGCCCGCCCGACGGCTTCTGGACGACGACCTTGAACTTCGCGCTTGCGGCTGCCATGCCGGCGACCTCCTGAGTGGTCTCAGTGTGGGATTTCCGTCTGCGGCCACCAAGCATACGCTTCGCCCCGACCTGAAGTCGAGGCCCTCTTGTGCTAGGGTTTGCCTGCCATGCTCGTCGGGGCCTTCGCGGTCGCACATACCCCTCAGCTCCTGATCCGGCCGGAGACCGAGGACCGCGCGCTGGTCCTCCGCGTGCATGCGGCGATGGCGCGGGTCAAGGAGCGGCTCGAGGCCCTCCGGCCGGACGCGATCGCGGTGATCGCGGGCGACCACGTCGAGGCGTTCTTCCTCGACGCGGTGCCGGCATTGGCGGTCTACGTGGGGCGCGAGTGCGCGGGCACCTTCGGCCCCTACCGGTACCGCTTCGACATCCACGAGGAGCTGGCCCGCGCGGTGGTGGAGCAGGGCATCGAGCGCGGCTTCGACCTGCTCTACACCCAGGACGCCAAGCTCGACTACGCGTTCTACGTGCCGCTGCATTTCGCGATGCCGGAGCCCGCGCGGCCCATCGTTCCCCTGCACGTGAACGTGTACCTGCCGCCCCAGCCCACCCCGGCCCGCTGCCACGCCTGGGGCCAGGCCCTCGGCGAGATCCTGCGCGCGCGCCCGGAGCGCGTCGCGCTCATCGCCTCGGGCGGCATGTCCCACTTCCCGGGGACCGACCGCTACGCCTCCCCCGAGTTCGAGTACGACCGCGGCCTGCTCGAGGCGCTGGCCGACGGCCGCGGGCGGGAGCTCGGCCGGCTCACCGGCGAGGAGCTCGACAAGCGGGGCAACATCGAGCTGCGGACCTGGATCACCCTCCTGGGCGCGGTGGGCGACGTGCGGGCGGAAGTCTACTGCTACGAGCCGTCGTGGCATCACGGCAACGCGGTGGTGGAATGGCCGCTCTGAGCCCGCGATGAGCGAGACCGCGCACTACCGCTTCCCGCCGGCGAGCGCCTACGCGCTGAACCGGTGCCTCTACTCGCTGAAGTCGGACCGGGAGTTCGCGGAGCGCTTCCTCGCCGACGCGCAGGCCGTCACCGGCGAGCTGGGATTGACGGAGGGCGAGCGGGCCGACCTGCGCCGCATGGATCGCGATGCGCTGGTGGCCCGCGGCGCCCACCCCTACCTCGTCTTCATGGCCGGGCTCCGACTCAAGATGCTGGCCGAGCCCGGAACCCTGGAGTACTTCTAGGGAGTACTTCGAGTCTACCCGCCGGTCGTCACCTCGAGGCGAGTCCCGACGAGCTTGGCCCCGCGCTCCTCGTAGAACGCCTTCACCTTCGCCCCCTCCTGGAGGTCGGCGAACCGCGCCTCGCGGCCGTTCACCTGGATCAGGGTGTCGTGGTTGACCTCGATCGTCTTGCCGAGGAGGCCCAGCAGGCCGATCGAGACGTCGACCGTCTCGGTCCGGCCATCGACCCGGGTCAGCTTGCCCTCGATCACCCCGGCACCCCGATCGAGCCGGGCGATGCGCCCGGTCGGCTGCAGCGGGTGCGCCGACTGGGCCGCGCCCCAGGCCACGACCGCTCCGCCCTGCAACGCCACGAGCCCCGCGACTGCGACGAAGGTGATGTAGCGCGTCATGACCGGTCCTCCTCTTGCTGCCCTCTGCCGCTGCATTTTTTCCTGGGGGCAATTGGCCCCGCTCCCGCATACAGGAGAGCAAGGGTGATACCAGGCCGAGGAAAGCCCGCCTCCAGCCAGCGAATCGCCTCCTGCCGGTCCGGGAGGATGTAAGGCTTACACGAGTACGGGGCGTAAGTTGTTCCAGGAGGAGTACCGATGACACGACGCTTCAGACGGCTGGCGCGGCGCTCACGCGCGGTGGCTTTCGCGTGGGTGGTGCTGCGCAGCTACCGGGAGGGCCGGCGTCGCGGCCAGTCCCCGCTGCGCGCGCTGCGCTTCGGTCGCGCGGTGGCGCGCTGGCGGCGACAGAACGGAGCCGCGCATCCGTAACCACGTCGGGCGGCGGCCGGGGTCGCGGATGCCCGTCCTGCCGGTCTTGCCCGCCCTGCCGGTCTTGCCCGTCCTGCCGGTCTTGCCCGTGCTGCCGGTCTTGCCCGTGCTGCCGGTCTTGCCCGTGCTGCCGGTCTTGATTGTCGCCCTCACCCTGACCACCGCCACGCCCCTCCGCCTGGAGGCCCAGGCGCCGGCCGCGCCGGCGGGCGCCCCCGCTCCCGCCGCGACGGTGAGCGAGCTGCAGCAGACCCTCGCGGCCGCCACCGGGCGGTTCCAGGCGATGGACTCCGCCGGCGTGCTGGTCTACGTCTCCGATCGCTATCGCAACGGTCCCATCACCAAGTCGAGCGTCCGCGACAACCTCCTGGCCATGTTCGCCCTCTACGACACCGTCCGGGCGCAGGTCCGCATCGACGACGTGCGCCTGGTGAACGGCACGGCGTGGATCTACTCCACCGGGGAGATCTCGGGTCGCCTGCGCGGCCTGGGCGCGTGGACGACGGTGCTCTCGTGGGAGCGCGAGCCGGAGGTGGCGCGGCGCGAGGGCGCGGCCTGGCGGCTCGAGGGCCCGGGACCCTAGAACAGCGGCGAGTAGTACTGCCGGAAAGCGCGAAAGCGCGGAACCGACACCCCGCAGAGCGGCGTGGGATGGAAGCGCTCGTCGCGGCGGTCGAAGCGGACGATCCCCGGCGTCGACGGGTCGTTGGGATCGTAGACCACGAAGTCCACCGTCTCGGGCCCGCTCGTCCGGTAGTCGAAGGCCAGCACCGAGTGATTCATCTCGATGCGCGGGAAGTCGGTCAGGAAGAGCTGCACCGGCCGGCCCGCGCGCAGCTCGGCCACCGTCTCGCGGGCCACTCGCTCCTGCTGCCCCGGCAGCGAGGGGAAGGTCATGCGCCAGTTCGTGGGGTGCACGAGCGTCCAGAATCGCCCGCGGAGCCCCGCCTTGACCGCCGCTTCCTCCGCGCCGGTGAAGGCGTGGAGCGACCGGTAGCCCGGGATCACCACGCGACGGTCCGCGGGCAGCGGGGCCCGCCAGGCGCCGCGGCGGATCACCTGCCACACGCGCGCGGCGTACGCCTCGGGCATCAGACGGGGCCCATCGGCTTCGAAGCGCGCGAAGCGCCGGAACTGCCCGACCGCCCGCGCCATCAGGAAGCACCGGTTGCAGTAGATGTCCGGCTTGCCCCGGTGGTGGATCCGGCTGTCGTTGCGAAACGCGAAGGTGTCCACGCCGAACCCGAGGACGGGCCCGGGCGAGGGCGGCAAGGCGAGCATCGCCTGGTCGATTCTACCGTGACTCGCGGGCCCGGATGCGGCTATGCTACGTGCCGCCGCCCGAGGCGGCCACTGGGGGATCCTCCGTCTGACCGCCGTCCTGCTGCTCTACGCGCTCACCCTGTTCACGGGAGCCACCCTTCTCTTCGTGATGCAGCCGATGGTGGGCAAGATGATCCTGCCGCTCCTGGGCGGCACCCCCGCGGTGTGGAGCACCTGCATGGTGTTCTTCCAGGCCGCGCTCCTCGGCGGGTACGCCTACGCGCACGCCCTCACCGCCCGGGTTCGGCCCTCGCGCCAGGTCCTCGTCCACCTGGTCGTCCTCGCACTACCGTTCGCGGTTCTGCCCCTCGCGGTGAACCCGCGCCTGCTGCGCGGCGGCGAGGCCAACCCGGTCCTGGACGTGCTGACGATCCTCTCGCTGTCGGTGGGCCTGCCCTTCCTGGTGGTGAGCGCCACCGCTCCGCTACTCCAGCGGTGGTTCACCCATACCGGGCACCCGGCCGCGCGCGATCCCTACTTTCTCTACGCGGCCAGCAACCTCGGCAGCATGCTGGCCCTCCTGGGCTATCCCACCCTGGTGGAGCCGCACCTGCACCTGCAGGGGTCGACCCGGCTCAGCCAGACCGCGCTCTGGAGCCTGGGGTACGCGACGCTGGCGATTCTCATCGCGCTCTGCGCGCTGACCCTCTGGTGGAAGCCCGCGGCCGCCCCGGGGCCCACCCTCGCGGGGGCGGAGACCGCGCCGGCGCCGGTCGAGGGGCGCCCGCGGTGGCCCCGGCGGATCCACTGGGTCGTGCTCGCGTTCGTGCCGTCGAGCCTGCTCCTCGGGATCACCACCTACATCACCACCGACCTGGCCGCGGTGCCGCTGCTCTGGGTGCTGCCGCTCGCGATCTACCTGCTGACCTTCATCCTCGCCTTCGGCCGCTGGCCGCGGCTCTTCCATCACGTGGTGGTGGCGCTCGCGCTGCCGCTCAGCCTGCTGGTGATCTTCCTGATGGTCTCGGCCCTGCCCGAGCGCATCTGGGTCATCGTGCTCTGGCACTTCGCCTTGCTCTTCGTCATCGCGCTCGCCTGCCACGGAGCGCTGGCGCTGGACCGTCCGGGGCCGCTTCACCTCACCGAGTTCTACCTGCTGATCTCGGTGGGCGGCGTGCTGGGCGGTCTCTTCAACGCGCTGGTGGCCCCGCTCGTGTTCTCCTCGCTGATCGAGTATCCCCTGATGATGGTGCTGGCCTGCGTGCTCCTCGCCGCGCCGCGCAGCCTCGGGCTCGGGCTGGGGGTCGGGGCGCGGCGCGCGCTGCTGGCGGTGGCGGCCGCGGTCTTGCTCACGGTGGTGCTCTACTCGGAGTCGGCCACCCTCCGCGTCGACTTCGCGTTCCTGGCCCGGGTGCTCGACCTCAGCAGCGAGCGGGTGAGCGAGTGGCTCGATCCCGCCGAGCGCCTGCTGAACAAGCTCCTGATCTACGGCCCGCCCCTCGTGGTGGCCTGGTTCCTGCGACGCCGGCCGCTCCACCTGGGCCTGGCCCTCGCCTCGGTGCTCCTGATCTCGGGCTTCGTGGACGCGCGCAACAGCGACCAGATCCGGCAGAGCCGATCCTTCTTCGGCGTGCTCCGCATCTCGCGCGACCGCGACCCCAAGGGCTACACCGAGCTGCGCCACGGCACCACGCTCCACGGGCGCCAGAGCCTCGAGCCCTCCCGTCGCGCGGAGCCCTTGTCCTACTACCAGCGCAAGGGCCCGATCGGGCAGCTCTTCACCGAGCTCGACGGACGGGCCGGCAGCGTGCACATGGCGGTGGTCGGGCTCGGCACCGGCACCCTCGCGGCCTACGCGCGACCGGGCGATCGCGTCACGTTCTACGAGATCGACCGGCTCGTGCGCGACATCGCCTTCGATCCGGCCTATTTCTCCTACGCCACCGACGCCCGCGACCGCGGGGTGACCATGCGGCTCGAGCTGGGCGATGCGCGCATCCGGATGGAGGCGGTGAAGCGGGACCGGCCCGAGGAGCGCTACGACGTGATCCTGGTGGACGCCTTCAGCTCGGACGCCATCCCGGTCCACCTGCTCACCCGCGAGGCGCTCCGCCTCTACTTCGACCTGCTGGGCCCGCGCGGCATCCTGGCCCTCCACATCTCGAACCGCTACCTGCGCCTCGAGCCGGTGGTGGCCGCGCTGGCCGAGGACGGGCGCTACGCGCGCATGGTCCAGCACGGAGACAGCGGCGACATCCGCGGCGGCGTCGAGGCGAGCTGGGCGATCCTGGCCCGGCGGCGGGAGGACTTCGGCGAGATGGCGTCCGACGCCCGCTGGACCGCGGCGTCCCTCGACGTGGAGCCGGCCGTCTCCGCCTGGACCGACGACTTCCACAACCTCCTGTCGGTCTTCAAGTGGTGAGGCGGGGGCGGCGCGCGCGGAGGATCTCCCGCGCCGCGTTGTAGCCGGGCGTGCCCATGACCCCGCCGCCCGGGTGGGCGGCCGCCCCGCAGAGGTAGAGACCGCCCACCGGCGTGCGGTACCCGGCGTGGCCGGGCACCGGCCGCAGCGAGAAGAGCTGGCCCGGGGTCATCGCCCCCTGGAAGATGTTGCCCCCGGTGAGGCCGAACACGCGCTCCAGATCGGGCGGGGCCAGCACCTGCCGGGCCAGCACCGAGCGGCTGAAGTTGGGCGCGTACTCGTCGAGCAGCGCGAAGCAGCGGTCGGCGAAGGGCTCGCGCATCTCCTCCCAGCTCCCGTCTCGCAGCGTGTAGGGCGCGTACTGCACGAAGATCGACATCAGGTGCCGCCCCGCGGGGGCCACCGTCGGGTCCACCACCGAGGGGATCGTGCACTCGAGCACCGGACGGGCCGAGGGGCGGCCGTACTTGGCGTCGTCGAAGGCCCGCTCGATGTAGTCGAGATCCGGGCAGACGTGGATGGTCCCGCGGTGCTGGGGGCCCGGGGTCGTGCCCGGGCAGGCGATGAAATCGGGCAGCTCCGCGAGCGCCACGTTGATCTTGAGCGAGGCGCTCTCGTAGGAGATGCGGCCCACCGCGTCGCGGAAGGCGGACGGCAGCGTGTCGGGGGCGAGCAGGCGCAGGAAGGTCACGTGCGCGTCGGCGTTGCTCGCGACCACCGGAGCGCGCAGCTCCTCCCCGTCGGCGAGCGCCACGCCGGTCACGCGCCCGGCGCGCACCAGGATGCGCGCGACGGGCGCTTCGCAGCGGATCTCCACCCCCAGGTCGCGGGCGGCCCGGGCCAGGGCCTGGGTGAGCCCGCCCATGCCGCCGCGCACGTAGCCCCACACCCCGCGGCGGCCGTCGGTCTCGCCCATCACGTGGTGGAAGAGGACGTAGCCGGTGCCGGGCGTGGACGGGCTCGCCATCGCCCCGATGATCGCGTCGGTGGCCAGCGTCGCCTTGAGCTCGACCGACTCGAACCAGCGGTCGAGGATCGGGCGCGCGGGCCCGGTGAGCAGCTCCACCGCCTCCGAGGCGCCGTCGCCCAGGCGACCGAACGCGCGGCCGAGGCCCAGCAGCCGGAGCAGATCGCGCGGCCCCGGGCGCAGCAGGTCGGGCGGGGTCATGCCGAGCGTGGGCTCGACGAAGGCGGCGACCCGCTCGAGCATCGCCTCGTACTCCGGATAGCGGGCGGCGTCGCGCGGGCTGAACTTGGCGATCTCGCGGCGGGTCCACTCCGCGTCGGGGCCCAGGGTGAGCGAGCGCCCGTCGGGCAGCGGAGTGAACGAGGAGGGATTGCGCGCGAGCACCTCGAAGCCGTACTCGCGCAGCCGCAGGTCCCGGACGATCTCCGGGCGGAAGAGGCTGTTGACGTAGGCCGCGGTGGAGACCTGGTAGCCGGGGAAGGTCTCCTCGGTGACGCACGCGCCGCCCACCAGGGCGCGGCGCTCGAGCACCAGCACCCGGCGGCCCGCGCGGGCCAGGTAGCACGCGGTCACCAGACCGTTGTGGCCGGCCCCCACCACGATGACGTCGTAGCCACCGCGTTCCCCCGCGGGCGCCATGACCGCATTATTCCACGCGGGCGACGGTCCCGGTTGCTCGAGCGGGAGGTCCCCGGGCTTGGTGCCCTTGAGGCCGGCGGGCCGACCAGCGCGGGGCGGACGTATGCTACTTTCTACGCGGTGGCCCGAGGAGGAAGGCCCGATGACCCAGACTCGCTCGACGCGGCGGACGTTTCTCGGTGGCCTGACGGCGGCGGTCGTGTCGGTCCCCGCGCTCCTGCGGGCCCAGCCGCGGACGGTGAAGATCGGAATGGTCAACCCGGTGAGCGGCCCGATGGCCGACGTCGGGCAGGACCAGCGCCTCGGGGCCCAGCTCGCGGTCGAGGCGATCAACGCGGGGGGCGGGGTGAAGTCGCTCGGGGGCGCGCGGCTCGAGCTCCTGACCGCGGACAGCGAGACCAAGGCCGACGTGGCGCGCACCGAGGCCGACCGCCTGATCAACGCGGGCGCCCAGATCATGACCGGGGCCTACCACTCGGCCCACGTGGCCACCCTGTCGCTCCTGGCCCAGCAGCGGCGCGTGCCCTACATCATCGACATCTCGGCGGCCGACGCCCCCACCGCCAACGCGGCCAAGTCGGTGCGCGAGGGCCAGCAGAAGACCCAGTACGTCTACCGGATCTTCCCGGGCAGCGCCACCTTCGGCCGCAACGCGGTCCGCTACATGACCGAGATCTTCCGCGAGGCGGGGGTGAGCCCGAAGCGGATCGTGCTCATGTACAGCAACGACCTCTTCGGCAAGACGCAGACCGACAGCTTCCAGGCCGCGCTGAAGGCGGCCAATCCCGGCTACGAGGTGGTCGACGTCATCCCCTACCCCGAGAACGCGGTCGATCTCTCCACCGAGGTGGCCCGCGCCCGCTCGGCCAAGCCGGACGTGCTCGCCCCGGTCACCCGCCCGGCCACCGCGATCCTGCTGCTGGAGGAGCTGGCGCGGCAGCGGGCCGACCTCATGGGCATCATCAGCCCCGGCGCGCCCGGCCTCTACGAGACGAAGCAGATCCAGCAGCTCAAGGACAAGCTCGAGTACGTGATGGACTGCACGGTCTACGCGAACTACCGCAAGCCGGAGACGCAGAAGATCGCGGCGGAGTACGCCAAGCGCTCGGGCGGTCGGCACTTCGACGCGAGCGGGGCCTACGCCTACGAGGCGATCCAGGTCATCGCCGACGTCCTCGAGCGCGCCGCCTCCACCGATCCGGACGCGGTGGTCGCCGCCATCCGGAAGACGTCCTTCGCGGGCGGGGTGACCGTCTCCACCGGCCCGGTGGTCTTCAACGAGGTGGGCGACAATCCGAACGCCTCCACCGCGATGCTCCAGATCCTCGGGCAGGCGCCGCGCGTGGTCTGGCCCCGGGACGTGGCCGAGCAGAAGTTCGTGTTCCCGCGGCCCCGCGCCTGAGGCGACCGCGCGGGCGCGGCGCTACTTGACGACGCGATCCGCGCGGGCCACCACCCCCGGGGGGATCTTGAGGCCCAGGCTGGCCGCGGTCTTGAGGTTGACCGCGAGCTCGAAGCGGGTGGGCCGCTCCACCGGCAGCGTGGCCGGGCTGGCGCCCTTCAGGATCTTGTCCACGTAGACCGCGACCCGGCCGTTGACCTCGGACAGGCTCGGGCCGTAGGACATGAGCCCGCCGATCTCCACGATCTCCTTCCACTCGTACATCGTGGGCAGCCGGTGGCGCGCCGCGAGCTGGAGGATTCGCTCCCGGTTGCCGGAAAGCACCGGGTCCGCGGTGACCACGAGGGCCCGCCACCCGCCCCGGGCGATGGCGGCGAAGGCGTCGGGATACTGCTCGGGCAGGCGGGCGTCCTGCACGTGGATCTCGATCGAGAGCCCCCGCCCCGCCGTCTCCATCTCCTTCACCTCGGCCGCGCTGCTCGGGTTGCGAAGGTTGGCCAGGATGGCCACCCGGCGCAGGTCCGGCACGCATTCGCGGAGCACCTCGAGGCGCTTGCCGGCCAGCTCCGGCACGTAGGTGGTGACCCCGGTCACGTTGCCGTCCGGATGGGCGAGGCTCGCCACGAACAGGCCCGCCACCGGATCGGTGCCGCTCAGCATCACGATCGGGATCGTGGAGGTCGCGTTCTCGGCGGCGCGGATCGCGGGCGAGGACACCGCCACGATCAGGTCCACGCCGGTGCGGACCAGGTCCGCCGCGAGGTCGGGCAGGCGCTCGAAGTCCTCGTTCGCGGCCCGGATCTCGAACTTGAGGTCGCGGCCCTCCACGTAGCCCAGCTCGCGCAGCTTCAGGCGCATGTCGGGCATGATCCCGCGGGGCGACACCGCCGACGGGGTGAGGAAGCCGATCCGCCAGACCCGGGGCGGGGAAGCGGTCGATGGGGCCGGCGCGGGGGTCTGGCCGGAGGCGGCCCGCCCCATCAGCAGCATCCCGGTCGCCATGCTGGCGACGAACGCCCGCCGGTCGGCCCCGTCCCTGGTCATTGGAGTTATCCCCCTCCCCCGTCGTAGAATAGCCGGAACCGCGACCACGTCAACCGTGACGGGACCGACGGGAGCCAACATGGGACGAGCCCGAATCCTGGTGATCGACGACGAGCGCGCCGTCCGGGAGCTGATCTCGGACGCGCTGAAGATCGAAGGTCACGACGTCCACACCGCGGAGAACGGCAAGGAGGGCCTCGACCTCATCGGGCGCAACCGCTTCGACCTCGTGTTCTGCGACCTCCGGATGCCGGAGATGGACGGGCAGCAGCTCTACGAGGAGATCCAGCGCGACCACCCCCAGGTCCTCAAGCGGATCTGCTTCGTCACCGCCCAGGCGAACTCGTCGGACTACGGCCCCTTCCTCCGCACCACCGGGATCCCGGTCATCGAGAAGCCGTTCACCCTGAGCCAGCTTCGCCAGATGGTCGGCAAGATGGTCGGGGTGATGCGCTAGGCGCCCAGCCCCTTCAGGAAGTCCTTGTTGGTGGCGGTGAGCTTCAGCCGGCCCAGCATGGCCTCCATCGCCTCCTGCGGCTTGGTGCCGGACAGGGCCCGCCGCAGCAGGTGGATCTTCTTCATGTCCTCCTCGGAGAAGAGCAGCTCCTCCCGGCGGGTGCCCGACCGCATGAGGTCGAACGAGGGGAAGATGCGCCGGTCGGCCAGCTCGCGCGAGAGGTAGAGCTCCATGTTGCCGGTGCCCTTGAACTCCTCGAAGATGATCTGGTCCATCCGCGAGCCGGTGTCCACCAGGACGGTGCCGATGATGGTGAGGGAGCCGCCCTCCTCGATCTTGCGCGCGGCCCCGAAGAAGGCGCGCGGCATCTGGAAGGCGCGGCTGTCGATGCCGCCCGACATGGTCCGCCCGCGCGAGGAGAGCTCGTTGTTGTAGGCGCGGGTCATGCGGGTGAGCGAGTCGAAGAGGATGAGGACGTCCCGCTTCTCCTCGACCATCCGCTTCGCCCGGTCGAGCACCTGCTCGGTCACCTCGATGTGGCGGCGGTAGGGATTGTCGTTGCTCGACGCCACGATCTCCGACTGCTTGCCGATCTGCATCTTGAAGTCGGTGACCTCCTCGGGCCGCTCGTCGACCAGCAGCACGATCACCGCGACCTCGGGATGGTTGGCGAGGACCGCCTTCGCGATCTGCTGCAGCAGGATGGTCTTGCCGGTCCGCGGCGGGGCCACGATGAGCCCGCGCTGGCCCCGTCCGATGGGCGCGATCATGTCGAGCGCCCGCATGGACAGCTGGTCCGCGGTGGTCTCGAGCTTCAGCTTCTCGTACGGCTGGACCGCGGTGAGGCCTTCGAAGAGGGAGGGAACCTGAGGTCGGGAGGGGGGGCGCGGAGGCATCGGCCCGCGTGGCCCTTGCCCTTGTCCTTGGCCCTGGCCTTGCCCTTGGCCTTGCCCCTGCCCCTGCGGCGGTCGATTACCGGAATGCCGGCGGCGGTGAGACCGCCTACTCAACGAACACGCTCATGGCGCACGAACCCTTTCGGTGCAGTTAGAGGACAATCGCCACGCCCATCAACCAGCGGTAGAGGGGGCGGCGGCGGGGGGACGGCCACACCACCCGGGTGCCCACATGGTACAACGGCTGCGCCCTCTAAAGTAAGCACCCCGTGTGGCATGATGGGTCCCCCGAGGGACCGCCGATGACACCCCGAGCCGACGTGGTGGGCAGCCTGCTCCGCCCGGAGGCCCTGCGCCTGGCGCGGCAGGGCGCCCGCGAGGGACGGGTGACGCCCGAGGCCCTTCGGGCGGCCGAGGACCGGGCGGTCCGCGAGGCCATCGCGCTCCAGGAGGGCGCGGGGCTCGACGTGATCACCGACGGCGAGCTGCGGCGATCGTCCTGGGTCATCACGATCCCGCTGCGGGAAGACGCGGCCGCCCGCCCGCCGCTCGGGGGCTTCGAGTTCCTCCCCGCCGACCCGGGCTGGTGGTCGCTGTGGAAGGAGCCGGACGGCCGGCGGGCCCAGGTGTGGACGAATCCCACCCGTCCCTTCATCACCCGGCCGATCCAGGTCGCGCGCGACGTGGTCAGCGACGAGTACGCGTTTCTCAAGGCCAACGCCCGGGCCCGGTCCAAGTTCACGATCCCCTCCCCGAGCTGGCACCGCATCTTCTGGCACCCCGAGTACTCGCGCGCGGCCTACCCGACCCCGGAGGACTTCCTGCGCGCGATCGCGGGCTACCTGCGCGAGCAGGTGGTGCCGCGGATCATCGCGCTGGGCGGCGACTACATCCAGATGGACGCGCCCAACTACGCCCAGTGGCACGTGGACGGGGAGAACCGGGCCGCCTTCGAGGCCTGGGGCCACGACATGACGGCCGAGCTGGTCGCCGACGCGGAGATCGACGACACCGTGTTCGAGGGCGTGCGCGGGGTGACCCGTGCCATCCACATCTGCCGGGGCAACGCGCCCGGGGGACGCTGGCTCGCCAACGGCGGCTACGAGCGCATCGCCGGCGAGGTCTTCCCGCGCCTCACCCGGTACGACCGCCTCCTCCTCGAGTACGACACCCCGCGCGCGGGCGACTTCGGGCCGCTGCGCCACGTGCGGCCGGACGCCACGGTGGTGCTCGGGCTCCTCACCACCAAGCTGGGCGACCTGGAGGACGCGGCTCTCGTGGAGACGCGCATCCGGGAGGCGGCACGCCAGATCCCGCTGGAGCGCCTGGCGCTGAGCCCGCAGTGCGGCTTCGCCTCCGGCGAGGCGGGCAATCCGCTCACGCCATCACAGCAGGAGGCGAAGCTCCGGCGGGTCGCGACGCTAGCCCGGCGGGTCTGGCCGGGCTAGCGCCGCGCGCTCGGCGCGTAGAACGGGTCGCGCGGGGCTTCGTCGAGCCAGCCGTCGTAGAATCGCCGCACGTGCGGGAAGACCTCGCGGGCGAGCCGGCGCCGGCGCTCCTCCGGCGCCGTGAGCGGCGCGCGGAGGGCGGCGGCCAGCTCCGCGAGCACCGCGTCCCGATCCACGCGCGCGAAGCGCCCGTCGCGCAGCACCACCTCCCCCGCCACCATCACGGTGTCCACCGCGGCCGCGCGGGCCCGGTGCACGATCGCGTCCACCGGCGCGGTCGCCGGATCGAGATAAGGCGCGGCGAGGCTCGCCCATGGCAGCAGCACGAGGTCGGCGGCCTTGCCGGGCGCGAGGCGCCCGATGCGGTCGCCGAAGCCGGTGGTGGCGGCGCCCCCCGCGGTCGCCATCTCGAAGACCTGCGCGGCGGTCGGGACCCCATCGTCCATGCCCGGCACCCGGTGGAGTCGGAGCACGAGGCGCATCTCCTGGAACATGTCGCGGTCGTCGTTGATGCCCGCCTCGTCGAGGCCGAGCCCCACGCGGATCCCGCGCGCCTGGAACTGGTTGAGCGGCGCCACCCCGCTCCGCAGCCGCAGGTTGGAGCTCGCGTTGTGGCAGACCATGGTGCCGGTCCGCGCCGCGACATCGACGTCGTCCTCGGTGAGCCACACCCCGTGGCCGAGCGTCATGCGTGGACCGAGGAGCCCGAGGGCCTCCAGATGGCGGAGCGCGGTGGTGCCGGTGCGTCGGCGCGCGTACTCCTTCTGATAGGCCGTCTCCACCAGGTGCATGTGGAGGCCCACGTCGTACTTGTCGGCGTAGTCGCGCAGGGACCGGAGCGCCTCGTCCGAGCACCAGTGCAGATTGGCGGGGGCGAGCTGCACCCGCGCCCGCTCCCCCGCGTTGTGCCCCACCCGCTCCCAGAGATCGGCGAAGAGGCCCAGGTGATCCGGCAGCGGGATGGACTGGGCGGCCAGGTATTCGCGCAGCTCGGCTCCCAGGGCGAGCGGCAGCCGGCGGCAGAAGTCCTCGTCCGCCTCGTACACGAGGCGATTCTGATCGCGCAGGGCGTACGAGTAGGCCACCCGCATGCCCACGTCGTCGTAGGCCTTGAGGATGCGCTCCGCGACGCCCGCGACCCGCGAGGCGGGCGCCCCGCGCCAGCCGTGGAGGTGCTGCACGGTGGTGATGCCCGAGGCCAGCATGTCGAACGCGGAGTAGAGGGTGTCGAGGTAGGGATCGACGTCGCGGGCGGCCAGGCGGCTCGCGAACCACAGCTCGAGCGGCAGGTCGGGCGAGCCGAGCTGGAACGGGGTCAGGCCCACGTGGTGGTGGTCGAGGACCGCGCCGTCCTCGACGACCGACGCGCGGCCCTGGTGGACCCCGGTGATCACGTACCGTCCGCGGACGAGCGCGGTGCCCATGGCGGGCGCGGTCGCCGGCGCGCGCGGGCGGGTCAGGCCCGGACGGTCGCGGACTGGGCGATGCCGCCCCGGACCGCGCCACCCCGGATGCTCCCCCAGAGCGTCTCGAATCCGTCCGGCAGGGGGCGGCTGTTGGGCGGAGCCAGCCAGAGGCGCAGCATCAGCCGGTCGCGCCCGGGCCCCTCGGCGTCCTCGTAGGCGGTGCGCCCGTGGTAGACGACGTGGTTGTTCAGGAGCTGGATGTCGCCCGCCCCCAGCTCCATCTCGTAGGCGTGCTCGTCGCAGACCTGGGCCAGGAGATCGAGCGCCTCGTCCTGGGCCGCGGTGAGGCGCGGGACGGTGGCGATCTTCTGGGCCGCCTCCACGAAGGTGCGCGAGTACTGCGTCGTGAACTTGCCGTCGCGGGCGGCGAAGATCGGCATCGCGTAGCAGGAGGCCTCGCCGCCCGCCTCCTCGCCCTGGCGGCTCCGGTAGTAGTCGGAGCAGAGCAGCGCGTGCAGGTCCGGCCGCCGGGCCAGGATCGCGTTGCTCACCGCGGGCACGCTCACCACGCGGCTCGTGCCGCCGCGGCGCGCGGCGCGCACGCAGAGCAGCCCGACCACGTCGCAGCGGTCGGTGTGCCAGCGGAGCGGCCCGCTCGAGCGCGCCTTGGCCCGCGACGTGACGCCCTCCCTCCTGGGCACCGCGGGCTGCACGACCTCGCCGTAGAGCCGCAGCTCGTCGCGCACCTCGCCGATCAGCTCGCCGTGGGCGTTCTGGTGGACCGCGGTGCCCAGGTGGCAGCCGAGCCCCCACCAGATCGCGCGCAGCTGGTCGTCCGAGTAGCGCTCCACCGGCAGCCCGCGCAGCAGCACGAGCCCCCGGCCCCACTCGAGGTCCCGGTTGACCTGGGCCAGTAGGGCGGAGACGCCGGGCAGTGGAAAATCCGCCTTGCGGATCTCCGGCCACCCGAGGCCGCGCCGCTCGACGCCCTGAAGGGCGGCATCGCGATCTCCTCGACCGCGGCCGGCGAGAGCTTCCGGATCCAGTCGGTGGAGCGGGCCAGCTCCTGGCCGTGCCAGACCATGGGGCCGTGGATGGGTTGGTCGCCGAGGGTCCGGGTCATGGGCTCCAAGGCTAGCCGAGAGGCCGAGCTATGCGCAAGGCCGTGGTGACATAGAATCCCTCACCATGGTCGGCCTTCTCGCGCGCCGGGCGCTCGGCTTGGCCCTGCTGGTCGGCGGGCTCACCGCCTGCGCCTCGGCCGCCCCCGAGGGCACGATCGCGACCACCGCGCCGAACGGCGCCGTCGAGTGGATCCCCACCGTGATGGCCCGGCCCGACGGGCCGGGCCCGTTCTCGGCGGTGGTGATCCTGCACGACTGCAGCGGGCTCGGTCCCGGCTCGAGCGGCGCCCCCGGGCGCTGGAGCCGGGAGCTGGTGGCGCGCGGCTACGTGGTGCTGATGCCCGACAGCTCCCGTTCGTGGACGGCCGGCGGGTCGGGGTGATGGGCGGCTCGCACGGCGGCTCGACGACGCTGGCGGTGATGGCGACGCCGGAGAGCGGCGGAGAGTCGCTCGCCCGGGACCGGCGCGGCGGCTTCGCGGCCGCGGTGGCGCTCTACCCGGGCTGCCGGGCCGCGCTCGGGAGCTGGCGGGGCAACGGCAGCGGGACCTACCGGGCGGTGGCCCCGCTCCTGATCCTGATCGGCGACAAGGACGACTGGACTCCGGCGGCGCCGTGCGTGGAGCTGGCGCGATCGTCCCGGGCCACGGAGCATCCGGTCGACATCGTGGTCTACCCGGGGGCGCATCACTCGTTCGACAGCGATCGCCCGGTGCGCTACGTGGCCACTCGCGTTAACATGAACGCCCCCACGGGACGGGGGGCGACCACGGGCGGCGACCCGCAGGCCTGGGCCGACAGCATTCGACGCGTGACCGAGTTCTTCGAACGGACCCTGAGATAGTCGAAGGGGAGCGCGGGATGCGCAGCTCCGGACCGAGATGGTGGGCCTCGCTGGCCGCGCTGACGGTCGTCTACGTCCTGGCCGGCAAGCTCGGCCTGCTCTTCGCCTCGGTGCACGCCAGCGCCACCGCGGTGTGGCCGCCCACCGGGATCGCCCTCGCCGCGCTGCTGCTGCTGGGCCGGCGGGCCTGGCCGGCGGTGGCGGTCGGCGCCTTCGTGGTGAACGTGACCACCGCGGGCTCGGTGGCCACCTCGCTCGGCATCGCGCTCGGCAACACGCTCGAGGGGCTCCTCGGAGCCTGGCTGGTCGAGCGGCTGGCCGCCGGGGTGCGCGCGTTCGACCGGCCCCGCGACGTCTTCGCGCCGCGATCTGGCTCACCTGGGCCCTGGGCGACGTGGCGGGCGCGCTGCTGGTGGCCCCGCCGATCCTCCTGTGGGCCACCACGGATGGGGAGCCCGGGCGGTACTCGCGCGCCCGCCTGATCGAGCTGGGCGCGGTGCTCCTGACCGTGGTCGCGCTCGCCGCGGTCATCTGGGGCGGGCTCGCGCCGGTCGAGCTGCGTCGATACCCGCTCGCCTTCGTGGCGATTCCGCCACTGCTCTGGGCCGCCTACCGCTTCGGACGGCGCGAGGCGGCCTCGGTGCTCGTCGTGCTGGCGGCCATGGCGGTGTACGGCACCCTGCGCGGCTTCGGGCCGTTCGCACCCCTGCCGCCCCGCCACACCCTGCTGGTCTTGCAGTCGTTCATGGCCACCATGGCCCTCATGACCCTGGTGGTGGCGTGTCTGGCCTGGAGCCGGGAGCGGGAGATCTCCCTGCTCCAGACCATCATCGACCGGATCCCGGTCATGATCACGATGTACCAGCCCGACTCCCGGGTCCTGCGGCTGAACCACGAGTTCGCGCGGGTCACCGGGTGGACCATGGAGGAAGCCCGCAAGGTGGATCTCATGGAGCGCTGCTACCCGGACCCGATCTACCAGGCCCGGGTGCGCGCCTACATGGATTCGCTGGCCGACGGCTGGCGCGACCTCGTGATGACCACCCGCGCCGGCGAGCGCATCGAGACCTCCTGGTCCAACGTGCGCCTGCCCGACGACACCCGGGTCGGCATCGGCCTCGACGCGCGGGAGCGCAAGCGCGCGGAGGCCGAGCGCGAGCGGGCCCACGCCCAGGCGGAGGCGGCGAGCCGGGCCAAGGACGAGTTCTTCGCGATGCTCGGCCACGAGCTGCGCAACCCGCTCGGGGCCATCACGACCGCGCTGCATGTCATCGAGCTGTGCGGGCCGCTCGACGAGCGGAGCGGCGAGGCGCGCGCCATCATCGGGCGCCAGGTGCGGCACCTCGTCCGGCTCGTCGACGATCTGCTCGACGTGACCCGGCTCGCCACCGGCAAGGTCAGCCTGAGCCTGCGCCGCATCGACCTCGCGGCGGTGGCGCGGCGCGCGGTGACCGGCGCGGCGACGAGCGCGCGCGGGCGGACCCTCGCGTGCCGCGCGGACGCGCCGATCTGGATCGACGCGGACGAGACCCGGATCGAGCAGATCCTCGGCAACCTGCTCGGCAACGCCCTCAAGTTCACGCCCGCCGACGGCCGGGTCACGGTCGCGGTGACGGTCGAGGACGCGGAGGCGGTGCTGCGGGTGGAGGACACCGGGGCCGGCATCCACCCCGACCTCCTGCCGCGGATCTTCGACCTCTTCGTGCAGGGGCAGACGACGCTCCATCGCCGGGAGGCAGGCCTCGGCATCGGCCTCACCCTGGTGCGGCGCCTGGTGGATCTCCACCGCGGCCGGGTCGAGGCCGCCAGCGAAGGTCCCGGCCGGGGCAGCGCGTTCACCATCCGCCTACCCGCGGCCCGGCCACCCGGGGACGCGAGCGCGCTTGCCCCGGAGACCCCGCGGGCCGCGACCCGGCGCCGGGTGCTCATCATCGAGGACAACGACGACGCGCGGCAGATGCTCCGCCATCTGCTCGACCACGCGGGCCACGAGGTCCACGAAGCCGCCGAGGGAGCCGACGGGCTGGCCCGCGCGCTGGCGCTCAGCCCCGACGCGGTGATCATCGACATCGGCCTGCCCGGGCTCGACGGCTACAGCATCGCCCGGCGGCTGCGCGAGGCCGGGCCGCCCGGGGTCCTCCTGGTGGCGATCACCGGCTACGGCCAGGACGGCGACCGGCAGCGCTCGCGCGAGGCGGGCTTCGACGTCCACCTGACCAAGCCCATCGACCCGCTGATGCTGGAGGCGCTGCTCGCCAAAGCGGGCGCTTGACCGGAGCGGGGCGGGCCGCTAGGCTCACCTGGCCATGATCTCGACCAGCCCTCCCGTCACCATCCCGAACGTCCCGATCACCGACTACGTGCTGCGTCACGCCGCCCGCCTGGGGGACAAGCCGGCTCTGATCGACGGCCCCACCGGCCGCACCCTCAGCTATCGCCAGCTCGCCGAGGGCGCCCGGCGCACCGCGGCCGGCCTGGCGCAGCGGGGGTTCGGCAAGGGCCAGGTCTTCGCCATCTACTGCCCCAACCTGCCCGAGTACGCGGTGGTGTTCCTCGGGGTGGCGATGGCGGGCGGGATCAACACCACCGTCAACCCGCTCTACACCGCCGACGAGCTGGCCACCCAGCTCAACGACTCCGGCGCGCGCTTCCTGGTGACGGTGCCGTCCTTCCTGGACAAGGCGAAGACGGCGGCGGCCAAGAGCAAGGTCGAGGAGGTGTTCGTGTTCGGCACCGCGGAAGGCGCGCGGTCGTTCACCGACCTGCTCCGCGCCGGCGACACCCCGCGCGCGGTCCCCATCGATCCGGCCGCGGACTTGGTGGCGCTACCGTACTCGAGCGGCACCACCGGGCTGCCCAAGGGCGTGATGCTCACGCATCGCAACCTGGTCGCGAACCTGTGCCAGGCCGAGGGCATGAAGAACTTCGCGGGCTTCGGCGAGGACGACATCACCATGGCGGTGCTGCCGTTCTTCCACATCTACGGCATGGTGGTGATCATGATGCTGGGGCTGGCCGGGGGCGGAACCATCCTGGTCATGCCGCGCTTCGACATGATGGAGTTCCTCGCCCTGGTCCAGAAGTATCGGGTGACGATCCTGCCCCTGGTGCCGCCGATCGTGCTCGGCCTGGTGAAGCACCCCGCGGTGGCCCAGGCCGACCTCTCGAGCGTGCGCCTCGTCTTCTCGGGGGCCGCGCCGCTCGGCGAGGAGATGGCGCGCGCGCTCAGCGCCAAGCTGGGCTGCCCGGTGGTCCAGGGCTACGGCATGACCGAGGCGAGCCCGGTCACCCACCTGAGCCCGACCCACGACGCCCCGCTCAAGCCCGGCTCGGCCGGCTGCATCGTGCCGAACACCGAGGTGAAGATCGTCGACGCGGGCGGGGGCTCGGACGCGGAGCTGCCGGTGGGCAAGGAGGGCGAGCTGTGGATCCGGGGCCCCCAGATCATGAAGGGCTATCTCAATCGCCCCGGCGAGACCGCCGAGTCCCTCGACCGCGACGGCTGGTACCACACCGGCGACGTCGGCTACGTGGACGACGAGGGGTTCTTCTTCATCGTCGATCGCACCAAGGAGCTGATCAAGTACAAGGGCCTGCAGGTCGCCCCCGCCGAGCTCGAGGCGTTGCTGCTCACGCATCCGGCGATCCTGGACGCGGCGGTGGTGCGCAAGGCCGACGAGGAGGCGGGCGAGGTGCCGAAGGCCTACGTGGTGCTCAAGCCCGACCCCGCCTCGAAGGCCACCGCGGCGGACGCCATCATGGGCTGGGTGGCCCAGCGGGTGTCGCCGCACAAGCGTATCCGCGACCTCGAGTTCATCGACCAGATCCCGAAGTCGGCCTCCGGCAAGATCCTCCGCCGGGTGCTGATCGATCGCGAGAAGGCCCGCTAGGCGCGGGCTCGCCGGGCGCGGACGATCCGCGCCCGGCGGTCGCCGCGACTACCCCTCGTAGACCTTCTTCAGCTCCCCCTCCGCCCACTTCACCGCGTCCTCCGGCGACATGCCCTGCACCGCCTTCGCGTACATGTCGGTGATGATGTACTTGGAGTAGACCTCGGCCGCCTTCGCGCCGGGCGCCCCCGCGTAGCCGAACATCCGCGAGCCGCGCGGAGCCAGGCGGAACGGCTTCAGGGCGTCGTCGACCTTCTCCCACATGGGGTGACTCTCCCAGAAGGTGGTCGCGCCCACGCTGTAGCCGTTCTCGACCTCGAACCACTTGCCGAACTGCTCCTTCGAATGGAGCCACTTCAGGAATTCCCGCGCCGCGGGCTGGTTCTTCGAGTACTTCATGAGCGCGTGGGAGAACGCGGTGACGTAGAGCGGGGTCGGGCCGTTGGGGCCGGCGGGAATCGCGAAGTGCTGGATGTCTCGCCACATCGGCTCGCCCCGCTCGTCCTTGATCTTCTCCGGGTTGCGCTTGGCGAAGATGTAGATCGAGGCCCCGTTGTTGGTGGAGCAGATCTCGCCCGCGTGGAAGGCCCGGTTGTTGTTGGTGTCGTCCCACGCCAAGGCCCCTTCGTCGCAGGCGTCCTTCCAGAAGGCGGTCATCCACTTCACCGACTCGATGGCGCCCTTGCCATTGAGCACCACCTTGCGGCCGGAGGCATCGGTCTCGGCGCCCCCGAACGTCCAAAGGATGGGGTAGGTCCAGGCGGGCGCGTCGCCGAAGGTGTGGCCGAGGGTCTGGCCCACCGGCCGCCCCTTCTTCTTGAGCGCGGCGCCGATCTTGCGGTACTCCTCGAGCGTCGCGGGCGGCCCGTTCGCGCCGACTTCCGCGAACCAGGACTTGCGGTAGGCGGTGAGATTGCCTCCGGTCCCGTACGGCAGCGCGAGCCGCTGCTTGCCCACCTTCGTGGCGACGTCGCAGTGCGGGTAGTAGCCGCCCTGGTCCTTGGTCTTCCAGTCGCTCAGGTCCGAGAGGTCCACGAGCGCGCTGGCGTAGAGGTGCGGCCAGTTGTGCAGCATCAGGATCAGGTCCGGTCCGGCGCCCGACTGGATCGCGGCGGTGATGCGGGCCTGGAGGTCGTTGGCGTTGATGGTCTCGAAGACCACCTCCACCTTGGTCTGCCTGGTGTACTCGGCGACCTGGCGCCGCACCTCGACGTCGCCCTCGGGGATGAAGTCCACCCACTGCAGCAGGTGGAGCTTGATGGTCTGCGCGAAGGCGGGCGCGCGGCGCGCCGCGAGAATGCCTTCGAGGCCGGCGGCACCGACCATGGCGCCCGCCGCGAGCCCGGTCTTGAGGAACTGCCGTCGATCGTCCCGTCGGTCCATACGCACCTCCTTGTGAGCGAGGACAGGTCAGGGAGAAGTGGAGTAAGCCCGATCCTGGTGCATGACTCCCTCGCCAGCAACCGCGGCTCGAAAGTGCGGTGACTCTGCCTCCGGACCTGGCCGCTGTCAAGGGAGACCCCGTGCTATAACTTCCGCCATGAACAAGATCGAGCGTGTGCGGGCGGCCCTCGCGGGCCGGCCCGTGGACCGGGCCCCCTTCACCGTCTGGTACCATTTCGGCAACCAGCACGCCCCTGCCGAGCGCACCGCGCAGGTGCACCTCGAGTTCTTCGAGCACTACGATCTCGACCTGCTCAAGCTCATGAACGACTACGACTATCCGATGCCGGCCGGCCTGGAGGTGGTCGCCACCGCCCAGGATCTGGGCCAGCTCCAGCCGTTCGATCCGACCAAGACCCCGTTCGGCACCCAGCTCCAGACGGTGGAGCTGGTCGCCCGCGCCCTCCGGGACCGGGCCCTCTTCGTGGACACGGTGTTCAACGCCTGGAACACGCTGAAGCGGAATCTCGTGCGCGAGGCGATGCCCGGCCTGATGGCCGAGCAGCCGAAGGCCCTCGAGGTCGCGCTCCGGATCGTCAACGACAACCTGATCCGCTACGCCCAGGCCAGCCTGGACCGCGGCGCGGCTGGCATCTTCCTCTCGGTGCCGGCCACCGCGGAGAGCCTGACCCCCGAGCAGTACGAGCGGTTCATGCGGCCCTTCGACCTGGCCTTCCTCGAGGCCATCCGCGGGCGCGGCGAGTGCCACGTGCTCCACGCCCACGGCGAGCGGCTCTACTTCGATCGCCTCGTGGACTATCCGGTCCACGCGCTGTCCTGGGCCGATCTGAACGGCGGGCCCTCGATCGCGGAGGCCCGCCGGCGCACCCCCTTCACGCTCATGACCGGCCTCGACCACGCGCGCTTCGCCGAGGGCTCCGCCCGGCGGGCCCGCGAGGGCGTCCGCGCCGCGCTGGCGGCCGGCGGCGAGACGCGCTTCATCCTGGCCCCCGGCTGCTCGCTGCCGACCTACGCCTACCCGCCCCTGATCCGGGCGGCCCGCGAGGAGTCGGCGAAAAGTCGATAGGCCACGAGGAACCTGCCGGTCAGGCTGGGAGAAAGCCTGCCGACAAGGGGTAAATCCCTGCCTCTATTCTGCGTTGCATACTCGTAAGTGCCCGGGAAAAATGCTGGATTCTCCTGGAATGACGCTTGCTGTGAGAGCCGCCCAGGAGGGCGTCGATGACCCCGAGACGAATGGCCCTGGCAGCCGTGCTGGTCCTGACCGTGGTGTTCCTGAGCCCGATCGCCTACCTCGCGGGACAGCGTGCGGGAGTCTGGCTCAGCACGCCCGCTGCCGAGCGAAGCGGTCCGTGGCCGAGCGTGGACGAGGGCGAGCGCGAGTCGGCGGCGCCCGCGGAGCGCGCGAAGCCCCAGGTGCGTCCCGGCTTCGGCGAGATCTAGCCCGCCCAGCGAGACCTACCCTGCTCCGCGAGATCTACCCCGCTCCGCGAGATCTACAGGGTCACCACCAGCCCGTCGTACGCGCACTCCTCCGGCACCGAGGCCGCGTGCGCGAGCATCTCCCGGCTCATGTGGGTCAAGATCAGCCGCTTCGCCCCGACCTGGCTGGCCCGCGTGGTGATGTCGGGGTAGTTCAGGTGCCACTTCACCGGCTTGTCGTGGAAGTAGCACTCCGCGATCAATAGATCCGCGTCCCGCGCGGCACGCGCCACGTCGTCGGTCCACTCGCTGTCGCCGGTGTAGGTCACCACCCGGTCGCCCACCTCCACGCGGAGCGCGGTGGGATTGGTCTCGCGGGTGTGCCGGGCGGGCTCGGGGGTCACCACCAGGTCGAGCACCGGCTGCGGCCGGCCCGGCTCCATCGCGATCCACTCGAGCGGGAACTTCGGCGCCATCATCGCCGAGCCGGGGAAGAGCGCCTCGCGGAGGGCATCCAGGCGCGGGCGCAGGTCGCGCGGGCCCGCGATGATGAGCGGGCGGGTGCGCCGGGCCGCGAGCATCGCGTCCATCAGCAGGAATGGCACCCCGCCGCAGTGGTCACCGTGCAGGTGGGTGAGCAGGATCGCGTCGAGCGAGTTGTGCTCGATCCCCTGCTGGGCGAGCGCGATCAGCGACGAGGCGCCGAAGTCGATGGCGAAGCGCGAGCGCGGACCGTCCACCACGATGCAGGTCTGGAAGCGCCCGCCGCTGCCGAAGGAATCGCCCGAGCCCACGAAGCGGACCGTCAGGGACATGGCGGCTCGATGGTACTCGAAAAACCTCGCCGGGCGGGCCCCGCGCCTGAGAGGATGCCCGCGTGCGCGCGTTCGATCGGACGTTCGGCGCCGAGTTCCTGGTCGGAGTCCCGGCCGCGCCCGGGGTCTACCGCTTCCACGACGCGGCGGGCGGCCTGCTCTACGTCGGCCGAGCCGCGAACCTACGGCGGCGGCTCGCGCAGTACCGCCTGGCCGGCCGCCGCAAGAAAGAGCGGAAGCGCCGCGCGCTGGTGCGCGCCGCCGCCCGCATCACCTGGGAGGTGTGCGAGTCGCCGCTCGCCGCCGCGCTCGCGGAGATCCGGCTCATCCAGGCGCTGCGCCCGCCCCGGAACGTGGCGAGCGCCTACCCGTTCCTCTACCCGTTCGTCGGCATCCACGTGGAGGCCGACGAGACCTACTTCTGCCTGACCACGTCGCCGGAGGCCTTCCCGGCGGTCGCGTTCCACGGGGCCTTCCGCTCCCGCGACATCACCCGCGAGGCGTTCTACTGCCTGGTGGAGCTGCTCCGCTACGTGGGTCACCCGGTGCCGCGCCATCGGTGCCGGCGGCTCGGCTCGGCCCGCCACTCGGTGGTCCGCGGCTTCCGCCGGCTGCCCGCGGGCAGCGGGGCCGCGTGGGCGGGGCTCCTGCGCGGCGAATCGCGCGCCCCGCTCGAGGCCCTCGCGCTGCGCCTGGTCGACCACGCGGGCGCGCGGGCACGGCGCGGTGAGATCCACGAGGCGCTCCGGGCCATCGCGCGCTTCTTCGACGAGGAGGCCCGCGCCCTGGCCCGGGTGCGCGCGGCCACCGGATTCGCCGCCTATCCGGTGCCGCAGCTGGCTCGCGATCTCCTCTTCACCCAGACCCGGCTGCAGCCACTCGCGGCCAAGCCCGCCGCGGCCGACTGACGTGCCTTGTCAGAGATCGGGCTCGCCTACGTAACCCGGTAAGATCGCCATTACCGTAAAGTACCGTCGTGGCGATCAAAATGGGCTGGCACTCGTGGTGCATACCTACTGGGCATGCCAGACGAGCGCGCGGTCCGCCGTATCCTCGTCGTCGACGACGACGACGCCCTCCGGGAGGTCCTCACCGTCGCCCTGACCCGCGACGGGCACACCGTCGACGGCGCCTGCGACGGGACCGAAGCCCTGGCCCTGCTCGACATCCAGCCCTACGACCTCGTCCTCAGCGACCTCCGGATGCCGCGCACGGACGGCCCGTCCCTCTACGAGACGCTCCGCAACCGCCATCACTTCCCGGTCCGCTTCGCCACCAAGCTGCCCCGGGTGATCTTCATGACCGGCAACGCCGCCGAGCACGCCGACTTCCTCCGCGGCACCACCGATCCCATCCTCGAGAAGCCGTTCCCGCTGCGGGTCGTACGGCAGATGGTGAGCGTGCTGCTCAACGCCAGCGCGTAGGTCCCCGCGGCTCGGCCGCCGGTTTCCGCCCATGCGACTCGGCCCCAAGATCTTCCTCGTCTCCGCCCTCGCCATCGTCGCGCTCTCGAGCTCGGCCGGGTGGAGCCTGCTCACGGTCAAGCGCCTCGTCTCGGTCAACCAGGACATCACCACCCGGTCGGTGCCGGCGCTGCGCCTACAGGGCGCGCTGCGCGAGACGCTACACGGCCTGGTGCGCCTCGAGACTCGCGCCCTCGTGCTCGCGGATCCGGACTACGCGCGGGCGTGGAGCGAGCGGGCCGCCCGCATGAGCGGCGAGCTCGACGAGATCGCCCGGTATCTCGAGACGCCGGAGGAGCGGGCCGCCCACGCGGCGGTCAGGGCGGCCTTCAACGACTATCGCGCCCACGTCGAGGAAGAGCGGCGACTCATCGCTTCCGCCCGGCCGGGCGCCGCGCTGCGCCTCGCGGAAGGCCCCGCGCGGGACGCCACCCAGCGGGTGGAGACCGAGCTCGCGGCCATGACCTCGGCCACCGAGACCGCGCTCGCCCACTCGCAGGCCCGGGCCCGCGAGCTCGAGGCGTGGACGTGGCACACGGTGGCCGCCGCGCTCCTGACCAGCCTGGCGCTGGCGCTCGCGGCCAGCGCGTGGCTCGCGGTCCGGTTGACGCGCTCGCTGAGGCGCCTGTCCGCCGCCACCGCCGCGCTCGCGAGCGGGACGTGGGCCGGTCCCCTGGCCATGCCCGACCGCGACGAGATCGGCGAGGTGAGCCGGTCCTTCGATCTGATGGCGGAGCGCCTCCGCCAGGTCGACCGGCTCAAGGAGGAGTTCTTCTCGCACGTCTCCCACGACCTGCGCAATCCCCTCTCCGCGATCCGCCTCGCCTCCGAGACCCTGCAGGAGAGGGCCCGGAGAGCGGTCGACCCCCGGGGCCTGAGGCTCGCCCAGCTCATCGACGCGAGCGCGGCGCGGATGCTCGGGATGGTCAACCAGATCCTCGACTTCACGCGGCTGCGTGCCCTCGCGATGCCGCTCGAGACCAGGCCGGTCGACGCGCTCGGCGCGGTCACCCGCGCGATGGACGAGCTGCGACCCGTCGCGGAGGCCAAGCGAATCCGGCTGACCCTGGCCGCGGAAGGCAGCGACTTCACCGTGCTCGGGGAGGAAGGCAGCCTCGTGCGCGTGGTCATCAACCTGCTGGGCAACGCGGTCAACTTCACCGCCCCGGACGGGTCGGTGACGCTGCGCCTCGCCGAGGCCGGGGACCACCTGGAGCTGCAGGTGCGCGACACCGGCGTCGGCATCCCCGCGGAGGCCCTGGCGTCGATCTTCGAGCCGTACCGGCAGGTCCACGGGCGGCGCCAGGGCAGCGGCCTCGGCCTCGCGGTGGTCAAGGGCCTGGTCGAGGCCCACCACGGCACGGTGAGCGTCGACTCGGCGCCGGGCCGGGGCAGCTGCTTCACGATCGAGCTGCCGAAGGCGAAGGCCGCGGCATGACCCGCGGTCTGCGCGCGCTCCCCATCCTCCTGCTGCTCGTCGCCTGCAGCACCGCGCGGCCCACGCCGTGGACCGGCGGCTCCCCCGGCCGCGGCGGGTCCGGAGGCGCGACGCGGATGGTCGGGTACGCGGACGACCTCGCCGAGCGGGGCGACGTGCAGGAGGCCTTCCGGGTCTACGAGCGCGTGCTGCACGACTACCCGGCGGATCCGGCCTCCGCCTCCGCCCTCTACTGGCTGGGGCGCCTGCAGGCAGCCCCGGAGAGCCAGCTCCGAAACTACCGCGCGGCCCACGCCGCCTTCTCGCGACTCCTCTCGGAATACCCGCAGAGCCGCTGGGAGAGCGAGGCGCGCGCCTGGCGGGCAGTGCTGGGCGATCTGCTGGCTCGCGAGGAGGAGACGGCGCGGGTCAAGATCCAGCTCGAGCGCCTGCGCCGCACCGATCTGGACCTCGAGCGCCGGCGCTAGACCGTCGTCGCCGGACGCGGGAGCGGCGCGTGCTACGCTCTCGCTGCCATGAAGCCGCCGGGCGGCATGCGGCCCCGGGATCCCGACGAGCCCCATCGCGTCGCCACCCCGCTCGAGCTGCTCTTCGATCTCTGCTTCGTGGTCGCGGTGGCCCAGGCCTCCGCGCACCTGCATCACGGCCTGAGCGACGCGCGCGGAGGCGAGGCGATCCTGGGCTACGCGCTCGTCTTCTTCGCGATCTGGTGGGCCTGGATGAACTTCACCTGGTTCGCGTCGGCCTACGACGTGGACGACGCTCCCTACCGCCTGGCGGTCCTGGTCCAGATCGCGGGGGTGCTGGTCCTCGCCGCCGGGGTGCCCGGCGCGTTCGAGCGGCGCGACTTCCACGTCGCCACCGCCGGCTACGCCATCATGCGCGTCGGGCTGGTCGCGCTCTGGCTTCGGGCCGCGGGCGGAGACCGGGCGGGCCGGCGCACCGCGGTCCGCTTCGCGATCGGGCTCACCCTGGTCGAGCTGGGCTGGCTCGCCCTGCTCGCGCTCCCCGCGGACCGCTGGCTCGCGGGCTGGCTCGTGCTGGCACCCGCGGAGCTGCTGGTGCCGGTCTGGGCGGAGTGGCACCGGCCGATCAGCTGGCACCCCCACCACATCGCGGAGCGGTTCGGGCTCCTCACCCTCATCGTCCTCGGCGAGTCGGTGCTCTCCGCGTCCATGGCGATCCAGGCCGCGGTGGACGCGGCCACCGTCACCCCTGCCCTGCTCGCGGTGATCGGGGGCGGGATCCTCGTCCTGTTCGCGATGTGGTGGATCTACTTCGACCAGCCGGCCCATCACGTGCTGGTGAGCAGCCGCGCCGCCTTCGTGTGGGGCTACGGCCACCTGGTGGTCTTCGCCTCCACCGCCGCGGTGGGAGCCGGGCTCGCCGTCGCGGCCGACTACGCGACGGGGCGCGCCTATCTGTCCGGCCCGGCCGCGCTCGCGGCGGTGGCGGCTCCGCTCGCCCTCTACGCGGCGAGCGTGTGGGCGCTCGTCATTCGCCCGGCGCGCCGCGCGTCGACCCCGTAGACGGGAGGCGGGCACACGGCACCCGCCTCCCGGACGACGCCTACCGCGCCGCCGCCTGGATGCGCAGGTTGTTGATCACGTCGCGCACGCCCTTGACCTCGCGGGTGATCTGCTCGGCCCCACCTTCATGGCCTCGGTCTGCACGGCGCCGTTGAGCGCGACCAGACCCTGGTTGGTGTCCACGTCGATGCGGGTGAGGGTGGAGATCCTCTCGGTGGCCAGCTTGGCCTTCACCGCCGCGGTGATGCCGGTGTCGTCGATGTTCTCGCCCAGCGTCCGGCCGGACCGCCGGAAGGCCGAGCGACTCGATCCACAGCTCGCGGCACCAGCCGCTGGAGTGGAAGAGATGCTCGTCCTCCTGCTCCTCGACCGGCTCGTAGGCGGCGCCGAGGGCCTTCCGCTCGTCCCCCTTCGCCTTCTCGGAGGCCTCGTGCAGCAGCTCCCAGTTGAGGTGGTCCTTGGTCTCGGCCTGCACCACCGCCTCGCAGGCCACGAGCTGGGCCCCCTCCGCCGAGTCCTTCTGGCGCGCCAGCTCCATCGCCTCCACCAGCGACTCGCCGATGAGCCGGACCACGCCGCGCCCGGGAGTCTCCCGCGCCGCATCGAGGCCCAGCTGGTCCATCAGCTCCAGCACGATGCGCTCGTCTCTTCCCTCAGTGACCGGCGCCGGCGCCCGGAGGACCCGGGAGCCGGCGCGGCCGGGGAGAGCCGGGCTACGGGGCGACCGAGATCTTGTCGAAGAAGAGATAGAAGGACGGGTGGAGCTTGAACCCGGTCACCTTCTTGGTACCGGCCGCATTCTGGACTGCGTTGTCGATGAAGATCCACGGGGCGTCGTCCACCACCAGCTTCTGCACCTGCTTGTAGAGGTCGCCCCGCTTCTTGAGATCGACGATGCGGCTCGCCTCGGCCAGCAGCTTGTCCACCTCCGGGTTGGCGTAGGCCCCACCCCGGAAGCCGCCCTTGCCGTCTATGACCAGGCTCAGCATGGGCGCCGGGTCGCCCGGGTCGAGCATGAAGGACATGGCGCCCATGTCCGCCTCCTGGCCGAATCCCTTGCCGTACTTGTTGAGATAGGCGCCCCACTCGAAGGTCTGGATCGAGGCCTGCACCCCCACCGCGGCCAGGTCGGCCTGGATGGCCTGGGCCATGGTCTTGGGCGACTGCATGCCCGAGCCCGACTCCGGGATCCAGAACACCGCCGGGAAGCCGTTCGGGTACCCGGCGTCGGCGAGGAGCTTCTTGGCCCGCGCGGGGTCGTAAGTATACTTCGTCACCTGGTCGGTGAACGCCCACGTGATCGACGGCGGGACCGGCCCGATCGCGGCGGTGGCGGTCTTCTTCAGGAGATCGCCCGCGATCGCGTCCCGGTTCACCGCGTAGTTGACCGCGCGTCGCACCCGCACGTCGTTGAACGGCTTCTTCTCGGTGTTGAGGGTCACCCACCAGATGTGCGGCCCGGGCTGCTCGTAGTACACGAGCTTGGCGTCCTTCCGGACCTGCGCCACGTTGTCGGGCGGCACGTCCACGATGAAGTCGACGCCGCCCGAGAGCAGCTCGGTCACGCGGGTCTGCTCCTCCACCAGCGGCCGGAACACGATGCGCTCGAGCTTCGGGGGCCCGGCCCAGTACCCCGCGTTCGCCTCCAGCACGATGCGGACGTTCTTGTCCCACGACACGAACTTGAACGGGCCGGTGCCGACCGGGTGGCTCGCGAACTCCTTGCCGTACTTCTTCACCGCGGCCGGGCTCACGATGCGCCCGGTGTTGAGCGTCAGGTTGTTGAGTAGCGGTGAGAACGGCTGCTTGAGGGTGAAGCGCACCGTCTCCGGGTCGACCACCGTGACCTCCTTGATCGCCCCGTAGTAGAACGAGGCGAACGGGAAGGGCCCGGTCTCGGCCTGGGGGTGCTTGGGGTCGAGCAGCCGGTCGTAGGTGAACTTGACCGCGTCCGCGTCGAACGGGGTGCCGTCGTGGAACTTCACGTTCTTCCGCAGGGTGAAGGTGTAGGTGAGGCCGTCGGGCGACATCTTCCACGCGGTGGCCAGCCCCGGCTCCTGGGTGAAGGACGACTCCTTGAAGCGCACGAGGGTGTCGTAGACGCTCGAGAGCACCCGCATCGAGTTGATGTCGGTGAGCTGCCCGGGATCCATCGAGGTGGGCTCGGCGACGAGCCCCACCACCAGGGTCTTGGCCGCCGCGTCCGCGTCCGGCGCGCTCGCACCCGCCAGCGCCGCGAGCAGCGTCCCCATCATCACGACCAGCGTCTGCCATCCTCTCATCGGGTGTCCTCCTCCTGCGGGGTCTCTGCCTAGAACCGCCTCTGCCCAGAACCGCGTCACCGCAATCTCGGGTCGAGCGCGTCGCGCAGCCCGTCGCCCAAGAGGTTACAACCTAGCACCAGGACGAAGATCGCGAGGCCCG
>WNFG01000651.1_pt1 | contig 48316 bp, 37 predicted proteins | sample 5400431 | NCBI WGS metagenome assembly WNFG01 (sample SAMN13153346, study PRJNA577476) | soil metagenome | isolation source: 120 cm saprolite under Douglas fir tree site 2 hole 3 replicate 2 | place: USA:California | collected 2015-04-18
TGGCGGCTGAGGTTGGTCGTCGCGTCCAGGTGCGCAAACGTTGCGGCTGGAGCGGGGTCCGTGTAGTCGTCCGCGGGCACGTAAATGGCCTGCACCGAAGTAATCGATCCGCTCTTCGTCGAAGTGATGCGCTCCTGCAATTCGCCGATTTCGGTATTGAGGTTCGGCTGGTAACCGACGGCCGAAGGCATGCGCCCGAGAAGTGCCGACACTTCGGAACCCGCCTGTACGAAGCGGAAAATGTTGTCGATGAAGAGAAGCACGTCCAGATGTTCCTGATCGCGAAAATATTCCGCGACCGTGAGGCCGGTGAGACCAACCCGCAGACGCGCCCCGGGCGGCTCCGTCATCTGACCGTAAATCAAAGCGGCGCGGGACTTTTCCGAATTGCCGGGTACCACCACTCCCGCTTCCTGGAACTCGATCCACAGGTCATTTCCTTCGCGGGTGCGCTCGCCCACCCCCGCGAAAACCGAAACGCCTCCGTGCTTCATGGCCACGTTGTTAATCAATTCTTGAATGAGCACGGTCTTGCCCACGCCGGCGCCCCCGAAGAGCCCGATCTTCCCGCCCTTCAAAAAGGGCTGGATCAGGTCAATGACCTTAATCCCGGTTTCGAACATTTCGAGGTTCGTAGACTGGTCCACCAGCAACGGCGCGGGGCGGTGAATCTGGTAGTTGGTATCGCTGGTGAGGGGCCCTAACTGATCGACGGGTTTTCCTAGAACGTTCATCACTCGGCCGAGCGTTGAGCGCCCCACCGGGACGGTGATACCCGTGCCGGTGTCGAAGGCTTTCATGCCGCGGACCAAGCCTTCGGTGGGTTCCATCGCGACGGTGCGGACGCGGCCTTCTCCGAGGTGCTGTTGCACTTCAACCGTCACGTCGATCGGCTCAGGTACCTGGAAGCCTTCGCTGGTAATGCGCACGGCGTTATAAATCGCCGGGAGGTGCCCGGCCTCAAATTGAACGTCCAGTACCGGTCCAATAATCTGGACAACGTGTCCGACGGCTGCGTATTTCTCTGCCATGCTGTCTCCTAAGCGGTGGAAGAAGCGCCGCTCACAATTTCAATAATTTCCTTGGTGATGGCCGCCTGCCGCACCTTGTTCATATGCAGCGTCAACGCCTCGATCACGTCGCCGGCATTTTTGGTTGCCGATTCCATGGCGGTCATACGCGCGGCGTATTCTGCGGCGGACGATTCGAGCATGGCGCGCAGCAATTGCGTCTCCACGTAGCGCGGAAGAAGTTTGTCGAGAAGCTGCTCTTTGGGTTGTTCGTAGAGATAATCGACCGGGGTCTCGCCTTTCGCCGTTGCGCCTTCTGCGGTTTCCTCGATCGATTCGACGGGAAGAAGCTTATCGACGACGAGATTCGCGGTCATCACGGTCTTGAACTCGCTGAACACGATATAAACCGCGTCAACCTCTTCCTTGGCGTAGAGTGTAGTGACTAGATTGGCGATCTCGCGCGCCGTTGCGAAGTCCACGCGGGTCAAAACATTGATATATTCTCCGGCAAAAGTGAACCCGGCCTTTTTCAAGGCGTCGCGGCCCTTCTTGCCGACCGGGATGGTGACCATCTTCTTGTCCTTGTTGGTTCGGAAGAATTCATGCGCTTTCTTCAAAATGTTGGTGTTGAAGGCTCCCGCGAGGCCGCGCTCTCCGGACAACACAAGAACCAGGACATTTTGCTCCGTGCGCCTGGCGAGGAGCGGGTGTTGCGGCTCTTCGATTCGCGCCATGATCGAGCGCAACATCCGGGCAAGCTCCCTGGCGTACGGGCGTGCTGCGAGGGCCGCCTCTTGTGCGCGACGCAGCCGCGCCGCGGCGACAAACTTCATCGCCCGTGTAATCTGCTGGGAGTTCTTCACCGAGCGGATGCGGCGCCGGAAATCGAGAAGTGTAGGCATCGTTAGTCGTCAGGCGAAATCCCTAATTTGCGGCCGCGGCAACGGCCGCCGTGAATCGTTCCTTGAAAGCATCGACGGCGGCCTTGACTTCAGCCTTTATAGCGTCGTCAAGGGCTTTCTTTGCCGCGATGTTTTTCAGGATTGCAGGATTGCTGGTCTCCACAAACTGCAGAAACTCCTTTTCGAAACGGCGCACTTCGGCAACCGGGATGTTGTCGATGGCTCCGCTGGTGGCCACAAGGATGCTGAGCACCTGCTTTTCGATCGAAAGAGGTGCGTACTGATCCTGCTTCAGGATTTCCGTGAGGCGCTGGCCGCGCGCCAGCTGTCCTTGCGTGACTTTGTCGAGCTGGTCAGCCCCGAACTGCGCGAAAGCCGCCAGCTCGCGGTACTGCGCCATGTCCAGCCGCAGCGTGCCGGCGACCTGGCGCATGGCCTTGATTTGCGCATTGCCGCCAACTCGGCTGACGCTGATGCCCACGTTAATCGCCGGGCGGATGCCGGCGTTGAAGAGGTCCGCTTCCAGGTAGATTTGCCCGTCGGTGATGGAAATCACGTTCGTTGGAATGTATGCGGAGACGTCGCCGGCCTGCGTTTCGATCACCGGCAGCGCCGTCAGCGAACCGGCTCCTAGTTTATCGTTCAGCTTGGCCGCGCGTTCCAGCAAGCGCGAGTGCAGATAAAACACATCGCCGGGGAACGCTTCGCGTCCTGGAGGGCGGCGGAGCAACAAGGAAATTTCGCGGTAGGCCTGCGCGTGTTTCGATAGATCATCGTAAAAAGCCACGGCGTGTCGCTTGGTATCGCGGAAGTACTCGCCCATCGCGCACGCGGCATAGGGCGCGATGTATTGCAGTGAAGCCGGCTCCGCAGCGGAGGAGGCCACCACAATGGTGTATTCCATGGCGCCGGCATCGGTCAGCGTTTTTACCACCTGCGCGATCGTCGAGCGTTTCTGCCCGACGCCACAGTAGATGCAAATGACGTCCCCGCCCTTTTGATTGATGATGGTGTCGAGAATGACGGCGGTTTTGCCTGTTTGTCGGTCCCCGATGATTAGCTCGCGCTGACCGCGGCCGATCGGAATCATGCTGTCGATTGCTTTGATCCCCGTTTGGAGCGGCTCGCGGACCGGTTGCCGGTCGAGCACGCCAGGCGCGATGCGCTCGAGCGCGTTGCGCTGCTTTGAAACCACCGGGCCTTTGCCGTCGAGTGGTTCACCGAGCGGATTGACCACGCGGCCGACCAGCGCCTCACCCACGGGCACGGACATAATCGTGTTGGTGCGCTTGACGACGTCGCCTTCCTTCAGTTCTTGGGATTCTCCGAGCAGCACCACGCCCACTTCTTCCTCTTCCAGGTTGAGCGCGATACCGAAGACGTTGTGGGGGAAAGCGAGCATCTCGCCGGCCATGACCTTTTCAAGGCCGTGAACGCGCGCAATTCCGTCGCCCACGCTGATAATCGCGCCGACTTCGTCGACCGAAACGGTCTGCTCGTAATTCTCGATCTGCTCGCGCAGGATCTTACTGATTTCGTCTGCCTTGATATTTGCCATGCCTGCTCCGTCGCTTCCGTTTCGGTCTGGGCAGCGGCCGGTTTCAGCCCGGCCGGCCACCAATTGCAGCTACTCCGCCGCCAGTCGCGCGCGCAATTCGTTCAAGCGGTTGCGCAACGAGCCATCGTAAATCGTGTCCCCCATGCGCACGACCGCGCCGCCCAGCAGCGCCGGATCGAGCGAATACTTTGTTTCCATTTTCTTGCCGGTCAGCAGTGCCAGCGTCCTTCGAAACTCCGTTTTTTGCGCCGCGCTCAATTCCACTGCGGAAGAAATCTCCGCTTCGGCAATGCCCTGCCGCTGCCGGAGCACTTGTTGAAAGGACGCGATGATTTCCGGAATAAGCTGGGTGCGATGACTGTCCGCAATCACGAAGAGAAAATTGCGAAGGATTCTGCTGGCACCCAGTCGCGCGATAATCTTTTCAATCACTGCATGCTTGGCCTCAATCGTGACTGCCGGGCTCGCAAGAAAGGTGCGCAGCTCGGCGGACTGCAGATAGGTGGTCCCAAAATCTGTGAGCTGCTTGGCGGTGGGCTCCGCCGCGCCTTGCGCGAGGGCGATATCCGCCAAAGCGTTTGCGTATTGAAGGCTCGCGGACTTCAATGGGGGCTTCCTTCCAGACTCTTTACGAAGCTGCTGATGAGCGCTTCCTGCGCCTGCGGATTGAGCTGCTTGGCCAGCAGCGATTCCGCGCCGTCCACGGCCAGATTCGCGGCAAGGGCCTTCAACGCCAGGCGCGCCGCGCGTTCCGCGGCCTCGATTTCCGCTTTTGCGGCCGCTGCGATTTTCTGCGCATCGCTCTGTGTGGCGGCGCGGAGGCGCACAACTTCCGCGGCCGATTCGCGCTCGGCAAGGGCACGCAGTTCCGCCACTTCCTTCTGAAGATTCGCGAGCTTCGTTTCGGCTTCGCGGAGCTGCGCGTCGGCCGTGGCCTTCGCGGCAGTCGCACTGGTGATCGCCGAGCTGATGGCGGCTGCACGCCGGCTAAAAAAAGCGGGAGCCTTCTTCAAGCACAGCCAAAGAATCAGACCGGCGACGATCGCGAAGTTGATCCACTTGAAAACCTCAGCGGCCTTTTCTGATACAGCGCTACGACCTTCTTCCGCGGCGTGCGCGCTGGCCACGGCGAAAAACAAAACGAACAGAAAACACGCAAAAAAGAGACGGTGACGATGGCGAATCATCGAGCCTCTCTTGCGGGAGCGCCGGGGCGTGGTGCCTGTAGAATGCGGCGCGCAATTTCAGCCGAAAGCTGGGAAACCGTAGCCTCGACCTCGCGGCGCGCGGCGGCCAATTCGGCCGCGATGCGTTCCTTTGCGGTGCTGACTTCGGCAGCGGCCTTCGCGCGGGCCTCTTTAAGCTGCGCAGTGCGCTCATCGAGAAGCTTTTTGCGCGCGGCTTCCTGCTCTGCGTAAACCTGTCCGCGCGCCTGCTTCAGCGCCTCCTGATATTGCTTCACCTTCTCGGTGGCGGCAGCCTGCGCGGCTTCCGCAGCCTTTTGCGCGCCGGCGGTGTGGGAGTCGCGCTCCGCCATCACCGCCAGCAGCGGTTTGAAGAAAAGCGCCCGTAAAATGAAGTAAAAAAGCAGGATGATCAGGACTGTAGGCACAGCCTGAAGGAACAGTTCGCCTAATTGGTGACCGATGACTTGCATCTAGCAGCAAGCGGCCAACCGGTTGGCAGCCACCCCGCGCCCCTACCCAGGGCTTGACCGCTTCGCGGTCACACATAACGAGGACTACGGTGGGCTTAAAGCTGCCGACTTGAAATAACATTGTATAGCATTCGTCGCACCTTCCGTCAACGCGGCCAAAGACGCATCGAGCAGGCTTACGGGCGAGTCACGCTAGCGGGTCTATGCTGGAAGATCGCAAACGCAGCGGACGACAAGCGAAGTGTTGTTGCGGAAAAAGTTCCCGCCGGTCTAGTTCAGCCATCGATTTAGTCCTGTCGCGCGGGGGAGAAGCGCGAGAGCGCCGAGTTCCCGGAAGCGCGCGGCGCGCTTGCGATAGCGGTGCTCTCCCGGTGCGATGATGGCCAGGAAGGGCACGCCGGCATCCCGTGCGGCCAGCGCATCGTCAATGTTGTCGCCGAGGTACAGCGCCGTGGCGGGATCTCGGCCGCCAAGAATTTTTTGCAAGCCTTCGGGGTGCGGTTTCCTTTTCGCGTCATCCATGGTAATGACGGTGCGAAAATATTTCGTCGCCGGCCAGCGTTCGAACGTAAAGGAAAACTCCTGCCGCGTGCGCCCCGTAAAAAGATTCAATTCAAACCGTTGCGCCCACCGCGCAATCTGTTTTGGGGTTACCACCAGTTTTTCGTTTCGAACGTTTCCCGGTTTCCCGTCGCGGCCCCAATAAAACCGTTCGAACGCTATGCGCGCTTTTTCATAGTTGGTGGGGTAGCCCAGCGAACTTACCCACGCGGACACCATGGCCCAATCATCATTGAAGCCGGGTTTGCTTTTCCACGCATGCAACTGGGCATAGGTGACGCGCTTCCCGGTGATGTAGCGCACCGTCTCCAGCGCGGAGCGCCAGTACGTTGCGCGCACGTCCACGAGCACGCCGTCCACATCAAAGATCAGGATTTGAGGCCTTAGCGTCTTTTTCATTGTTCTCGAGATTCAATTCACCTGGAACTGGGGACTCGCCCCTCAAGGCAGATGGAATGCGTGGGAGCAGCGAGGATTCTGGCTATTAGCGTAACATAACCGGAGGTTGGAGCTTTGGTCGCGAGTCCAAACAATCTTCGCGTGCTAGGGCCAAACCAAATTCCGATCGAAGCTCTTCAACCTTGCGTTTTGCGTCGCCCTGCGGCTAGAAGTGGTAGGCGATCAGCAAGCGAGCAGCATGGGACTTGAAAGCCCCAGCGTTCTGCGCCAGGTGATAATAGAAATAGTCCCCGCCAAATTCCCAGCTTGCGAGCGAAACACGGTTGCGCAGCTCCAGATCCCACGCAAATTGGTAAGGAGCACCCGAAATTGACTCCACTCCTGCCCCCGCCAGGTATTCCCCTCGAAAGTGTTTGCCGCGGCGCAATTTCACGCCACCAACTCCCAGGTGGCTGTAGTATTTGCTGGGATCGAAATACCCGTGAAGGAAGCCCTGGTCAAACGCTATATAGCGAAAGCGATAGCCCAGACCAACGGAGAACTGAGGCTCCCCGTGCCAGTGTAGTAGCTCGGTGTCCAGTCTCTTGCCCACGTTTCCGTCCGAGTAATGCTCACGGGACCACGCGGCATTGAACCGCCAGGCCTTTGGGTACCACTCCAGACCAGTGCGCCATCCTTCCGCGAGCAGGTTAAACTGCGCTGCCTGAAACGTTGGGGAAATCGGCCTCCGAAGGAATCCAGCCGAGAACCACAATCGATTCGCTGGATGGAATTCCACTTCTCCGCGATAGAGCGTCCGACTAGTGCCGTCAGCGAAGCGCACTCCGCCTCCCGCCCCACTGAACAATAGGGAAGGCATCAGCCGCATGCGTAGCTCGCCCGTACCCCAAAGCACATTCGCCCTCGGCCCAGCATTCTTCCACAGAGACCGCTCCTCAACCCGGAGGCGCGTCGAGAGCCTATGCGTAATTTCACGATTGAATTCTTGCGTGAACCGCCGGGAACGATTACCGGCGGAATCCGAAAAGTAAGCGCCGCTACCCTGGACCCCGCCAGGCTGATTCCGCACGGCAGCGAGCGGCTCTCTGTTGCCTTGCCGCCGGGCGCTCTGCGTTCGATCGATTTCTTCTCTTTCCAGCCGCTGCTTGTATTCTTGCAGCCGTTGGCTGTTGGGGTGAAGAGCCAGAGCCTGTTCCAGTTCACGGCGCGCTTCAGCGGACTGCTTCTCGTGTATCAGGTTACGAATCAGCCCAAGCTGCGCGGCCTCATCATCAGGTTTCGAGGCCAGAAGCTCCCGGTACATCTGATTGGAACTCTTGTATTGGCGGTGATATCCGAAAGTTCGTGCCAGTTCCAGCTTGGCCGCACGGTTCCTGGGCTGTTCGCGTAGCACTTCCTGGAACAATTGGATCGCCCGCTCGTCCTGGCGGTTGTAGAGATAAGCTCGGCCCAGCTCTACCTTCAACTCCAGGTTATTGGGGGACTCTTCTAACCCCCCTTCCAGCAGACGAATCGCTTCGGCATAGTGCTTCTGCCCCAAAGCCACCCGCCCTGCTTGCAAAGTCTGCTCACTCGAGGGTTTTGTCTGACCATAGGCGCTGACGGCCAAACACAAGGTCACCAATAAGAGCCCTATCCGGCTATAAACCACACGCATTTCTCGCTCCTCGCCTTCCACAAAGTATAAGCCACTCGCACTGCCCAGTTATCAGAGGACATCTCACTTATGTGACGAAAAGGACGGTAATGGCGACAAAGAAGAATTCGTTTGTACGCAAAACAAAAGCAGGGAACGGGAGACGCCCTCCCAGCAATTTCGCCATTCCGGCTGGTTTTGAAGCGTCTAAGGCTCCCTGCGAGTACTTTTCGTCCACCCCGTCGAGGCCACCGCGCGCCTTTCGCGCGAGCGACCTGGGCGCTACTTCTTACAGGCCTGGAGGAGGCACCTCGGCGTCTTCGTGCTGGTCTTGCTTCTGATCCTCCACGCGGTCCTCATTGACGTCGCCGTCTTGGAAGTTGCCATCGTGGTTCGCGCCGTCCATCTCCTGGACATTCTTCTCTTCGTTCGCGCCTTCCTTTTGGTCCATGTCCTTATCGTCATTCAACTCGTCGTTCGGACCTTCCTGACGATCATCATTGAGGTCCTGATTCTCGTCTTTCTTGTTCGCGTCGTCCTCTTGCTTGTTGTCATCGTGACTGCCCTGCTGGGGGGACACGAGAGCGGCCTTTGCTGCCGCTGGATGCGCGAAAAGGCCTTTGGGCAGGCCGACAAAGAAGACCAGCGCGAATGCCACCACCAGAACCAACGTCTTTGAACGAGATACCGTCATCTTATTCCTCCCGGGACTTCACTCAGTATAATTCATGCTAGCTTAGCTAGCGCGACGTAGGGAATCTCACAATAAAACTTCAGTAGCAGCTTCCGATGTTGCCTGGTCCCCACCTTACCACCGTAAGATGAAGTGGCAAAAGAAGATACGGAAAATCCCCGCCTCGGAATTCGTTTGGGTGAGACGGAGAGTTTTCAGCATTTAGTTCCATCCGCCTTAGTAGATCAGCTCACGCTGCGTCACGATCTTGTAAGGGAAGGACTGGCTCAGGGAATTGATCGTGCAACTGTCGTAATTAATGTTCGCATTGCCGCCGCCGTTCCAATTGATCGTCGGCGAGCCTGGCGGATTGCCATAACCCAAAGCAATGGGAATGCCGCCGGAATTATTCATGTTAGCGACTAGTATTGCACCATCCATGGTGCCATTCCCGCCGCCATTCTTATTAAACACACCCTTCCCGATCACCAAAATGATCCCGGTATAGCTGGGATTGCCGCTCATCGTTAGTGTACCGGTTACCAATAGAATGCCTGCTCCACTGAGTCCGCCGCCTATCGTAAGGTCCCCGTTCACCACGTTAATCACAGGCGAACTACTGGTGCCCAGATTCGTGATAGACGAGGTATTTCCATTATAGATGTTGGTCGGGTCCGCCGCAGCCGTGACGGAATTAACCAGCGCCTGCAAGCCATCCACCGTGTTCAACGAACCCAAATTGGGATTTACGTTCTGCACGCTAGGGCTACTGCCGGCACCGGTATATTTGGTTGGTCTGGGAATCGCGCCCACCAATGTAGTGACGGAGGCGTTGTCGAACCCGCCCAACGCAGGCTGGCTAGGTCCCGGGGAAGCGGGACACCCCGATCCGTTTCCAAGCATTCCCAAGTTGGCATCATTGCCGCTTACACCAAACGCATTGGAGTTTGGTGCGCCATAGGTCGGGCTCGGACCGTCAAAAATCATCGCTCCGGGCAGCGGCGGGAAGGCGGTCTGGCTGACTTCGTACTGCGTCATTCGTCGCGAACCGCTACTAGTAACCGCCAGCGCCGTAAGCTCATACACGGGCTTGTAAGCCGTATTGGCGGCGTTGCAGCTTGTGTAGGTTATGTTGTCAACGGCAACTTCATTCGCCCCTCCCCAGCAAACGCGATAGCCGTTCGTCGTGCCGTCGACGGAGGTCACGCGCACTGTTCCCGTAGCCGACTTGTTGGCCTTGGCCATCACGCGTACCCACTTCCAGGGGAGTTGGGGGGTGGCAGCATAGGTCGCGCTCGCCGATTGCGTGTTTGCATACCATGTTCCAGTCGGCACCCCGCTCACACAAGTGACTTCCTTGCAGATTTCGTCATCCGGATAATTGGTTCCCAGCGGGAGCCAGGGAGTAATGGTCTCTCCTGCTACGGGGTTGGTGATGTAGAGCACCCCGTTGGTCGCCCCGGGCAGCGCGGTCGTGGGAAGAAAGGTGCTCAAGCTGTTCGTGGCAGGGGAGCGCATCCGGTCGCGGACCTCTTCAATACCCGCCTTCGAAGCAAAAAACGCCGTTTGCTCATCGCGAAAATTCGCGCTGACATTGGTCTCGGTGTTGGACATCATGACCATGCCCATCAAGACCGCGCTAAGAAGCAGCAACACCATCAATGCAAAGATCAGAGCAATCCCCTGTTGGGACGTCTTGGGTTTCTTGCCGCGAAAAAGAATCATCGTATTCTCCTACCTGCACGACATTGGTGCGCCTGACGACGCCATCGAGCAATTGTTGAGGGAAACCTCTCCCTGCAAGGTAGTCTCGATAGGCTGACTCGTTTTTGGGTCCACCACTGCATTGTTCCGGATGATCAAGCTGATCTGAATAGTCTTGATCGACGCGATGGTTTGGCCCCCCCCGGCGGTGCTGATGTCCACCGGCAACGCCGTTACCTGTGTTCCGTCAGCCTTAAAGTACGAGAAGACGGGATTGCTGATCACGTCGTTCGCTTCGGTTCCCCAGTTTTGCGCCTGGCCGGTAAGCGGATCGGCGCTAACCTTGTCCACTTGGCTACGTTGCAGGCACAGGGCACAGGTTCCCGAACCATTGACCATGTAAATGACACTTTGGACGACGCCATCACCGTTCATATCGCCTTCAAAGCGGATCTCGTTCGCGTCGATTCTCACCAGCCCGATGGCCAAGCGGTTGTCATTGATGAGCGGAGAGGCCAGTGGCGGCGACCACGAAGCACTGGTGGTGTCCACCATCCGCGAATTTGGATAGCCGATTTGGTTGACGTCACGAAAGAATTGATCGACGAAATCGCGGGCTTCCTGGAAATTGTCGAGCTTGACCTGCTCGCTATAAGCGCGCTGTTGAGCGCTGTCGATCTGCGTAAAGAGTCCGGCGCTGACCACGCCCAGAATCAGCACCACCACCATCATCTCGAGCAAGGAGAACCCGTTTTGTCGATTGCGCGCTTGGCTGTTCCCGTGCATGTCAGTTCCCTCCGACCATCGAGCGAATTGTCACCGGGAGCGAGAACAAGATCGGGTTTGTGCCCGAACCCTTCAGCCTTGCAGAAATCGTTACCAGCTTGACGAAGGTCGATGGTGTCTGAACGTTCCAGCGGACGTCATACGTTGATTGCCGGCCGGCTGTGCCGCAGGACTTGTAAGACATGTAATAACCTGCCGGCGCGCCTGCGCTTCCCTGGGCTGGTGTAAAGTCAATCGAACCCGAGGACAACAGCGTCGCTCCAGTTCCGGCTGTCGATCCAATTATGTTGATGGTATTTGCGGTGCCCGCGCAGTCGGTAATCGTGAGGACTGCCGATCCGCCCGCTGAAGCGCTCGTTATTTTCTCCATCGTCATCTGCGCGATGACCGTCGAATTACTCTGCTGTCGGTTCCGGGAGTTCGTCCCAATCGCAATGGGAATCAGAACCGCAGACCCCAATACGCCGACCGTCAGCACAAGACTCGCGATCATGAGCTCGATAAGGGACATACCGCGCTGATTGTAGGGCTTTGTTTTTCGCGTCAGTTCCATGCGGTTCCATTCCACGTCGTGATTTTGGCCCGGCCACCTTTTGTCACAACCACGCCGGCCCAACGTGTTTGTCCAACCGCCGTAATCGTGAGGTAGTAGACGAAATATTTCGCTGACGGAGTGCTGCACGTCGGGGGAGTTGTCGTCGTGTCGTAGTTGCAGGGCAAACCTCTCCCCGTGTAACCGAGGGTGTTGGTGTTGTCATACGATCCACTTCCGGTATCTCCCACCAGGACATAAGCAGACGGCTGTCCGCCGCTGCCGGCGGGAGTGCCGGCGGCCGGAACCGTGCTCCCGCTGAACTGGATCAGCGGTTCACCGGCGTTGAAGCTGCCGCTGCCATCTAGGTCGACATAGGCGATTTGCACTCCGTTGAGGGTCCCGTAACGAATCGCGTAAATCGCATTGTTTTTCGCCGCCATAATTCGCGCCTGCTGCATGAGTCCGGCCAGATCGGCCGCCGAGGCGCGTAGCCGCACATTGGAAACGGCTAATAGGACGTTGGGAATGGCGATCGCCGCGATAACCATCACGACGAACACCACGATCAGGAGTTCCACCAGGCTGAATCCGCGCGCCCGCGTAGTGGCTTTCCTGGCTGCCCCGCGAGAGGACGCTGTGAGGGACAAATTCGGGCTCTTGCGTCTGAGATGTTTAGTCATCTTCGAAAACTCCCTGCCTGGCTCAAATTTCAAATAAGCACAACTATGCTTCAAAGGAATGGTGCACACTGTCTGCCAGACTGCCATCTGCCCTATACAACTAAAAACAAAGCCTTTAGTTGAGAAGACCAGCTTCGTCCTGAGAACGGAAAAACAGGCGGGTAACAAATCGTTACATTTTGGGCTGTACCAGGGGACAGGTTGCTGGTGTGTTCTTTCCGAACGGCTGGTGCAAATTCTCCGCCCGCGGCAGCTTTCATCCCGAACCTTGCGAGCAACAACATTTGTGAAACGCGTGCAGGATTTTCTTGCCTGATGCTAGGCGCGGCAGCTTAGGGATTGCACTCTTGTCGTCTGCACGGACCTTCACACTTTGGACATCGCTCGGCGAGTCACTCACGCCGCCGCGACGCTTCCCGCGTATTCTTACTTAGCGCATCGTCCTTGGACCACAACCAGGGAAGAACCGGGCGCCGAGGCCAAGCAATGTCGCTAAAAATCATGGTAGTGGACGATGAACCCATGAGCCTGAAACTCATGAGGTCTCTGGCCGCCCCGTTGGATCATACCGTCGTCGCCTTTGAGGACCACCAGGAGGCCGGACAGCGGGCCGAGACACAGCGGTTCGACGTGGCCTTCGTGGGCATGCGCATGCCCCAGCTAGATGGAATTGAGTTGGCCCGCCGAATCCGCAACTCGCCGGCCAACCGCGATACCACCATTGTGATGCTCAGCGCCACAGATGAGATCGACAGCTTACGGAAGGCTTTCGGCGAGGGTGCCGACCTTGTTCTCGCCAAGCCCGTGACCGCAGGTCGCCTCCGTCCGATGCTGAATGCCATGGACTCCCCGGGCTGGAAAGGCAAAAGGCACGCCGCCCGATTGCCGCTTTTTACAGAGGTCAGCTGCAAGTGGGATAACCGAGAGTTTCCCTTGCGCAGCATGAATATCAGCGCAAGCGGCATGCTATTGCAACCCTCGGTCGACGTGGAGCTGGGTCAGGAAGTTTCCTTGGAATTCAAGATCGCAGAAGTTCGCGCGTCTCTCAACGTGGTTGCTCGTATCGTCCGCAAAGAGGCGACGGATCGCGTGGCCATGGCATTCATGGGTCTCGCACCGGAAGATCACAATGCGATTCAGCTTTACGTTATGGGACGTCTAGCGGGCCCGACGGCACCGAAAGATCTGATGGGCTTTGGAATGCGCAGGTTGTTCAGTCCCTAGGAAAGTTTTCACTCCCCATTGACCGCCGCTCGCGGGCACAGTTTGTTGCTGCCCCTTTCGCGGGCTTGCTACAATCGCGGTGTCAGAATTGCGGCCGAACGGGACGGCCCGCAGCAGATCATTTTCCTGCGAACCTATCACGAGTGGCCGGAGGCAAAGCGCGCCATCCATTTCCGCGCGCGTCGGCCGCTTTGCGGCCGCCAGAAGCGAGGAGAGCAGCATGGCAGGATATGGCGGCGTCGATTTCATCGATTTTGATTCGCAGTTGAACGACGAAGAAAAACTCGTGCGGCAGACGGCGCGGCAGTTCGTTGAAAACGAAATTATTCCCATCATCGAGAAACACAGCCGCGAGGCGACTTTTCCGAAACATTTAGTTCCGCAACTTGGCGAGCTGGGATTTTTTGGTGCGAACCTGCACGGCTACGGCTGTGCGGGAATGTCCAACGTCGCGTATGGATTGATGACCCAGGAACTGGAGCGCGGGGATTCCGGATTGCGAAGCTTTGTTTCGGTGCAGGGCGCGCTGGTGATGTATCCCATACTTTCCTATGGGAGTGAGGCGCAGAAAAATAAGTGGCTGCCGCCTTTGCAGCAGGGCAAAGCCATCGGCTGTTTTGGTTTGACGGAGCCGCAGTTTGGATCGAATCCGGGCGGAATGCTGACGCGCGCGGTGAAGAAGGGCAACAAATATATTCTGAACGGCGAGAAGATGTGGATCACCAGCGGGTCGATCGCGGACGTCGCGGTGGTGTGGGCCAAAGGCGAAGACGGCAAGGTCCGCGGATTTCTGGTGGAAAAAGGCGCACCGGGATTCAAGGCCTGGGATGTGCACGGAAAATGGTCGCTGCGCGCTTCGGTGACGTCGGGACTCGCGTTCACCGATTGCGAAATTCCGGAAGAAAATCTTTTGCCCGGTGTTGTGGGATTAAAGGGGCCGTTGAGTTGTTTAAACCAGGCGCGCTACGGAATCGGCTGGGGCGCGCTAGGCGCAGCCATGGCATGTTACGACACCGCCCTCCAGTATGCCAAGACGCGCAAGCAGTTTGCCAACAAGCCCATCGCTTCGCACCAGCTGGTGCAGGAAAAACTAGCGTGGATGATTACGGAGATTGTGAAGGGCCAGTTGCTGGCGCTGCACGTGGGCCGATTGAAGGATAAGGGCAACGTGGATCCGTCACACATCTCGATGTTGAAAATGAACAACGTGGCGATTGCGCTGGACACCGCGCGCAAAGCCCGCGACATCCTGGGCGCGAACGGCATCGTGGACGATTACTGCATCATGCGGCACATGAACAATCTCGAAAGTGTGTTCACCTATGAAGGCACGAACGACATTCACAAGCTGGTGATCGGCGAGCGGATTACCGGCATCGCGGCATTTGTTTAGAATTGTTTAGTCAAAACGAAATGGACAGGAACACTGTCCTCCTGGCGTCTTATTGCTTTCACTCACCGTCACTGGATGTGCCAAAAACCAAAGCCAGAAAAATGTTTGCCCAATTGACGGGCAGCCACCCAGTGGGTAGGACAGAAATGGAAAATCCTGCGAGTTCCTCCACTACAGCGACATCGAACGCCACAGCCATTCCTGGTGGGCCGATTGCGAACAAGGCGGGACACCCGGCGTCGAACTCGCTGCCCAACAGTCCGCCTCAAAACCAACCCTAGTGAGCTTCACTGAATCTTGTAAGCTGTAGGGGCACGATATATCGTGCCCCAACGGGAGTCCCCTTATGCAATCTCGCTCTGGATCTCGGCTTCGGCATTTCATTTCGATCGCGCTCTTGGCTGTCGCGACTTGTTTCTGTGGTGCGAGCCAAGCGCAGCAAAAGACCGCAGCGCCGCCGGACAGGCCGAAGATACGGGCGATTACGGCGTTCATCAATCTAGACCGGGCGCAATACCAGGAGCAGGTGGCGGACGCGTTGAAGATGCTGAAGCGCGCGCAGACGGTCTTTGAATCGCGCGGCTACCAGGTCCAGACGATCCGGATCGCGACCCAGCCGTTCCCGGAGTACACCAAAGGATTGACGACGCAACAGGCCGTGGCGTTCTTCAAGGGATACGACGCACTGGCGGCGAAGGAGAAATTTGCCGCGTCGATCGGACCGGCGATGCTGAATCCGGGCGACAGCGAAGCGCAAGCAGACCTGCTTGCGGAAATCTTGAGCAATACAAAGTCGTTGAACGCGAGCCTCGCCGTTGCGGGCGAGGACGGCGTCAACTGGAAAGCCGTGGGCGCGGCGGCGCGCGTGATGAAAAAACTTGAGGAATCGACGCCGCATAGCCAAGGCAATTTCCATTTCGCGGCGATCGCGATGGTGCCGCCGCTGACGCCATTTTTTCCGGCGGCGTACCACGCAGGATTCGGACACCAATTCGCCATTGCGCTGGAATCAGCGAACGTGGTGGCGGCGGCGTTCAAGGACGCCCCGGACCTGGCGACCGCGAAGCAACGGCTGACGGATTCGCTGGCGAGCAGTGCGTTCGACATCGAACGGCATGCGGGACGAATCGATATGGATACCGGCTGGGCGTATATGGGAATCGATCTTTCGCCGGCGCCGTCAGGGGATGTTTCCATTGGAGCGGCCATTGAGAATTTGACGACGCAGCCCGTAGGCTTGAGCGGGACGCTGACGGCGGCTGCGACGATTACCGCGGCGGTGCAAAACGTCAAGGTGAAGCAAACCGGATACTCCGGCTTGATGCTGCCGATCCTGGAAGATACGCGGCTGGCGCAACGGTGGAGCGAAGGGCGGATTTCCATCGATGCCCTGCTGAGTTATTCCGCGGTGTGCGGCACGGGCCTCGACACCGTTCCGCTGCCGGGCGACATCAGCGCGGAGCAGCTTTCGCTCATCATCGGCGACATGGCCAGCCTGGCGGTGAAATGGCATAAGCCGCTCTCGGCGCGGTTGTTGCCGGTACTGGGCAAAGGCTGGGGCGAGATGACGGAGTTCGATGACCCGTTTCTGGTGAATGCAAAGCTGCAGCCGCTGGAAACAAAGTGATTGGTGACTCGTGGCAGAGCGGGAAACAGTCTTGGTCCGATTTGCTGGAAGTTACCTGCAAGCTCTCGTCTATCTGCAGGTTCGCGACCTTCTTCAAACAAGACTTAGGTCCGGCTTAGGCGGCACCCCCCATACCCCGGGGCATTTCTAAGGCGCGATGCTTGCTCAGGATGCGCATCCTTGGCCGGATGCGCAGTGCGCAAGAGTGTGAAACTAAAGCTTTTACGAATTGCCATTCTTGGGCCAAGAGTGAAAGAGTCCGTAAGTTGATGGAGCAAAAGATCGCGCCAGCTAGAAGCTGAAAAGGCGGCAACTAGGTTGCCGCACTTCAAAACAGAAGTTTACCTGTCACGTATTGTTGCTGAAAGGGTTAATGGGGTCAAAGAAAAACGAGCAAGCCAACTTCCGACAGGCGCTGATCGCCGGCATGATGCGTTCGCTAGCTGGCAACCCGGGATATTTGTGTGCGTCTAACCGGAGCAATTGTAATACTTAGGAGGCGATAATGAAAATCGTGCGGCAGATCACCAGTCTTGGGTTGGCATTCATTTTTGTTTTTGCGGGAATGCTCAATCCATTTGTTCGTGCGTTCGCTTCCGTCACGGAGGATGACCAGCGGGGCGAGGCCCCGGGCCTAACGATCTACAACCAAAGATTTGCGGTCGTGCGTCAGAAGCTATCGCTTGATCTGAAGTCCGGTCCGAACCACATACAAGTCATAGATATCACCGCGCACCTCGAGCCCGATTCCGTTTTTCTGCGCCCGCTCGATACCGGCCGGCACTTGCAGATCCTCGAGCAGAATTACCGCAACGATCCCGTCACCCAGCAATTGCTCCTTTCCTTGTACGAAGGCAAGACGATTGATTTCGTGCAGGCAGACAAAGACGGCAACTCGCGCGTCGTGCAGGGCAAGATCATTCGCAGTGGGTATGTCCCGCACTACGCCGCCTATAATGCTTACGGCCAGCAGTATTACCAGCAGCAGGCCGCTTACGCACAGGGCGGCGGCGAACAGTCTGTGATTGAAGTGAACGGCAAACTGCAATTCTGGCTGCCGGGCCAGCCAGTCTTTCCGGCGCTGGCCGACGACACGGTTCTGAAGCCCACACTATCTTGGGAATTGCAAACCGACAAGCCGGGGGCTACGACAGCGGAGTTCAGCTATGTGACCGGAGGCATGAACTGGGAGGCCAGTTACAACGTAGTTGCGCCGCCGAAGGGCAATGTGCTGGAGCTCGTCGGCTGGGTGACGCTAGACAACCAAAGCGGCAGAACGTTCCGAGATGCGCGCATCAAACTCATGGCAGGTGACATAAATAAGGTCCAGCCCCCGGAGGTAATGGTGATGGCAAGCGCGGGAAGGGCCTTTGGAGTGGGTGGAGGGCGATTTAGTCCACCTATGCAGGAAAGAACTTTCGACGAGTATCACCTCTATACGCTCGAGCACGCCACAACTCTTCACGACCGTGAAACCAAACAGGTGGAGATGGTTCGCGCTTCGGGCATCCAGTCCAAGACCGTCTATGTATATGACGGCTTCAAGGTCGACCAGAATTATCAGAATTGGACGCTCGACAACATCCGCCAGCAGGAGAGCTACGGCATCCTTTCCAATCCGAAGGTTTGGGTGATGCAGGAATTGAAAAACAGCAACGAAAATCATCTCGGCATGCCACTACCAAAAGGGCGGGTACGTTTCTACCGGCGCGACGATGACGGCCAGCTCGAGTTCACCGGCGAGAACGACATAGACCACACGCCGAAAGACGAAACTATTCGCCTTTATACCGGCAACGCATTTGACATGACCGGAGAGCGCAACCGCACAGAATACCGAGCCGATTTCAGCGCACGCTGGATCGACGAATCATTCGAAATCAAGGTGCGAAATCACAAGAGCACGCCTGTCGAGGTCCGCATAGTCGAACATCTCTATCGCTGGACAAGCTGGGATATCGTCAAGAATTCGGATCCTTTCAAGAAGCTCGACAGCCAGACGGTGGAGTTCCTTGCGCAGATTCCACCTGGCGGAGAGAAGACGCTGACGTACAAGGTCCACTATAGTTGGTGATCAGAAAGAGGCCGAGAGTGCCTTCCTCGAAGAAGCGGCCGATTAAGGTGATGCCGTGAGGGACGCGGCGCGGGTCGGGCCCCCAGTCGGGCGCTAAGCTAGAAATTAAGCTTCAGGCCGAGTTGCATGACGCGGTTCGGTTCGCCAATGGCGATCACCGTTGCCGAAGCCGGCAAAGAAGCTGACGCACAGCAAGTCCGGGCGAAAATGCTGCTCTGGACGCTGGGAGATCCGGAGGTCGCGTTGCGCGGGTTTTCCCAATTGGTGTGGTTCAGCACGTTGAACACTTCCGCCCGCAACTGGAGCTTGAAGCGTTCCGTGATGCCGAAGTTCTTCAAGAGACCCGAATCCAGATTCCAGAAATTCGGCCCCTGCACGATGTTGCGGCCATTGCCATTCTGTCCCGGCGGCGGGATACAGAAGAACGTCTGCGTGCCGGTGACGCCCACGCAGTTATAATTCGGGTCGGTGGGGTTGGTGATGAGTTGGCCAACGTTGTACATCACCGGCCCTTCCACTCCATTCACGAACTGCACGTGGCCCTTGTCGAGTGGGCCTTTCACCTGCGCGAAGCTGACATGTGCTCCATTGGTCGTGAGCGAACCGCTGGTGATGCTATACGGCTCGCCGCTCTGGTACGTGAAGATGCCAGTAAAGGACCAACCGCCAACAATCTCGTTCGCCCAGCGGGGCGCGGATGAGGCGATCCTCTTACCTTTGCCGAAGGGGAGTTCGTAGAGCATATTGGTCAACAGCACGTGCCTGTTGTTGAAGTCCGAGAGCGCACGGTCCAGCCGCCAGTTGTGGATATCTGTCGGTGTGCGGCTGTTCGTGGAGCTCAAGCCTCCGCCGGTAGCCGCGCCAGTCGGGTCGATAGACATGTCGTCGATGGACTTGCTAAAGGTGTAAGAAAAGCCTAAATCCAGGCCCGCTTCGAACCGGTGACGCACGGCAACGAACAAGCCATGGTAGTAAGAGTCGCCACCTGAATCCTGAAAGAAGAGAGCGCACTGTTCGCTGCGCTGTTCGGATCCCAGAACGTGCCTGTGCCGGTTAGACCGTCCACAAAATTGGCAAAATTTCCGATGTTGAATGTGTCGAAATCAGATATCCTGCCGTTGAGGTTGGATCCGGAATTTCCTGACGTGCTGCCTGTTAATTGGAGGAGTAGAGTTGGAACCGTCGCCCCCGGGCATGGGATGCCGGGCCCGGTGGGATTAATGGGGTTGCGAGTTGTACCGTCGACGAAGGTACAACCAAGGGCCCTATTCTGGACGCCAATGTTGAAAGCGTTGAGGAATCCCGGTCCGTTGACCGAAACCTGGTTCAAGTCGTAGGCCCTGTAGAGGTGCGTTCCGCGCTTGCCGATGTACCCGATCTCCGCCACGAAATGCTTCGGAAGCTCGCGTTGAATCGTCAAATCCCACTCATGTACCGAGGGATTCTTGATGTTTGCATCGAAGGCGCCAACAGCTGGAGCGCCACTTGCGGCCTGCTGCGTGGGGGTCAATGCCACCGAAGGGGTAACGGTCGGAGTCGGAACCGCCATGGGAAACCCGGTGGAGATTCGGTTGGTGTTTCCGGTGGGGGTAATCCCATTTGGGAGTACACAGCCGGACGTAGTGGTGGCGGCCCCAGACGAGTTAATCGTCGTTATGCAGTTCAGCAAGAAGCCAGGCCTCTTGCCTGCCATCGCCGTCACTTGGAATGTCGATAGGGTGTCAAAAAGCCAAGAGTACCCGGCCCGCACCGAAGTCTTATTGTCGGGTGACCATGCAACCCCTATGCGGGGACCGACCGCGCCGATATTGTCATTCTTGAACCAGCCGTCGGCTTTCACATAAGTAACTGCGCCTTGTGATCCGTCCGGGGTAACGTTCGGAACGAGAGCTTGCTTGGCATCGTACGGTGCTGGATTGTATTCCCAGCGCAATCCCAAATTAAGCGTCAGGTTCGGCCGCAGTTTCCATTCGTCTTGGATGTATGAGTCGTATTGGTGCGCGCGAGTGTAGACTGTCGCGAAATTCGTACTGCCATAAGTGTCGGTGGCGAAATTCGCCAGGAACGCTTGCTGGATACGGCTGGGAATCCCGGCCAACTCAACGATGGCCTGTTGCAATCGGTTGATGTCGGTTGAGTTCGCGCACGTAGGGCAAGTGCTAGCCGTGCCCGTCGTAGGGATATTTCGGAAATTTCCTCTGCGATTCTGGCGGTTGAAGCGAATGATCGGAGTAACCACGTTCCCGCCGAAGAAGCCGCGGCTATCATTGTGAATGTAGAACCGGAAGTTGATTCCGGCTCGAAGCGTGTGAGCTCCGTGAATCCACGTGATGTTGTCGACTAACTGCGGCGTAGTGATCGCGCGTTGCGTATGGGTCGAGAGGCAGTATGGCCCGTCGACGTTCAGCATCGATCCCAGCACGCAATCGTCAGCCCAGATGGGAACTTTTTGCGGATTCGGAAAGTTGGGGTTGGACTCGCCGAAAGTGAATTGAAACGCGAAACGGTTGAATCCGACGGTCAGTTCGTTCACCAGTGCCGGCGAAAAATTGTGCCGGTAACTGATGGCCAGGTTCTTCCCCAGGCGGTTGACCTCACCCAGCGGCGGGAATCCGGGATACACCTGAGGCCGCGCGTTGAGGAAGTCGCCTTGCTTGGTATCAAACGTATTTTGCAGCCAGCGGACGAACACGCTGTTGTTAGAATTAAAATTATGATCCACGCGCACGTAGTAGTTTGGCCCCTTGAACTGGGAAGGCGGGTTCCAGTTGAATCCGGCTTGATTGAGACCATCCCCCAGGCTGAAAGCGTTGGCAGCCGGCAGGCTATTCATCAGCGCCAGCACTGCGAGATCTCCGCCGATGGCTTGCGGATCGTTGGCGAAGATGTTGTAGCTATCCACGCAGTTGCCAACGATGGTTGTGCCGTTACAGACCGGAACGCCAGGCTGCAGGTTGCCGCTGGAATCCACGAGTAGGGGCGAATTGCGAGTGACCGTCGCGCCTCCTACGTTTATCGATCCTCGCACGAACCGGAAAATCCCGGTACGTGCCAGGGCGGTGTAGACCGTGGGCGCTCCGAACCCGGCGATGCCTACGTTAGTGGCGGAGATGGGCTGCGTCTGCTTGATCTGGTTATTCTGAAAGCTGCCGAAGAAAAATGTCTTGTTCTTGATGATGGGACCGCCGACAGCAAAACCATATTCGTGCAGCTTCAGTTCCGGGCGTTTCCTGCCTTCGTAATTACTGAACCACTCGTTGGCGTTGTACGCCGTATTCCGATTGAAGTAAAACAGCGACCCGTGGAGAGCGTTGGTGCCACCGCGCGTGGCCACGATCACGTTCGCGCCGCTGTTACGGCCTTGTTCAGCAGTGGCGCCCAGCGTCACCGTGCGGAACTCCTGGACATTGTCGGGATTCAGCCGCTGGATATTGCCCTGTGGATTGGGCACCGTAGACTCATTGGCGTCAATGCCGTCAATCGTGACGTTATGAGCGCGGTCACGCGATCCAAAGACGTGCGTGCCAGAGCCCGCGCCGTTCGTCGTCCGCTGCACCACACCGGGCTCCAGCGTTAGCAGGGAGAGCGGATTGCGCCCGTTGAGCGGCAGATCCTGCACCTGTTTTGTATCCATGATATCGCTCACGGTGGCGTTAGAGGTTTCCAGGCGCTGATAGTTCGATTCCACTACATGCACTGTCTGGCCGATCGTACCCACGCTTAGGGTGACGTCCACTACCAGCGGCGTGCCTACCGTCAGGATGTTGTGAACACTGCTAAAGGTTTGGAACCCGGTTAGCGTCACGGTGATGCTGTAGCTTCCGGGAGTCAGCGACGCGAACGAATAGTTGCCCGAGTTCGTCGTGTTTTGCACGAACACCAGCCCGGTCCCTTCGTTCTTCGCCTCTACTTTGGCGCCGGCTACCACTGCGCCGGACGAATCTATTACGGCTCCGGTAATCGATGACGAACCGACTTGCGCGGAAAGGGAAGGAACACCCAAGAGCAACACCAATAGAATTAAGACCGCATGCTTCCTTGTCATGGACACCCCCATCGTTTACCCGCAGAATGCGGAAAGCCCGTGTAGGCGCGAGCGATCAGCGACCGGACCTGGCAAACCACGGAGTTAGGGGAGTTTTTACTCCGCGAAATCGATTTAGTCAACACAGGATTCCGTGGTCGCAGGTGTTGACGAAAGCTTTCCATGGTTGGACGGAAGCTGTGAAGAAGCTCGGTCCAATCCGCTGTCAGGTCTGCTACAGTTGTTCGCAAATTCGGCGACAAATCATTAACTTCGCTAAGGAGGAACGTGATGCGGTGGACGCGACTTCTACCTTTGTTAGCTGTCCTGCTGGTCCCACGCTTAGCCGGGGCACAGACTCAGGGTCCACGAGCGCCACGAGCCGGAACGATGGGGACTGAGGCAAAGAACAACGAAGCAGCAATCCGTGAGTTGTATGATCGTTGGGCGAGCGCCTTCCGAGCCCGCGATATTGACGGCATCATGTCGGTCTACACACCAGGTGATGCTGTGGTAGCGTACGACATCGTGCCGCCGCTCCAGTATGTCGGCAAAGAGGCCTATCGAAAAGACTACGAAGTGTTCCTGGCTCAGTACGATGGCCCGATCGATATCGAATATCGCGACTTGCGCATCGTTGCGAGTGGTAATGTGGCCTTTCTTCACGCACTGGAAAGGATTAGTGGGACGATGAAGAACGGGCAGAAATCCGACATATGGGTCCGCGCTACCAGCGGCTTGCGCAAGATCAAAGGCAAATGGTTGATCGTGCACGATCACATCTCGGTTCCCTTTGACCTGAATACCGGCAAGGCCGTGCTGGATCTGAAGCCCTGACGCCTCTCCGGCGTCGGTTGTGACCAAGCCGTAAGCCGGCTAACCGGATAGCGTCCGCCCCACCCGAAAGGGTGATTTTTCGCTCCCCCATGCAGAATCACCGAAAAGTGTGACGACATCGCGTGCGTCCCCCGCTGCATTTCGCACACGTGAAAGCAGATTTCACGGAAGGAGACTTAAATTCATGAAAAAGACGGTTCTGACCCTTGGACTGATCTCTGGAGCGATGTCCGCCGCGATGGATTCTCCGGAAGAAGGTGCGCGAGCCTGAAAAATAGGCGAGCAAGCGCCTTTGCAGATTAGAAGGAGGGCGGGCGCTCGGCGGCTACGGCGAAGGCGCGTTCGAGGGCGATGCCGGCGCGGCCGAGGGTGCCTTCCTCGAAGAGGCGGCCGATTAAGGTGATGCCATGGGGGACGCGGCGCGGCGGCGAAAATTTTGGCAACGGATTTTTGGGGTCGGGGGCCCAGTCGGAACGCGCTTCGGCGACTTGGACGAATCCGGCGCGCAGTGTAAGCGACGGGTGGCCGGTCTGGTTGCTGATAGTGAGCATTTCGTCGCGCAGCGAGGGAACCAGGAGCAGGTCCAACTGCGAGAAGAGGCGCGCCATTTCTTGCGCTACTTTGCGGCGGAAGCGATCGGCCTGGACGAAATCCACGGCGGAGAGGAAACGCGACTGGCGGAAAAGATTGGGCCAGGCGTCGGGCATTTGGACTTTGAGCTGGTCTATACCATGGGTAAGGGTGAGTTCTTCAAAAGCCGCGGCGCCTTCGGCGAAAAGAATCAAGTTGAGCGAATTGTAGGGCCAATCTGGTAGTGCGACCTCCACGGGAACCATGCCGATCTTCTTGATGGTCTCCAGAGCGGCGCGATCCACGTCGGTGGCGGGACTTTCTTTCATCCAGGCAGGGAAATAGCCCACGCGCAAGCCCTTGATGCTTGCGCTTGCGTCGAAGTCCAGATGACTGGGGACGCTTGAAACGTCTGCTGCATCCGGGCCGGAGATAGCTTGGAGGACGAGCAAAGCGTCTTCGACAGTACGGGTCATGGGGCCGAGCTTATCGAGGGACCAGCAGAGGGTCATCGCACCAGTGCGGGGCACGCGGCCATAGGTGGGGCGCAGCCCGGTGATGCCGCAACGCATGCTGGGGCTGACGATGCTGCCACCGGTTTCGCTGCCGATGGAGAAGCCGACGAGGCCCGCCGCTGTGGCGGCGCCGGGACCGGCGCTGGAGCCGGATGCGCCTTCTTCGAGGAGCCAGGGGTTCACAGTTTGTCCGCCGAACCAAATATCGTTGAGGGCAAGCGCGCCGAGGCTGAGCTTGGCGATGAGCACGGCGCCAGCGGCATGGAGACGCTTGACGACGGCGGCGTCGTCTTTCGGAATGCGATTGCGGAACGGCTCGGCGCCATAGGTGGTGGGAATTCCGGCAGTGTCCAGAAGATCCTTGCCACCCCAGGGAATGCCGTGAAGCGGGCCGCGATATTTTCCGGCGGCGATTTCCTGGTCGGCCTTTTTAGCTTGCGCGAGGGCGAGATCGCGCGTGAGGGTGATGACGCAGCGCAGCTTGGGATCGAATTGCTCGATGCGATGGAGGTAGATTTGCGTGAGGCGCGCGGAAGTGAGTTTGCGCTGCTCGATCCAATGGGAGAGCTGGGTTACCGGGGCGAATGCGATAGCGGCGTCGTTGGAGGGCAGCGGGCCGGAATCGGATTTGGTGCGAATGAATTGATCGCGTAGCGGGCCGGCGGGCTGGCCGGGCAAGACGGAATGGTAGCGTGACCACGGCGCGAGCGTTGGCTCGAGCGCGATGGTGCGCGGACCGGTGCGGCGTTCGTAGAGGGAGGCGAGGTTGACGCGCCAGGTTTGGGCGGCCATGGTGCGATCCGCGCTGGAGAGTTGCACTTGCACGAGTTTTTCAGCTTCGGCGAATGTCGCGGGCGAGACTTCGGGGCCGACGGCGGGGCCGGTGCCGAAAGCGGGCGGCGCGCCGGGCGGGAGCTGTGTGGGGTCTTGCGCGATTTCGCTGGGATGGTCCTGCGCGTTCGAGCGAACGGCGACGGCAGCGCCGAGGAGACCGAGCGAGGTCTGCGTCAAAAAGTGCCTGCGCGATTTGGACATGGGTCCTCCGGGCAGCATTGTAGCCGAGTCCCACCGCGCCTAGAGAGCTCAGGATAAACTGCCGCACGCCAAGGGGAGGTTACGTTCCGGGTAGGGCAACTGGATGATTAAGGGAGGTCAAGATAAAAAAGCAGGGGCCACCACAGATTACTTGGTGTCGGCGAGGGCAACGTAAGCGCCGAGGCCGATCATGCCGAAGCCGGAAGCAACGCGCTGGCCACGGCGAAAGCGCACGCTGCTCTTGAGTTTGCGCTCGAGAGGGGCGGCGAGGACAACCACAAGAAGATCGGCGGCGGTATTGAGGATCACAGAGAAAGCCCCGAGAAACATGAATTGCAGAAAAACATGGCCGCGTTCGGGGTCGATGAATTGCGGAATGAAAGACAGGAAAAACAGAGCCGTCTTTGGGTTGAGAACTTCGGTGAAAATCCCCTGCCGAAACGCGTCATGCGAGGGTTGCAGCGCGCGGACAGCCATTTCGGCGTTTCGCGTGCGGATCATGCGGACGCCGAGCCAGACCAGATACGCAGCGCCTGCAAACTTGACGGTGTGAAATCCCACGGCGGAAGCGGCAAGGAGCGCGGAGACGCCGAGCGCGGCGGCCAGGACATGGAAGAGTCCACCAACAAGGGTGCCGAAGGAAGAAAGGATGCCTTCACGGCGGCCTCCGGCGAGGCTGCGCGCCAGAACGTAGAAAATTCCCGGCCCTGGGGTAATGGCCAGAACCAAAGCAGCGGCAAAGAAAAGCAAGAAACGGTGTACGTCGAACATTGTGGAATTGTAACGGGCCAACTTCTGGCTTGCAAGATGCTCTCTGCATCGTAAATTGTCGACGGGAAACTGCCCTTTGGCTTATGATGACGCGCACGTTGCCAGTGTGAGACCAAAAGAAAACCGCCGGCAGGATGCCGGCGCTACAACTTCTGAACCCGCCGTCGGCGGAGGGAAACCGAGCATGGAAGAACAACTGAGCCTGGATTTTTTGCGCGTAGTGGAAAACGCTGCGATTGCGGCGGCGCGCACGATGGGATACGGCGACCGGCATCATGCGGATGAAGTAGCCGTGGAAGCGATGCGCAAGACCATGGACTCGGTGGAGATCGACGGGACGATCGTAATCGGCGAAGGCGAGCGGGACGAAGCGCCGATGCTGTACATCGGAGAAAAAGTGGGGCTGGCGACGCACGCGCCCAAGGCTTTGTTTCCGCAAGTGGATATCGCGGTGGATCCGCTGGAAGGAACGAACCTCTGCGCGACGGGAGCCGCGAATGCCATCGCCGTGCTGGCCGCCAGCGACCGCGGCGGCTTGCTGCATGCGCCGGATTTGTACATGGAGAAGCTGGTGGTGGGGCCGTCGTGCAAGGGAGCGGTGGACCTGGATGCGCCGGTGGCCGACAACTTGAAGTCGATCGCGAAGCGGCTGGAGAGAGATGTTGAGGACCTCGTCGTGGTTGTGCTGGACCGGCCGCGGCACGAGAAGATCATCGCGGACATTCGTGCGGCGGGAGCGCGTATCCGGCTGATCGGCGACGGCGACCTCTCGGCTGGAATTTCTTCCGCGGTGATCGGGACGGGAGTGCATGCGGTGATGGGAACGGGCGGTGCTCCGGAGGGCGTGTTGACGGCCGCGGCGCTGCGCTGCTTGAACGGGCAAATTCTGGCGCGGCTGGTGGTAAGCAAGCCGGAACACGCTGAGCGGCTGGCAAAAATGGGCGTAAAAGATACGAAGCGTATTTACGACACCGAGGACCTGGCGCCCGGAAAGAAAATGATTTTTGCGTGCACGGGCGTGACGGATGGAAATTTGCTGAAGGGCGTGCGGTTCTTCGGGGAAGGCATTCGAACGAGTTCGATGATCCTGACGCTGGATGACCGGCAGGTGCGGTTCATCGATTCGGTGCATTTGGAGAAGAGGCCAGATATTAAGGTGCGGTTCAATTGAGGCGGAAGATAGTTGCTCAGTGAATTCTGACCCATAAACTGGGTGGCGCAATTCATGTTGGGCCTCACGGGCTAAAGCCCGCTAAATTTCTAGCACTTTTGGGCACCGCTGGTGCCGAGCCCTGAGGAAAATAACTTTCCTCTAGGTAATGGGCTGGTCGGCCCGGTGCCCGCATTCTGTCCTTCAGGTCAGTAGTCACTTTCTGGGAACCTCCTTATTCTCTTCCAACCTAGCCGTAACGAAACAAAACGCAATTAGCGGGACCCCAGACAGACATCGGTTTGTCTCGAAGGGCTTCGGGGAGTGCGCATGACTCATGCATGGGAGGAAGCCGCCGTGAAACGTCATTTCATCGCCTTGTTCGGAGTTCTGGCGCTCCTTCTCGCGGGCTGCACGGGGCTGACAAGCAGGGGAGGCAATGGCAATCCGCCGCCACCAGGGCAACTTGCGATTTCGCCAGCGGGCGGCACATTGCGAGGCGGAGAAACGCAGTCCTTTACCGCAAAAATCGATAGCGCGCCGGCTGCGGTGAGCTGGTCGGTGAATGGCGTGCCGGGGGGCAATGCTTCGGTCGGAATGATTACGGCGGCAGGCGCGTACACCGCGCCGGAATTTCCGCCGTCAGCGAATGCGATTACGATCGGGGCGGTTCTAACGGCAGATTCGACCAAGACCGCAAGCAGCGCCATCACGTTGAACAATCCAGTTCCGCAAATTACGACGGTCGCACCTTTGTCCATCCCGGTCGGGTCATTCAGTTTGACGGTCAATGGGGCGCATTTTGCGACCGGAGCGGCGATCAGTTTTGGGAGCACGACGCTGACGACGACGCGCATTTCGTCCACGCAATTGACGGCGACGGGCACGGCGACGAGCGGGCAGGTCGGAAATATTTCGATTACGGTGAAGAATCCCGACCCCGGGGCGGTTGCGTCAGGAAGTATGACCGCGCAGGTTGTGGCAGCTACGGGCGTCAGCGTGGCGGTCACGCCAGCAAGCGTGTCATTGCACGGCGGGACTCATCAGATTTTCAGTGCGACGGTCACGGGGAGTACGAACCAGAGCGTGCTTTGGTACGTGAACAATCTGCCCGGTGGAGACTCCGTCGTCGGCCAAATCAGTTCGGGTGGGGATTACGCGGCTCCGCCGACGGCGCCAAATCCAAATGTCGTGACGATCACGGCAACGAGCGTCGCGGACGCGACAAAAAGCGGCACGAGCGCAGTGACCGTCGGGAATCCGATTCCCGTGCTGACGAGCGTTGCTCCAAGCAGTATTGGCGTAGGCACATTTTTGATTACCGTGACGGGCACCGGATTTGTCAGCGGCGCGAAGGTGAACTTTGGCGGGCAAGCGCTGACGACCAAGTTCTTCTCGCCAACGGAATTGACTGCGACCGGGACGGCCACGGCTGCGCAGGCCGGGAGCGTGCAGATAACGGTGACGAACCCCGATCCGGGAGGCTCGACGTCGGGAGCGCTGACAGCGCAGGTAGTAAATAGTGGGACGGTGATTTCAGCGGGGAGTGCTGACAGATTTCTAGAGCAGTCCACATTTGGGCCGACGGCGGAGCAGCTCAATCAGCTGCAACAGGTTGGGTTTGACAGTTTTCTGCAGAGCCAATTCGCGCAGCCGGCCTCACTGTATCCCACTCCCGCGCCCACCGATCAGGGGCTGGGCAAGGTGCAGCAACAGTTTTTCTTCAATGCGGTAAATGGCACGGACCAGTTGCGGCAACGGACAGGTTTCGCGCTGAACGAGCTCTGGGTGGTGGGCGAGAACAAGGTGAGTGACCCGACCGGTTACACCAACTACATCCAGGCGCTAAACAACGATGCGCTGGGAAATTACTACAACGTGATGAAAGACGTGACGCTGACGGCTGCGATGGGCCACTGGCTGGACATGGTGAACAACGACAAGCCAGGCACCGGGCAGCACGCCAATGAAAACTACGCGCGCGAACTGATGCAGCTCTTCACGCTGGGGCTGAACCAGTTGAACCCGGATGGTACAGCCGTGCTCGACGGCACGGGGAATCCGATCCCCACTTATACGCAGGATGACGTGATGGCACTGGGGCGCTCGCTGACCGGCTGGACGTACCCGACACAGCCCGGCCAGACGCTGCAAAAGCACAATCCGGAATATTACGGCGGACCGATGGTTCCGTTCGAATCGAACCACGACGGCGGCACAAAGATGTTGCTGGGACAGAGCGTAGCGGCGGGGCAATCCGCCGAGCAGGAACTGGACAGCGTGCTGACGATCATTTTCAACCATCAGAACCTGCCGCCTTTCGTTTGCAAACAGCTGATCGAAAAGCTGGTGACCAGCAATCCCAGCCCGGGTTATGTGCAGCGCGCAGCGCAGGTGTTCTCGAGCGGCAAATTCAATTCGTATGGCACGGGGAAACGCGGCGACCTGCAAGCGACGCTGGCGGCGATCTTGCTGGATCCGGAAGCGCGGCGCGGGGATTCCCCCACGACGGCGGATGCGAATGACGGGAAGCTGCGCGAGCCGATCATCATGATGGTGAGCATGGCGCGCGCGTTCCATGCGACGACAGACGGCTCCGGATTCGAAAGCCGTGGCGCGGCGATGGCCCAGGATATTTTCAATGCGGGAAGCGTTTTCAACTTTTTCCCGCCGGAGTTTCCGATTCCGCAAACGGCGCTGAACGGACCGGAGTTCGCGATTTTCAACACCAGCACGAGCCTGGCACGCGTGAACTTCATCAACTCCGCGGTTTACGGCGGCTTCAACAGCACAGCGAAGCTGGACTTTAGCCCGGTCATCACGGCGGGCACGCCGGATCAGATGGTGGCATGGCTGAACAATCTGTTCCTGCACGGCACGTTGTCCGATTCGGCGAAGCAGAGCATCTTGACGGCAATTAACGCGATCACCGTGGCGAGTCCGCCTTCGAACGGCGATTTGACGAACCAGGCCAAGGCCGCGATTTACTTAGTAATTTCGTCATCGCAATACCAGGTGCAGCGCTAGCGCGAAAGGGAGACAGGAATATGACGCCTCATACACGGAGAGATTTCATGCGGCTGGCGTGCTGCTCGGCGGCGACGGCATCGCTTGTGGCCGGCATGAGCAAGTTTGGATTGGTCAGCGCGCTGGCGCAAGGAACTGCGGATTACAAAGCGCTGGTGTGCATCTTTCTTTTCGGCGGCAACGATGGGAACAACATGATCGTGCCCATAGACACGCAAGGCTATGCCAACTATCAGAGCATCCGGGCGAATCTCGCGCTGGCGCAATCGTCCTTGCTGCCGCTGCAAATCGGCGGGCAGGCGAACCTTGGATTCCACGCGAGTCTGCCGGAGCTGCAGGCGCTCTTCAATACCAACAAGTCGCTAGCGATTCTGGCCAACGTCGGGACGCTGGTACAGCCGACAACGCGGGCGAACTATCAGAAATTCCAAAATCTTCCGCACCACCTCTTTTCGCATTCAGACCAACAGGACCAATGGCAGACGACGCAACTCAAAGGCATGCCGAATGCGGGTTGGGCGGGCAAAGTTGCGGACAAGATTGCGCCCGCATTCAACAGCGGCGCACTCTTCCCGCCGATTCTTTCCGTGGCTGGAAATCCGATTTTTACGACGGGGAATGTGACGCGTCCTTTCACCATGAGTCCCGGAAGCACTCCAGGCGCGCAGGGATTCGACAGTTCCGCGGCGTCGCAGGCGCGGTTCCTGGCCACACAACAGTTGCTTACCTTCGACACGGGGATCTCTCTGGTACAAGCGGCCAGCACGGTGACGGGACAATCCATTCAGCAAGGCGTGGTACTGGCAAACGCGCTGAAGAATATTCCAGCGATTCAGACCGTCTTCCCGGCAAATAACGGCCTGGCTTCGCAGTTGAAGCAGGTGGCGCAAGTGATCGCAGCGCGAAGCGCGCTGAACATAAAGCGGCAGATTTTCTTCTGCTCGATCGGCGGGTTTGACACCCACAGCGACCAAGTGGGAACGCAGGCCAACCTGTTGAAAGCGCTGAGCCAGGCAATGTCCGCATTCTATCAATCCACCGTGGAGCTGGGCGTGGCGAACAGTGTCTCGACCTTCACGCTCTCAGAATTCAGCCGTACCTTCCAGCCGGGTTCGAACGCCGGCACAGACCATGCATGGGGCGGGCACCAGTTGGTTATGGGCGGCGCCGTGAAGGGCAACGCAATCTATGGAACGTTTCCGGCGCTGGTGCTTGGCGGGCCGGACGATACCGGCAGCAATGGAAGGTGGATCCCGACCACGTCCGTCGATCAGTTTGCAGCGACGCTAGCGACCTGGTTCGGCGTTGCGAATACGGATTTGCCGAGTATTTTCCCCAACCTTGTGAACTTCCCAACTTCCAATCTTGGGTTTCTCGGGTAGGCCGATCTAGCAATTTTCTTCCGAAGCCAAGGCACCGGGCTCTCCGGAAATTCGGGGAGCCTGCTTCGTTTCAAGAAGCGGGCGCTCGACGGCGCCAGAAAATCTCACCAGAATTCTTATGGTTGCTGATTCGCGATGGCCAGGAAGACGCGGTCGTCGACGGCGACGGAACGCTTAAAGAGAGTCGCTGCAGTGCCGCCAACTATCGCGACGTGATTCGCATGGCCGCTCAACGCGGGGCCGGCAGACTTCCCTTCGCTTCCCGTGGCATCGCCAGGCTGGAGTGAAATGCGAGTCGTCTTTGGAGTGCAGTTGGCCGCGCCCAAACACGTATCGCGAATGAATACCACGCGGTAGCCGCTGTTGCTGGAGTTCACCGGATTTTTTGCCGGAGCGGAGGAATGGCTCGGAGTAATGGCCAGGAAGGCGACAAATCTTCCCGAGGAACTAACGGAAGGGAGAATGCTCTGTGTTCCGACTAGCGCGCCGTTTGAATCGAGAGAAATGTGTTGGGTCGAGGGCTTGCACAAGTCTCCGCCGCCTGCGCAGGTATCACGCAAGTAGATATTCCGTCCTGCGGGGGCATTTTCGATCAGATTGGTCGCAGCCGAGCTGAAGGCGATATACCGGCCATCCGCGCTCATCGAAGGCGTGTGGCTTTCTTCGTTTGCCGCGCTGCCGTCGGCGGCGACCGAGAGCAACGTCGTACGCGGTTGGCAGCCAGCCGCCACGCCTTCGCAGGTGTCACGCAGAAAAACCTGCGCGCGGTCGTTTTGTACGGCGGTGTAGGCAACATATCGGCCATCGAGACTCACCGCCGGTGTTTCTTCCGCAACCAGTGTCGTGGCCGTTGCACCTGCTGCCACGGGGGCGGTGCAAGGCGCCGAGGCGCAAATGGTGAAGGTCTGCGGAGCACTCGACCCGCCGCCTCCACCACCGCTACACAGGCCAGTGCAACCCGGCGGCGGCGGAGAGCCCGGATTGAAAACCGTCACGCTGGCTGAGCCTGCAGAGGCAAGCAACCCGGCGGGGATCGATGCCTGAATCTGAGTGGCAGTGATGGTTCCCACGGTTAAGGTCGTGGTCTTGGCTCCCGAGGTCCAATTCACCTGGGAAGCCTGAGTCGCATCCGAACTGGAGAGGAAGCTGGAGCCGGTCAGTGAGAGGCTCGTCGTCGCGGCCCCGGCAACTGCAGTGTTCGGAGTGATACTGGTTAGAACCGGCAGCGGGTTGGGCGGTGGATTGATGATGAACGCGACCGGATTGGAAAGGCCATTGGTGCCGGCCCGCGTGGTGGGGCTCAGCGTGATGATGGTGGCGAGCCCCGGCTTTGTCACCAGGGCGGGAGGAACTTTTGCTGTAATGATGTTGCCCAGTATATTGCCCGCACTATCGGTCGGAAGTGTGGAATCGAGGGTCTTCCCGTTCCACTGCACGACCGTCCCCTTCACAAAGGTGCCACCGTTCACGGTGAGCGTAAAATCACTTGTCTGGCCGGCACTGATGACCGAGGGGGAAATCGATAGGATGGTGGCGCCCGTGTTGTTCTGAAAGGTGTTGCCGTAATCGTTGCAACCCGCGACCGCGAGAACCGCCACTGCTGCGACAGCCAACGCTGTCCAAGACCGCTTCATTGATACTCCTTGATCTTTTCTGGCGACCCCGACCGCGTCGGGGCTGGCCTGCTTCGGCGAACGGCGGGGAACCCGCGGCGCCAGCGTGCTTTGGGGGTGAGATGCCGAAATCGCGCTGCGCGTTGACCGTTTGGCGGCTACTCAGAACCTTTGCCGGCCCTTCCGCACCCCTGCTTCAGGCCGTACATTTTACCGGAACTTGGGGCCGTAAAAATCAGCCCTCACGCAACCCTACATGCTTATCATTGCGGTGGGATTAGGTCAATGTTCATATCGGGAGCGCTGCCGGATGTCTCTAGGGAGCTGCCGGGAGGTGGGCTCAGTGATCTTTGGTTGCGCCGAGGGCCTGGATCGAGACGCGGACCAATTCACGGACGCGGACCTGGCACTCCGCATCCGACAGAACCAAAGCCCCTGCAGCGCGATAGCAGGCCAGCGCCAGTTCCTTCCGGCCAAGTTTTGCGTAGAGATCGCCGCGGGCCAGTTGAAAGAGCGGATTCGCCGGATATTTTTCGGCCAGAGGACCGACCACACGCAGCGCCTTTTCATATTGCAGATCGTAACGATGTAGATTCAGGGCGAGGTAAAAGCGAGCGAGATCGGGAGTCAGGACACCGTCCGCGATGGCGTGCTCAAGCAGGCGCACGCCTTCCGGCTTGGAGCCTCCGGGGATGCCCATGAAAAATCGCAGGACTCTGGCCGTAGCGCTGAGTGTGTCCACGTAATAGTTGTAAAGGCCGAGGCCCATGTCGGCATCGGCGAGGCTGACATCCAAAGTCTTGGCGCGGATAAAATGCTCGCGGGCACGGACTCCGGCACGGGCGGTGTTGCGATTCTCGCCGCGAAGAGCATAGAGCCGCGCCGCCGCGGCGTCGGCCATTCCCGCATAGAACTGCATTTCCGCGGTTTCGTGCTGCTTGTTTTGCGCTTCGGCCAACCAGGAGGCTTTGGCGGCCAGCTCAAAATAATGCTGATCCGCGCTGTACTTTGCGCGCCTGCGCACGTCGGTCATTCCATATTTGAATTCCGCCGAGGCGCACCAAAGGCGCCACCACAGCGCTTCGGCTTCGAGAAGATAGCCCAAAGGATGATCGGGGTGTTCTTGTTCCATGCGCTTTGCCGCTTCCACGGCTCCGGCGATGTCGAAGGAATAGATTTTGTCGAGGACGGCGGGCGTCTCGGGTGGCAGAGTGAGTTTGACGAAGCCGGCAGGCGCGGGAAACGACGAGAGCAAAAGAAAAATGAGCGCGGCGAGGCGGAGTGTTGGCATTGAAGGCATGACTGGTCTCTACTTCCCATGAGTCTAAGCGCTTCGAGTAAAGTTGCAAACGGAAATGGCTGGCAGAGAAGAATCTGCGTTAGGCGACACGAGGGGCATTTGCTATTCTCGGCGGACCGATGATGACGGGCAATCAAGCCGAAAAAAATGCTCTCGAGCGCGGGCTGGGCCTGAAAGAGGCTGTCGCGCTGAACATGATCGAAATGGTGGGCATCGGCCCGTTTGTCGTGATTCCCTTGGTCATCAAGGCCATGGGCGGGCCGCAAGCACTGCTCGGGTGGGTTGCGGGAGCGCTGCTGGCGCTTCTTGACGGTTTCGTGTGGTCGGAACTTGGCGCGGCGATGCCACTGGCCGGCGGCAGCTACGTATTCCTTAGGGAAGCTTATGGTCCTGGCCGTTTCGGCCGGATGATGTCGTTCTTGTTCGTTTGGCAAACGCTGATTCAGGCGCCGCTCAGCCTGGCCTCAGGCGCGATCGGTTTCTCTCAGTATGCGTCCTACCTCCATCCGCTCGGGAAGTACGGAGAGAAAGCGGTTTCCGGCGCGCTGGTGATCGTGCTCGTCGCGCTGCTGTACCGGCGGATCACTTCGATCGGGAAAATATCGATGCTCCTTTGGGTAGGGGTCATCGGCACGATCCTTTGGCTCATCTGGGGCGGGGCCACGCATTTCAATCCGCGGCTGGTGTTCACGTATGCTCCCGGGACTTGGAATTTTTCGTGGCTATTCTTTGCCGGACTGGGTTCAGCCACGGTCAACACGATTTACACCTACTGGGGCTACTACAACATCTGCCACCTCGGTGGCGAGATTCGCGAGCCGGAGAAAAACATTCCGCGCGGCATTTTCATTTCGATTGCGGGAATCGCTGTGCTCTATCTGGTCATGCAGACGTGCATTCTCGGTGTTTTGCCGTGGCAGCAGGCGCAGGATTCGCGGTTCATTGTAAGCGCCTTCGTCGAGAAACTATACGGCCCGTTTGCGGCGTGGTTCGCGACGCTGATGATCTTGTGGATCGCGTTTGCGTCACTTTTTTCCTCGATGCTGGGGTATTCGCGCGTGCCGTATTCGGCGGCGTTAGACGGGAATTTCTTCCGCGTTTTTGCGCGCGTGCATCCCCGGGAAAAATTCCCTCACATTTCGCTGTTGTTCCTGGGCGCGCTGACGTTTGCCTTCAGCTTGCTCTTCAAGCTGAAGACGGTGATCACCGCAGTCCTGGCCATGCGCCTGATCATCCAGTTCATAGGCCAGGCCGTGGGTGTCATGTTGCTGCGGCGACGCTGGCCCCCGGAGCGCCTGCCCTTTAAGATGTGGTGGTACCCGCTGCCGGCGCTGTTGACCATCGTGGGCTGGCTGTGGCTTTTTTCGCATACCGGAAGCGCCATTTGGTGGGGATTGCTGGTGATTGTCCTTGGGCTGATGGTGTTTCTCGTGCAGGCACGCATTCGGAAGGAGTGGCCTTTCGGTGCGGCAAACTCTGAGGTCGTCGAATGAAGAAATCCGGGTCCATGTTTCGGCGCGTCTTATTGTCCGTGGGCGCGGCGCTACTGCTGTTCGCGCCACCGCGCGTGGCAGGACAATTTCCTGCTGCTCCGGGCACAGGTCCGGGATTAGCCGAAACCATCGAAGCGATCGACAGTGCGCGGGTTACCACGCGCATCCTCTATATCACCGCGCATCCGGATGATGAATCCGGCGCGGCTTTGACATATCTCGCGCGCGGCTTGCACGCCGACGTGGCGCTTCTTTCCCTGACGCGCGGTGAAGGCGGGCAAAATGACCTCGGTCCGGAACAAGCGCCGCAATTGGGGCTGATTCGAACGCAGGAGCTTCTAGCTGCCACGCGCGCCTACGGTGTGAAACTCTATTTCACGCGCGCAAAGGATTTCGGATTTTCGAAAACCCCGGAGGAGACCGAAAAAGTCTGGGGCGACCAGGTTCTTGAAGACATGGTGCGCGTCATTCGCAGCTTCCGCCCGAACGTGGTCGTCAATGGGTGGGGCGGAGTGCACGGCGGACATGGCCACCATCAAGCCGCCGGCCTGCTCACGCCAAGGGCTGTGCAACTGGCCGCCGATGCGGCTTTTAAACTGCAAGGGGCGGCATCCGAACAGCCGGATTTAGGACCGTGGGGCGATCGCCAGCCCGTGCTGGTGCTGGACCTGGATCGAAGCGAGAAACCACAGGGCTATTTTTTGCCGCTGGATGAGATTTCGCCGCTTTACGGCAAGTCTTGGAGAGAAATCGGCCTCGATGGGTTTGCAAATCATCGCACGCAAGGAATCACTGGATTTCTGGGCTCGCCTTTCCTTCGACGGCCGATCGCGCTCAAGCGCGAGGATGGCGGCGAGCTGGACCCAGCGGTGCTGGCGCAGCCGCTCGGCGCACTCGATGAAGACTATGAAGTGGGGAATATGGGTGTGGACCCTCTTATGCGCGCGGTGGGCACGGCCGTCGCGACAGCGCGTGATGCGGCTTTGCGACTCGATTGGAAAACCGCAGCCGATTCACTGGTAGTAGCGGGGAAGAAGATCGATGAAGTACCGCGGCCGGCCGTATCTAGTCAGACGCCGGCTCCCGTGGTGTCCCTCGCTCGAAGCCTGCAACGGAAGCGGGAAAAAATTGACAGAGCGCTGGCCCTCGTTGCGGGCGTGCGGCTGGACGCGACGGCCGATCGAAGCGAAATCGTCGCCGGAGAAACATTTTCGGTTCGAACGGAGACGCGTCATCGCGAAGGCATTGCAGGAGATTTTGGGAAGCCCTCGTTGTTGCTTCCGGCGGAATGGAGCGTCACAAAGGAAGAACCGGAAGCCGGCGGGGCTTTTCGCTCTACGATTTCGGCAGCGAAAAATCCGCAAGGCACCGCGCGCCTTTCCGACGCGGCGCTGCCGGAACCGCCGCCACTCGTAACTGCAAGTCAGGAAGCGGTCATCAGCGGTTACGCCTTTACGGTCTCTTCGCCAGTGTACCGAGTGCATGCGAGTTCCACACGAGTGGATCGGATGGCACTGCGCGTCGTGCCGGCGTATACGCTAGCGGTCGAGCCGAAGCAGGCCATGGAGATGGTGGCCAGGCCAAGAAGATCGTTTGAGGTATTGCTCCACGTGCATTCTTATGCGACGCAGCCGGGTCAGGTGCGCATGGGGCTTACTGTGCCGAAAGGATGGAGGACGGGCGCAGCCGTGGCATTGAAATTTGATGGCGCGGTCGACCGGTATGCGCGGGTGACCGTGACGCCGCCGCTGAAACTTGCCGCGGGGAAATACAAGATCTCCGCGTTCGCCGAACGCGCCGCGGAGCGATCTCGAAATACAAAAACGGAAAGATTTACTACATCGCTCGAGCCGTTGCCGACGTTACCGACGCAACTCTGGAGCGAACCGGCTCAATCGATCGTCCATGCATTCGCGGTGATTGTGCCGCGGAATTTGCGCGTCGGTTACGTCAACGCGGAGAGCGAGCGCGTACCGGACGCGCTGAAGATGCTGGGCATCCACGTGGAGCAGCTGGACGTGGCGGCGCTGAACTTCGGCGATTTGTCAAAGTACAACACCATTGTCGTTGGCGTTCGGGCGTACGAGCTGCGGCCCGAACTTGCGGGCGCGAACCAGCGGCTGCTGGACTACGTTTCAAAGGGCGGCACTCTGGTAGTGCAATACCAGCGCGAATTTGCGTGGGACAAATTCAAGTATGCGCCGTACCCGGCGCTCGTTTCGCCACCGGCACCGCCTGCGAAAGCCGGGGAGCCTCCGGCAGCTCCCCGGCCGCTGCCGCGCATCACGGACGAAAACTCTCCGGTCAAATTTCTGAAGCCCAACGATGCGCTTCTAAACCGCCCCAACAAAATTACGCAGGATGATTTCAAGGGCTGGATACAGGAGCGCGGACTCTATTTCTGGACGCAGTTCGATTCGAAATACACGCCGCTACTGGCCATGAGCGATCCGGGCGAGCCCGAGCTGAACGGCGGGCTGGTGTACACGCGTTACGGCAAAGGGACTTACATCTACACGGGACTCGCTTTCTTCCGCCAATTGCCTGAAGGTGTTCCCGGAGCATACCGCCTGTTCGCCAATCTTCTCGGCGCTTCCCGGGCAAAGTAAACCAACTGGGCACATCGCTGCTGCGTTCGAATCACCGTGCTATTCTCTTCTGCCAGAGGAGTCGCATGCGAATGAAGAAATATTTTGTAACTTGTCCCGCCGCCCGCATCTTCCAGACCACGGTGCTGTCCCTCTTTGCCGTCGCGCTCTTTCTGACTTGTGCGTCGCCAGCCGCCGCACAAAAGGAAAAGAAAAAGAAGAAGGACGCCGCTCCCAGTACGGATGCCTCCAACATGATGATTCCCCTGCCCGATGAGCAGCAGATTGATTATCTGCTTTCCGACATGCTGGGCGCCTGGCAGATTGGGGATATCGAGAAGTTGCACAAAGATTATGCGGATGATGTCTCGATCGTGAATGGTTCCTGGGCGCCCCCCATCCTTGGCTGGACCAACTATCTCGCGGTCTACCAGGAGCAGCGAGCGCGCATGAAGCAGGTGCGGATGGACCGCTCGAATACGTACATCAAGGTGAGTGGAACGGTAGGGTGGGCGTGTTACCAGTGGGATTTTGCCGCGGTTGTGGATGGCCAGCCGAGTGCATCGCAGGGCCATACGACTGTGGTCGTAGAAAAGCGTAGCAGCCGCTGGGTTATCGTGCACAACCACACTTCGCTCGCAGCAGCCCCGCCACCGGAAGCTCCTCCGGCGAAGCCCGCGGACACTCCTGCTAAACCAGCGGCGCCGTGACGCCTCGCGGCGGCGGGGCCTTCAGGAGGAACTAGAAGTTCTTCAGCCCACTGTAGAGCCACATCCCCGCAATGACCAGCAGGAGAACGCCTGCCAGGATGCCCGTGCCCATAAGAGGTTTGGAGAGGGCGTCGATCTTTGCCACCAGCTCGCGCTGTTCCCTGGCCATGTGCTCTTCTGCGGCATCGAGGAAAATCTGGTCGTCCTCATGGCTGGCGAGCAGGCTCCGCCGAAGCAAGAGGAACAGGAACACAGCGGTTACGACTCCCCAGGTGATCAGCAGGTAGAGCAGTGGCCCCGATAGCGTCGTTGATTCCATGGTGACCTCCCGTTGGAACCGTTCCGCAGTGCCAGCCCCGAGAGGGGCCGGCAGGGGTACTAGGGTTTATAGGCGGGAGTATAGCACCCTGTATTCAGATTTCCAGTCCTTCGTATCCATGAAACTTATAGAAAAGACTCAACTACGCCGCGTCTTGTCGGTTGCCGGCGGGATGCTTTAGAGAGACAAAAAGCGGCCTTTCCGGCCCGCGTTGACAAAGCCCGGGGCGGCGGGCACAATGAAAAAGCTTCGCAATCCAGCATTAGTGCCCGAATGGCGGAATTGGCAGACGCGCTAGCTTCAGGAGCTAGTTCCCTCACGGGAGTGGAGGTTCGAGTCCTCTTTCGGGCACCATATTTTCAGTTACTTACGGCCCTTTGCATTCCGTTGTGTTGTGACTTGCCCCGAAACTTGCCCCGAAATCTCAACGACCTGCCCCGTAAGATATGCCTCCAGCTTCTTCGCTGCTGCCTTCAGGTCGCTTTCTGCAACCTGCTGGTAGCGTCGAAAAATCTTATCGTCTTTGTGTCCAGTAATCGCCATCGCAGTTTTCACGTCGATTCCCGCGCGCATTAAGTTTGTTGCGACGCCGCGACGTGTGCCGTGGAACGTGTGACCTTTTCGACCGGCGACTAGGCCCGCTTTTTCGAGTGCTGTACTCCAGGCTTTGCGGAAATCTTTGATTTGCTTACCATTTTGCGTGAACACATATTCGGTTTGCGGATTGGCCGCGCGTTGCGCTCTCAGAATTTCCGCAGCAGGTTTAGCCATCGGAACAACGCGGCCCTCATCATTCTTCGTTTCACCGGGCAGGAGTCGAATCACGCCAGCATCCAGGTCAACGTGCTTCCATTTTCGACTGAGTATCTCCTCGGCGCGCATCCCGCAGTAATAGCCGACCGCAAGACTGGCCGGAGATACTCGGGGAGGTTCGCGTTTACCGCGTTGTATTGTTCCTGGGTAAAGTAATCTTCCCGAGCGGGCGGTTCTTTCAACTTCGGGAACTCGGGGACCGACGCGGCGGGAAGGAGCTTGGTTTTGATGGCCAGGCTGAACATCATCTTGAGCGAGTTCAGCGACCGGTTGATTGTTGCCGGGGACTTCCCTGCCTTCTGCCTATCCTTTTGAAAAGCAACAAGGCGGCGCCAAATCGACGCGTGCGCTCGACGCGCACCTTCTTCACCAGCACCCGGGCTATGTTCGGATCATCAGGCGTTTCTACTTCGGCGGGAAACAGCTTCAGTTGTGTTGTTTCACCCTGCTCGTTGAAGACTTCGACCGTCTTTTGCCAACGCGCATGGGCCGAACCGTTCAGCTCCCCGAGATAACAGAGCGTGCGCTGTCGCGGGCCATCCGCCGTTCGAATGGTCTCGACCAGCGACCAGTATCCGTGCTCCTTGCCATCTTTAACCCGCGAATGCTCTCGAAGAAACATCTCGTGCGCATCATGTCAGCAGAAACTCCGCGGTTCAAGACAGTTGGTCTGCACTACATCACGTTTTTCGCTAGGCCAGGCTGAAAACAAAGCAGGTTGCAGTAGAAAATCATGCCCGAAAAATACAAATTACCCACTCAGTGACGAACTTCGGTTAGCGAAAAGTCAGGTGAAGCTAACTCATTGAAAATAAGTGGTGAACCCGGGAGGACTCGAACCTCCAACCCGTTGTCACCGCTCTCAATGCTAAGTTGTTGATTCGTCTAGCCTGTTCTCGTGTCTCAGTATCTGGTTTTCGACGGTGTTCGGCGCTTAACGTTCCCTTATCGTTCCCCACTCGTTCCGCACTTAAGTTTGCGTCTTCTCACACATGCGAGTTGGGGGAATGAAAGCGTACCGCAACTAGTTAGCGGGCTGCTCCTCATCCGCGACGAGAGGCTGGGAAGAGATGACGCAGCAGTGAGATGCCACCAGTCAGCGGCAGCCATAGGACATTCTTCATGAGCGTCGAGCGCCGTTCCAGACGATCATTAATGACGTCCGTCTCAGCGTGTTTTTCCGCGACCACTGCGGTGACGTACTTCAGGAAATCGATTCCGCAATTTTCGCAAATGCCTCCCTGCCGCTGTTCGTGGCGACAGGAAGGGCATTGATAACGCAGGGTTGCGTGACAGCGCCGGCAGAACCGCGCGACGTCGCGTGCTTCACTCCCACATTTCGGGCAGTTCATGGCTCAATCCTAACTGAAAGGACGCCCCATGCAGGGGGCTCGTCCTGAGTGCGCCCAGATTGTTACTGCTGGCCGTTGGACCAAAGATGCGGCGTCGGTAAAAACAAATCAAATGTCATCAGGTCTCGAACCGGAATTTGCGATTTCGATTCATTCTTTCGCAAGAGCACGGTACAAATGTCATCGCCGAATTGGCTACTGGGTCGGAAGAATGCTTTGCGTAAAGCCAATCGTGTTAATGGCACGCAGCATGGGTGTCAGCGGGGGTAGCAAGCTCGGCGTCAGGAAGTCGGTGTCGAACTTGTAGTTGCGTTGCGGCGGGTTGTATACCGCACCGCCGCCGCCGCCTGCGCCGCAGCACTTCCAAATGCCCACGGCTTGGTGGTCGTAATACATGCTGACCATCGAACCAAGATAATAGGACGGAACGGTCGTGTTCCAATTCTCCAGGTAGCGCATCAAATTGTGGACACCGCCATCCGTGCCTTGGGCAGGGTCCGCGAAGCTCGATCCAGCAGGCTGCAAAAAGGGCACGCCTTGTCCGCTGACCATGGCAAAGCGGTAGGTCGTAGCGGTGGCCATGCGGCCGGAATAGTTATAGGGCGAGATAAATGAGTTGACGTCATTCCAGTTGTTGGAAAGCGCCGTAACGGCGTCGGCGATGATGGAGGTTCCCACGTGTGCGTCGGTCGAGGGGGTGCCTAGTGTCGCGTCCGTGGTTGGATCATTGTTGTAGTCGCCCTGCACATACACCGGGTTTTCCGAGGCGATCGTCAGGCCGCAGTTAACGCCGTTGCAAGTTCCGGCGTTGATCTTGCCACCGTCGACGATTTTCAGGGCGCGTCGGAAAAAGATGGGGGGATTCTCCCGCAAATTCTGCGCATTGGCGGTGGCAAATGGCCATTTGAGGCCTGGTGCGGTGCAGTACGGATTGTTCGCCAGGACGGATGTCTCGAGAGTAGTGACCGCTGTCGTAGAGACGCCCCCGAGCTGCGTGCCGCTTACGCTTCCACTGATGGAGATGGGCCACAAGTTCGCAAGAGTACTAGAAGCCAGGATGTTTCCGTACGTCCGCAGAACCGGGCTCGTATCAATCCCGCTGGAGTTGTAGTCTCCTTCCATGTCTTCCCCTTGATCCAAGGAGCCGTTCGGACATCCACTCGTATTGCTGGGGTTCGTGAAATCGTCGTACCCATAACCGCCCGTCAATACGTTCGTGCCACCCACGGAGGCCGGCGGGTTCGGGTCCGGCTGCTCGCCGCGGCGGTCAGAAAAATAGACGGAGTAACCGGTCGTATTGTTTGCACTGGGTCCGCTCGAGCCGATCGTCCCTTTGAACCACTTGGCTAGATTGGCCGCATCAAGCTCGACATAATACATCGCACCGGCGAGGGTGGGATTGTCTGCCGTAGGGGATATGTCCCGCAGCAAGCCTTCGCGCGGGTCAAACAGTACGTTCGGCCAGTAGTCCGCCCCGTGCAGCGCAGTGGGGGTAATCGCGTTTGTTCCGCAATAGCTGTTCGTACTTGCTGCCGTCCTAGGATTGTCACGAACACGTGCCAGTCGAATGACGGCGAGGGAGCTTGGATCGGTACAGGCAATCGTGGATACACCCATATTTAGAGTCGGACCGGAACTCTTAACCTGTGTTGACGGTAAGGCGGCCAAGGTCGGAGGTGCAGGAGACGTGCTCGTCAGCGGATTTATGTTTCTGCCCGTATAGCCGAGGTTCAGGATTTCCCAGGTCACGTCCGTCCACGAGCCGCCTGCTTGGGACTGATAGTCAATCTTGAGGCAACCCGTGATAGTTGGATAGTACTGTTTAACCCAATATCCATCGGTCGCCGTGTAGGTCGTGCTGGACGCATTGGAAACCGGCAATGGAAAAACGCTCGAACCAACGTTGGCTGAGGTAATCCCGCTCGGAGCGGCATTGTAAGGAGGGCCATTCGTGCCAGCGGTGGCGACGGATTTATCCCAAGCGAGTGTCGCCAAATCGACGGGCGTCGGTGTGGACCCCGAGCCGTTGGCAGAAAGGGCCGGTAGGTTTTTGATGTCGGTGGTGTTGCAAGTTCCATCGGTGCCGTAGTCCGAGAGAAGAATCCGCAAGCTAACCTGACTGTAATACCTTTCCGAGAGCTTGGCGGGCTTTGAGGTGTTCTCATTCGGCACCGGCCGACGGATCAAGTCGATCGTCTGGCCGCCAATGTTGGGAGTGGCAATCGAAAGATTGAGGGGCTTCACACCGGTTTCCTTGACGCCGATATTGCCGTTGTATACGCCGCTGGCCACGGCGGCAAAGGCAGAATTATAAGGGCCTATGCTGCCTACGGAGTTAGAGGTGCCCGTCACGCTTTGCGAGGGAGATTGGCCGAGCAAGTTCGCATAACTGCTCGAGCCCGGGTTGGTGGTGATTTGCAGAGGCCCGTTGATGCCGGAACTCGTCGATACCCCATTCTCGAGGTTCGAAGTAATGATTTCGCCTGCCGCTGTCACTTTACTGGAAATCGTCAAGGTGCTGGGCGAGAATTCTGCCAACCAGAGGTTGCCGTTCGTGTGCACGCGGCCACCGAAATTGAATGGCGGTTGGGCGAAAAAGTCGAGATCCCCTTGCGAGAAGATTCCGAACTGGAAAAGGGGGATGGCCACGGTTTGCACCTTGCGCTGAAGCTTGGTCTCCGAGCCATACGGTGTGCGGGCGGTCACCGCCATGTTGTATTTCGTCGAAAGGGCCACGAGACCGGCATACGGCCCCGTCGTAAGCGTGCTGAAACTGGACGCCGGGTTTCCCTGCGCGTTGGGCGTGAAGCTGATCACGTAACCGGACCCGTTCGATCCGCCCGGAGCTATGTATTGAATGCCGGGGACGTTGGAGGGTGGCGTCTGCGTGAGCGCGGTGATATCGCCGGCGGTCAGTGCGTATTTGGCGTTGAATGTGTTTTCCAGGCTGGCGGTCAACGACTCCAGCCCGGCTTCCGCACCATAGAAAGCCCGTTGCCGGTCAGCGTTGTTGCCGCCCAGTTTCTGGTCGCCCATCAGCAGCCACGCCAGTCCAGCAATCATTATGGAGATCAGCAACAGGACGATAAGAGCGATGGCCAGCGCAATTCCTTTTTCTCGACGGTTCCTCACACGCGTTCTCCTCTTAGCAAATCATGCTCAGCGAAACTCATTGAAGAAATTCAGACTGCGAATGCTCACAGCGGTCACCAGATTGTTCCGAAAATAAGTTCCGTTCTGACTGAACGGGTTCTCCGACCGGGCATACAGCGACACGTATACGTCACGGAGGTACGGCAACTGCGCGACGGTTGGACTGGTGATATTCGTGGTCACCGACGGGGGCGTGGTGCCGGGGACGACTGCCTCATACAATAGGTTGAAGTTCTCGATGACATCGCCGACAGCCTGCGGCGGATTCATATTCACTTGGCGGATCAACTGCGGTCTCAAGGGATCCGCATTGCTGATGTAATAGCTGATCATCCAGATGCGCGTTGCTGTGATCGTGGCGCTGGAGTACGGCTGAAGTTGCGTGATGGTCCCCGCAGGTTGGCCCGAGGCATTCAGATTGAACGCATCACCACCGCTGAAGGTGACGGAATTGCCGGCGACGTTCGACACTGTCAACAAGGCTGTGGCGGAGTTACTCTGCAACATAATGAGGTCGCCAGCATGAAGGGCGGTATTGCCGACCCCAATGATGCTGCAAGAGGGATCGAAGGTTACAGTCGTGGTGCTGCCAGTTGTCGCGATGCTCCCGGCCGGAAACGGGTTAGGATTGCTGGCCGCGCATCCCGGGGTACCTGTAGCGCCAGGATTGAGGTAGATGGGAAATTCGTTGAGCCAGTGGCCGTTGGTGTCGACCAGTGTCGTGTCAGCATAAATGACGTTGATGATGTCCGAAGCGGGACCACTTACGGTCGCTCCTCGTGTCACGGGATCTGGAGTAAGTACCGGCAACCCCAACTGGTAGCCCGGCGAGATCGCAGGGAGCACGGCCCAGGAGGTCGGGAACGTTGTCGTCGTTGATCCCGGAGGAAGTGGACGCTTGAGGGAGGAAACAGGAGTGCCGCCGCCCGAATTTGGAATGGTGATCCCGCCCTGAGGGATTCCTTCTCCGGCCTGCACGAGATCCCGCACCACGTAGTTCATACCCGCGCGCAGGTTTTGTTGCGTATCCGCCAGCAGTGTGACGCCCTCCGTGGTACGAATCGCGTTGGTCAGGGCGGAATACACTGCGGCTGCTATGATCATCATCACCGCGGTAGCCACCAGCACTTCGATCAAGGTGAATCCGGCTTGGCGCCTCATTTGGCTTCCCTCAAAACTTCCTACGAGAAATTCGACATGTTGGTAGTCAAGGTGTACTTGCGGCCTGTCCATCGTCCGCTTGAGTAAGTGACATCCACCTGAATCTGAACCAAGTTCGCGTTGATACTCGTAATGGTGATCGTGCGTGTGAAATTCGATAGCGGCACGCGAACGGCATCGCTGAATCTTCCGTCGGGACCCGGCAGGACGATGGCGTCGGGTAAACCCGCGCAATTGTCGTCCACGGTGCCCAGGATTCCGTCCGGTCCGGGATCACACAACTGCCTAGGGCCACTCAAGAAAATGCATCCCGTGCCGGTACCCACGTTGCAGATCGAGGCCCAGGTCGCCTCGCCAATGTCGCGCGCGGTGAATATGGATTCCACGGCCTCGCTCGCCTTTTGCTGCGCGATGTAGTCATATTTGGACATGTCCATGTACGCTAAGCCGTCGGCAAGCGTGGCCGCCAGACCCAACAGGCCGACCGACAGCACCACCGTGGCAATCATCATCTCGATGAGCGTGAATCCGGCTTCGGAACGCTTGCCGATCCGCACCGTCTTCCGTTCTCTCATTTGGACCATCCAGACCGGCTGTAATAATAGCGACGCACCCTCCCGGTGTTGCCGAGCACCGTCACCGCACCCGCCGTAGAGTTGTCGCTCGGCGAACCTAGAAAGACGGTGCCATTGATGGGGTTGCCGCTACCGTCGGTGAACGTCCCGTCACTCTGGAACTGCATCCCTGTTGTCGGGCCCCCAGCAACTCCGCCAAATTCGATCCCCCCTGTCGAGGGAATGCCGAAGCTATCCGGAGTGTCCGTCTCGCCCGAAAAGGTCATGAACTGGGCACCGCTCTCGAGGGGCACTGTCAAGAAAGGTGTCGCAGCGATGGTGTTCGCCGGTTCCACAACTTGGAACAATTGAATGGTGTTGTTCGCCACAAACTGAATAACAACGCTGCGGCGCTCAGAAATCGCCAGTTCTCGCGCCTGCCGTAATGTGCTTTTGACATGGTCCGTGGCTGCCCGGGAGCGAAACAGTCGCATGGCGGGCTGCAATTGGAAGATCGAGATGGCCATGAGGGTCATACTCATGAGGATCACGATGAGTGTCTCGATCAGAGTGAAACCGCGGTTACGTTTGTCGGGTTTTGAGGTCATGTTTCACTTTCCTTCCCGAACCTCCATGTTCAAACTCCTCTTTGAGGGTGCCTTAAGCCCATCTTGTGGTCCTGGCCTAATGGGCAGTCGAAGGGCCAGTTCGCCGGAGTTACAAATCATTGCCACTAAAGCACTTATTTTCATAGAACGGCCATGCTGCTCACTAGCTTGGACCGCGTAGCGTAGATTAGTTACAAGCCGGGAAGCGTATCGCACGTCCAAATGCACAGTGAGTGTCGCTTCCTTCCGCGTGACGCACAATGGCACGGTGGTCCTAAGGAAAGTAACAGTAGTACTAGGCACATATTATTAGAACGTATGGGAGAGATGCACCAACCCCTGTGAGATGTCCGATTGACCGTGCCAGGCAAGAGGTTTGCGACCGATGGACCCAAGCACCTCTATGGGTAATAATCCCATTTGGCTAGCAGAAGTTACGCGGAGGTAGAATGCTCAAGCCTGGAATCAGAGTCTCTTGTTGTGCAGCAATGTTGTTCACATGCGGGCTTACTCTTCTCTTCGTTCTCAAGAGCCTAGGCAATCTGGCAAATCCGGGGAACCAATCGTGGCAACTGCCCAGCGGAGCCAAGGAAAATTGGAAATTACGGTTGAGCCTAACTTAGCTCCAAATGGAGACACCCTTCGAGCCTTTGGCATGTTGATAGAGCAACGCGGACGCGACTACCCGGTAGTAGTGCTCGTTGACAGTGACTCTAAGCTCTCTGACGTCTAGCCTACTTAATTCGTCAGAGTTCAAGTTTTGCCTTTCGGAGGTCGGATTTTTTGGTTTTTTGGCGTTTGAGTCATCGCGCGAGGCGTTGAAAGACCGCAGTGAGGACGAAGTGCTGCAGGACGATGGAGGAAGATAGTTTTTGGAATAGGCTCCGCCCTTGACGTGCGAGACAAACGGATTGGCGAC